>Ga0207676_10000072_pt1 | contig 101978 bp, 109 predicted proteins | sample KBSSwiS72_FD_184307 | JGI IMG/M metagenome (GOLD analysis project Ga0207676, IMG submission 184307) | Switchgrass rhizosphere microbial communities from Kellogg Biological Station, Michigan, USA - KBS Switchgrass S7-2 (SPAdes) (version 2) | ecosystem: Host-associated > Plants > Roots >...
TGCTCGCCGGCGGCTGCTTCTGGGGCATGGAGGCGGTGTTCGAGCATGTGAAGGGCGTGAAATCGGTCACGGCGGGCTATGCCGGCGGCACGCGCGGCTCGGCGAACTATGACCAGGTGTCGAGCGAGATGACCGGTCACGCCGAGGCGATCCGCGTGGTCTATGATCCCGCGAAGGTCAGCTATGCCACCTTGCTGCGCGTCTATTTCTCGGTCGCCCACAATCCGACCGAGCTCAACCGCCAGGGTCCGGACAGCGGCACGAGCTATCGCTCGGCGATCTTCCCGCAGAGCCCGGCACAGCGCGCCGTTGCGGCGGCCTATATCGACCAGCTCGGCGCGGCGCATGTCTTCCCCGCGCCGATCGTGACCAAGCTCGAAACCGGCGCCTTCTTCCCGGCCGAGGAATATCACCAGCATTTCTACGACCGGAACCCGACGCACCCGTACATCGTGCATTGGGACAAGCCCAAGGTCGCGGCGTTCAGGGCCGCTTTCCCCACGCTGGCGCGCTGACGTCTTTCGACATATCCCGACCTGTTCGTGCTAAGCTTGTCGCACTGTTCTTTCTTTTGGCGGCAGGAAGGAAGAACGGCCCCTCGACAGCTCGGGGCGAACGGCGGTGGTTGCGTTCAAGCGGCGAGCGAGAAGCGCAGCAGCCGATCCTCCACGGGCACCAACGCCTCGGCGTCATGCCCGACAGCGCGAACGATCTCCGGATGCGCGGCATCGAGGCCGCCGGTCAGCGCACCGAAAGCGGGCAGGATGAGCTTGGTCGCGGTGGCGACGAAGCAGCGCCGCGAGACGCTGCGCCCGCGCACCCGCACGCGCAGCTTGGGGTGGAAATGGCCCGACAGCTCGGGCCGCGTCTCGCCCGCCTCGGCCTCGTGACGCAACACCAGCCCGTCGACCAGCGCCTCGGCGATGACCTCGCCGCCGCAGCGATCGACCATGCCGATATCGTGATTGCCGGTGATCCACGTCCAGCGCCGCGTCGCGGTCAGGCCGCGCAGCATCGCTTGCGCCTGCGGCGATAACCGTTCGCACCCGGCGGCGTCGTGGAAGCTGTCGCCGAGGCACCAGATCTCCGCCGCATCGGTCGAATCGACCAGCGCGGCGAGCGCGCTGAGCGTGGCGATCGAATCATAGGGCGGCAGCATCTGGCCGAAGCGCGCGAACCAGCTCGCCTTCTCGAAATGCAGGTCGGCGACGAGCAGCGCGCGCCGCGCCGGCCAGTACAGCGCGCCCTGGGGGAGCGCGGCAAGGGCGTGACCGGCGAACGAAAAGGGAACCATTGCCGTCCTATGACGTCTTGAGAGCGCAGGATCAACCACTTGTCGGCGCGATGAGAAAAGCGCTTGCGCTGCGATGCAACAAGCGTAAAGCGCGCCGTCCCAAACGACAGGCCGTTTCGCACGCATGTCATCCGCCCCCGAACAGTCCGGGCCGCACGACCATCCCCACCCCGCCCTGATCGCGCTGACCGTCGGCGCGATCGGTGTGGTGTTCGGCGACATTGGCACGAGCCCGCTCTACGCCTTTCGCGAGGCGCTGGGGCTGGCCGCCGCCGACGGCATGGTGGCGAGCGAGATCTTCGGCGTGCTGAGCCTCGCGCTGTGGTCGCTGATCCTCGTCGTCTCGGTGAAATATGTGCTTTTCCTGATGCGCGCCGACAATCAGGGCGAGGGCGGCGTGCTCGCGCTGACCGCGCTGGCGCGGCGCGCTCTCGGCCGCCGCTCGCTGATCGCGCTCTGCCTCGGCGCCGCCGGCGCGGCCTTGTTCTATGGCGATGCGATCATCACCCCGGCCCTGTCCGTGTTGTCGGCGGTCGAGGGGTTGCGCACCATTCCCGGTGCCGGCGACATGTTCGACGAAAACACCATCATGGGCATCACCATCGTGATCCTGATCGGCTTGTTCCTGTTGCAGGCGCGCGGCACGGCACGGGTCTCGAAGCTGTTCGGCCCGGTCTGCATCCTGTGGTTCCTCGTGATCGGCGGGCTGGGTATCTGGCACATCACCGATGAGCCCGCGATCCTCGCCGCATTGAACCCGTTTCACGCGGTGCGCTTCATGACGACGCACGGGATGGTGGGGCTGTTCGTGCTCGGTGCGGTGTTCCTGACGGTCACCGGCGCCGAAGCGCTGACCGCCGATATGGGCCATTTCGGGATGCGCCCGATCCGGCTCGGCTGGTTCGTGCTGGTGTTCCCCGCGCTCATGCTCAATTATTTCGGCCAGGGCGCTTTCGCCTTGCACGCGCTGGAAGCGGCCGAGGCGGCGCACCAGCCATTCGTCAACCAGGACTGGTTCTTCCTGATGGCGCCCGACGCACTGCGTCCGTGGCTGGTGGTGCTGGCCGGGCTGGCCACGATCATCGCCAGCCAGGCGGTGATCACCGGCGCTTATTCGCTGACCCAGCAGGCGATCCAGCTCGGCCTGTTGCCGCGCCTGCGCATCCGCCAGACCTCGGCCTCGCATGCCGGGCAGATCTATCTGCCGGCGATCAATTGGCTGCTGCTCGCCGGCGTGCTGGTGCTGGTGGTGCAGTTCCGCAATTCCTCGGCGATGGCCGCCGCTTATGGCATCGCGGTGACGGGCACGATGGTCGTCACCACCTGCCTCGCCTATATCGTCGTGCGCCATCGCTGGAACTGGAAGCGCCCGACCGCGATCGCGGTGATCCTGCCGTTCCTGACGCTCGACCTGATCTTCTTCGGCGCCAACATCCTGCGCGTGGTCGAGGGTGGCTGGGTGCCGTTGGTGATCGCCGCCTGCATCGGCCTGCTCATCGCCACCTGGGTGCGTGGACGCGGCATCGTCCGGGGGTTCGAACAGCGCCAGAGCATCCCGCTCGCCGATCTCGCCGCGGCGCTCGCCAAGCGCCCGCCCGAGCGGGTCGAGGGCACCGCCGTGTTCCTGACATCGAACCCCGACCACGCCCCTGGCGCACTGATGCACAATCTCAAGCACAACAAGGTGCTGCACGCGCGCAACCTGATCGTCAGCGTGCGCACCGCCGACCGGCCGATGACCGACCCCGACGCGCGCGCCACGGTAACGCGGGTCGACGACAATTTCAGTACGGTGATCCTGCATTACGGCTTCATGGAAGCGCCTGACGTGCCGCGCGACCTGGGCTTCGAGCATGCCGGCGAGCGGCGCCTGCTCAACCCGGCCCAGACCAGCTATTTCATCGGCCGCAACACGATCAAGCCATCGGCCGATGAGGGCATGCCGCTGTGGCAGGACCAGATCTTCATGTTCCTGCAACGCAACGCCGCCGACCCGACCGAATTCCTGCGCATTCCGCCGGGCAAGGTGCTGGAGCTGGGCGAGCAGGTCACGGTCTGAGCGAAGCCCAGGCGGTCAGCGGTCAGCCCGCATAGGCCTTCACCAGATCGTAGAGATAATCGCGCGCGTCATAGAGCGAGGCCTTGCGGATCCGCTCGTTGAGGCCGTGCACGCCGTTGAAATCGCTGTCGAGGAAGGTACCGGGCGCGCCATAGACCGGGATGCCGATCGCCTCGAGGAAAATGCCGTCGGTCGCGCCGGTCGACATCAACGGCAGCAATGGCAGGCCAGGGAAATGCTTCGCCGCGACCGCGCGCATCGGGCCGAGGATCTTCGGGTCGAGCGAGGGCGGGATCGCCGTCGGGCGGACCGGCTGGTTGACCGTCACCTTGACCGCCGGGCCCGCCAGCCGCTGCAGCGTGGCGAGCGTCTGCTCGACCGTCTCGCCGGGGAAGATGCGGCAGTTGATATTGGCGGTGGCACGCTGCGGCAGGGCGTTCTCGGCATGGCCGGCGCTGAGCAGCGTCGCGACACAGGTCGTGCGCAGCGTCGAATGCAGCGCCTTGTCCCGGCTGATCAGCGCATCGGCAGCCTTGTCGGTCGGATCGGCGAGCAATCGCCTGATCGCGTCGCCGACCGGTGCGGGCACGGCCGCCGCGGTCGCGCTGAAGAAGGCGCGGGTGGTGTCGGTGAACCTGACGGGGAACTCATGGGCGCGCACCGCCTCGAGCGCATCGGCCAGCTGGTAGATCGCATTGTCGGGCACCGGCTGCGAGCTGTGCCCCCCGGCATTGGTCGCCTCGAAGGTGTAATTCTGCGCCGCCTTCTCGCCGACCTGCACGGCGAGCAGCTGGCGATGCCCCTGGTCGTCGAGCCGTCCGCCGCCGCCTTCGTTGAGCGCGAATTCGGCGGCGATCAGCCCGGGCCTGTTCTTCGCCAGCCATTCGGCGCCGTTGAAGGCGAAGGTCGTCTCCTCGCCACAGGTCAGCGCCAGCTTGATGGTGCGCTTCGGCTTGTAGCCGCTGGTCCTGAAACGGACCATCGCATCGGCCCAGATCGCCGCCATCGCCTTGTCGTCGACCGAACCGCGGGCATAATAATAATCGCCCTCGTCGACCAGCGTGAAGGGGTCGCGCACCCAGTCGGCGCGCTTGGCCTCGACCACGTCGAGATGCGCGAGCAGCAGCATTGGCTTGGCGTGGGAATCGCTGCCCGGCAGCACCGCGACCAGTCCACCCTCGCGCGGATGATCGGGCACCGAGAAAGGCGTGATATCGGCATCGGCATAGCCGGCCGCCTTGAGCCGCGCCGCGATCTGCGCCGCCGCCTGGGTGCAGCTGCCGCTCGACAATGTGGTGTTGGTCTCGACCAGTTCCTTGTACAGGCCGAAAAAAGCCTGGCGATCGGGCGTCATGCCCTGCGCCGCCGCACCGAGCGGCATCAAGGCCAACGCCGCCGCGCAGCCGCCCAACAACGCCCGTCCGATCGATCGCATATGCCGCCCCTTGTCTGTCAGGCGACAGGCTAGGCGCCGTTCGCCCCACCGGCAATGGCGCATGCCATCATCACGGGTTCAGGCGCGATCCGTCCGCAGCGAAGTTCGGCGACAGCGTGGCATCGCCGGGCAGCAACAGCCGCAGCGTACGGTTGGGAAAGTCGATCTGCACGCGCTTGAACAGCTTCAGCGCATCCATGCCGAGCAGCAGCGCCGGGCGCTTGATCAGGTCGAAGCGCCGGAACGGCTCGGCATCGGCGAACGCCACCGGCAGGTTGTTGAAACTGACTCCGGCGACCTTGATCTCGCTGATCTGGGTATAGTCGGCGACCAGCACGTCGCCGGTCACGCCGAGCAGCGAAATGCTCTCCATGTGCTTGGTGCTGCGCGACACCGCGCGCCGCAGCGCGAGATTGCCCATGCTGACCACCGAACCGGTATCGACGATCACCTGGATGCGGCGGCCGCGATAATAGGCATCGGTGACGACGAGTTGCCCGAACAGACTGCGGGCCTGGACCACCACCTCATCGGCCGCCGCCGGCGCGGCGCGGCGGCGCGCTTCGGAGGGCGTGACCGTCATCTGGTTACGCACGAAATCGATCGTCACCATATGGCCCTGCAGCGTGTCGAGCCCGAGCAGGCCGGGCGCGCCGAGATTGCGCGATTCGAGCGCCGGCGCCTCGATCCGCGTGCCGCCCAGCGCGCCGCGGGGCGCGCCGACGCTGATCGCCGGAATGACATAGGTATTGACCATGCCCTGTCCGGACATCGAGGTGAGGTGGACGTCGGTGCCGGGCTCGAGACGCAGCGTGCCGGCCAGCTCCCGCGAGATGACGGTGCGCTGCGCGCCGGTGTCGACGATGAAATGATAGGGGCCGCCGGTGCCGATCGTAACGGGCACGGTCATCCGCGCATCGGCATCGCCGAAGCCGAGCAGGTCAGCCGCGGGTGTCAGCGCGGTCGGCGTCTCGGTCAGCGGCGCGGCGGGCGCCGGCTGGACGGCAGGTTGGGGAAACGGCGCCGGCTGAACGGCGGCGGCGGCCGCAAGCGACAAGGCAAAAGCCAGACCCATCTCCATCGGCGGAAGCTACGCCCGAATCGGTCCCTTCACAAGCGGAACTAAGTGGATAGAATGTCGGACATCGGGACTGTCACGGCATCGTCACATCGCGGCATTAGAATGCGATCGACCCTGTCGTCGCGGGGAAGAAGGGCCGGTCGTGCGCAACGTTGTTCTCGCGATTACCGGCACGCTCGGCGACCTCCATCCCTTCGTGTCGCTGGCGCTGCGGCTGCGCGCCGAGGGGCTCCGCCCGATCGTCGCGGCGATGGAGGATTATCGCGCGGTGGTCGAGGCGGAGGGCATCGCCTTCCACGCGGTACGGCCGGGCCATTACGAGATGGCTGCGGCCGGGTTCGACGAGGCCGCCGTGGCGGGCGCGGTGACCGGCGATCTGCGCGCCGGCTTCGATATCATGCTGCCGCATCTCGCGCTGACCTTGCGCGATCTGCGCGCAGTGATCGCCGGCGCCGAACTGGTGATCTGCGGCACGCTGTCGGCGGTGGCGCGGATCGTCGCCGAGGCGGCCGGCGTGCCGGTCGTCACGGTCGCACTGCAGCCGATGAGCTTCCTGTCGGTCGCCGAGCCGCCGGCGATGCGCGAGATGCCGTTCCTGCCGGTGCTGCGCAAGGCCTGCGGGCCGGGCGTGGTCCGCCTGCTCTATGCCGTCGCCAGCGCGCAGGGGCGTCCTGGCATGCGCCCCGTCACGCAACTGCGGCGCGACCTCGGCCTGCCGCCGGTGCGCGATGAGTTGCTCGACGGGCCGCGTCGCAGCGAGCGCATCTTCGCCATGTATCCGCCGGCCTTCGCCCCGCTGCCGGTCGATGCGCCGTGCCAGGCACAAAGCGCCGGCTTCGCTTATTATGATGGCCGGGAAGGAACGACCGGCAACCTCGATCCCGCGCTTGCCGCCTTCCTCGACGCGGGGCCGCCGCCGCTGGTGTTCACGCTCGGCAGCTTCGTCACCTATGCGCCGGGCAATTTCTACACCGCCAGCGCGGCCGTCGCGCGGCGGCTGGGGCGGCGTGCGATCCTGCTCGTCGGCCGGCACGCGCTGGACGACTATGCCGGTCTGGCTGACAGCGACATCGCGGTCGCCGGCTATGCGCCGCATTCGCTGCTGTTCCCGCGCGCCGCCGCGGTGATCCAGCATGGCGGCATGGGCACCACGGCCCAGGCGCTGCGTGCGGGCGTGCCGCAATTGGTCTGCCCGTTTTTCGGCGACCAGTTCGACAATGCCCGCCGGCTCAGGCGGCTGGGCGTCGCGCGGGTCGTGCGGCTCGGGCGCTACAGCGAGAAGCGCGCCTTCGCCGCGCTGGGTCGCTTGCTCGCCTCGCCGGACGCCGCCGAACGCGCCCGCGCGCTCGCGCCGGCCATGACGCGCGACGACGGCCCGGGGATCATCGCGGCGTGGGTTGCGGAGCGCCTGGCGCGACAGCCGATCGAGCACCGCCTGGTCGCCTAATCCAGCCGCATCGCCTCCGCCGCAAGCGCCTCCGCCTCGATCAGCAACGCGTCATCGGCCAGCCCCTGCGCGACATGCTCGCGCCCGATCAGCGTCAGCACCGGTACGGCGAGCGGCGAGACGCGGTCGAGATCGACATGCAGCATCGTCCCCGCCGCGCGATCGAGCAGGTCGGCGAGCCGCCCGACATCGGTCATCTTGGCCCGCGCATCGGCCCAGGCCGCCTTGAGCAGCAGATGGCCGGGCTCATATTTGCGCAGCACGTCGTAAATCAGATCGGTCGAGAAGGTGACCTGCTTGCCGGTCTTGCGCTTGCCGGGATGCTGGCGCTCGACCAGCCCGCCGATCACCGCCACCTCGCGAAAGGCGCGCTTGAGCAGCGACGAGCCCTGCACCCAGTCGACGAACTCGTCTTCGAGGATATCCGGCGAGAACAGCGCCGCCGGATCGGTCACCGGGTCGAGCGAATAGGTCGCGATCGAATAGTCGGTCGCGACGAAGCCGATCGGCCTGAGCCCGCGCGTCTCCATCCGCCGCGTGACCAGCATGCCGAGCGACTGGTGCGCGTTCCACCCCTCGAAGCTGTAGACGACCATGTAATGGCGCCCGTCGCGCGGGAAGGTTTCGACCAGCAGCTGGTCCGGCCCGGGCAGCGCCGAGCGATAGCGCTGCACCTCGAGCCATTCGCGCACGTCACCGGGAAAGCGCGGCCATTCTTCCGGCGAAGCGAGAAATCCGCGCACCCGATCGGCGAGATTGGTCGAGATCGGCATGCGCGCGCCGCCATAGGTCGGGATGCGCGCCGGTCGGCTGGTCGCGCGGACCACGACATCCTCGGTGTCGACCCGTTCGACCTCCAGGCTCATGCCGGAGAAGAAGAAGGTGTCGCGCGGCGACAGCGTCGCAGCAAAGGCTTCCTCGACCTTGCCGAGCGAACGGCCGTTCTTGAAGCGCACGGTAAGCATCGTCGCCTCGACGATGATCCCGGCATTCAAGCGGTGCTGGGCGACGAATTTGGGGTGCGACACGCGCCACGTGCCATCGGCATCCTGGGTCAGCCGCTTGAACTTCTCATAGGCCTTGAGTGCGTAACCGCCGTCGCGGATGAAGCCGAGCACCTGCGCGAAGACGTCCGCGTCGAGCGCCGAATAGGGCAGGGCGGAGCGCACTTCGTCGAGCATCGCCTGCTGCTCGAACGGCGCGGCACAGGCACAGGCCATGACATGCTGGGCGAGCACGTCGAGCGCGCCGGCGCGGAAGATGTCGGCGTCGAGCTCGCCGACCGTCACCGCGTCGAGCGCGGCGCGCGCCTCGAGATATTCGAAGCGGTTGCCCGGCACGATCACCGCCTCGCTCGGTTCGTCGAGCCGGTGGTTGGAACGGCCGATGCGCTGCAACAGCCGCGACGATCCCTTGGGGGCGCCCATCTGGATGACGCAATCGACATCGCCCCAGTCGACCCCGAGATCGAGGCTCGCCGTCGCGACCAGCCCGCGCAACTTGCCCGCCGCCATCGCCGCCTCGACCTTGCGTCGTGCTTCCAGGCTCAAGGAACCGTGATGGATGCCGATCGGCAGCTTCATCTCGTTGACCTTCCACAGATCCTGGAAGATCAGCTCGGCGAGGCTTCGGGTGTTGCAGAAGATGATCGCGGTGCGGTGCGTCTCGATCTCGGCCATCACCTGCTCGGCGGCATAGCGCCCCGAATGGCCCGACCACGGGATCTTGCCCTCGGGCAGCAGGATGGCGATGTTCGGGTCGGCGCCCTTGTCGCCGATCACCAGCGAGACCTGGTCGATATCGCCATCGGGCGCGAGCCAGGCGCGATAGCCGTCGGGATCGGCGACGGTCGCGGACAGCGCGACGCGCCGCGTGGCGGGGGCGATCGCCTGCAACCGCGCCATGCACAGGCTGAGCAGGTCGCCGCGCTTGCCGGTGGCGAAGGCGTGCACCTCGTCGACGACGATCGTGCGCAGCCCGGCGAACATCAGGAAGCTGTCGGGATAGCTCAGCAGCAGCGACAGCGATTCGGGCGTGGTCAGCAGGATCTGCGGCGGGCGGATGCGTTGCCGCGCCTTGCGATCCGACGGTGTGTCGCCCGTGCGCGTCTCGACCCGCAGGTCGAGTCCCATTTCATCGATCGGCGTCAGCAGGTTGCGCTGCACATCGACCGCCAGCGCCTTGAGTGGTGAAACGTAGAGCGTGTGCAGCCCCTCGGTCGGACGCTCGATCAGCTCGGCCAGTGTCGGCAGGAAGCCGGCCAGCGTCTTGCCCGCCCCCGTCGCCGCGACAAGCAGCGCATGCCGCCCGGCGCGCCCTTCGGCGAGCATGTCGAGCTGATGCCGCCGCGGCGCCCAGCCGCGCGCCTCGAACCAGTCGGTGAGGGGTCGAGGGAGGGGCGTCAAAGCCATTTTCCAGAACCGTCATGCTGAACTTGTTTCAGCATCCATGCGCGGTCATCTGAACCATGGGTGACGCTCATGTGGCTCCTGACCGCGCATGGACCCTGAAACAAGTTCAGGGTGACGGATGATGTGGCCCGCGCGGCTCTTGCAACGGCCGCCTGTCGAGGACTGGCCAACAGAAAGTGGGAACAACGCCGCATCTCACCCATATAAGCACGATGGCCAAGCTCGGCGACTGGATCGATCCCAAGCCCCAGGGCATCTACGTCAAACCCGCCGATGCGTGGATCGACCCCTCGGCGCCGAGCCCGCGCGCGCTGATCACCCACGGCCATGCCGACCATGCGCGCGGCGGGCATCAGGCCGTGTGGGCGACGCCCGCGACACTGGCGATCATGGAGGCGCGCTACGGCCCGCAGCCCGGCAATCCGGTCGCCTATGGCGAAGCCATGCAGCTCGGCGCGGTTGACGTCACCTTCTTCCCCGCCGGCCATGTGCTCGGTTCGGCGCAGATCCTGCTCGAACATCGCGGCGAGCGCGTGGTCGTGTCGGGCGATTACAAGCGCCGCCCCGACCCGACCTGCGCCCCATTCGAGCCGGTCGCGTGCGACGTGTTCGTCACCGAGGCGACCTTCGGCCTGCCGGTGTTCCGCCATCCCGATACCGGCGACGAGATCGACAAACTGCTCGCCGCGTTGCACGCCAATCCCGAGCGTTGCGTGCTGGTCGGCGCCTATGCGCTGGGCAAGGCGCAGCGGGTGATCGCCGAGTTGCGCGCGCGCGGCCATGCCGCGCCGATCTATCTCCACGGCGCGCTGCAGCGGCTGTGCGATCTCTACACCGAACTTGGCGTCACGCTGGGCGAGCTCATTCCCGCAACTGGCGTGCCCAAGGCAGCGATCGCCGGCCATATCGTGATGTGCCCGCCGTCCGCGCTCAACGACCGCTGGTCGCGCCGCCTGCCCGACCCGATCACCGCCATGGCGTCAGGCTGGATGCGGATCAGACAGCGCGCGCGCCAGCGGCTGGTCGAGCTGCCGCTGATCCTCAGCGACCATGCCGATTGGGACGAGCTGACTGACACGCTGACCGAGATCGCCCCACAAGAGGTGTGGATCACCCATGGCCGTGAAGATGCGCTGCTCCACTGGTGCATGACGCGCCAGATCAAGGCGCGCGCGCTGGCACTGGTGGGGTATGAGGATGAGGACGACTGACAAGGAGACGGATGATGACCGAACTCGCACCGGCCGACCAACTCGCCGCCCAGGCGCACCGGCCCTATCCCGGCGAAAGTGCCGCTTATACCAAGGCACGCACCGCGTTACTCGCCAGCGAAGTGGAATTGCGCCGGCAGATCGAGGCGGTCGCGGCGAAAAGGCGGGCGCTGCCCGAAGCGCCAGTGGTGGCAAAGGACTATAGCTTCGAAGGACCGAACGGCACCGTCACGCTCGCCGACCTGTTCGAGGGGCACGACACGCTGGTCACCTATTGCTGGATGTACGGCCCCGAGCGCGAGCGGCCCTGCCCGATGTGCACAGCCTTTCTCGGCCCGCTCGCCGCCAACGCCGCCGATATCCGCCAGAAGATCGGGCTGGCAGTAATCGCGCGTTCGCCGGTGGCGCGGATGCAGGCCTTTGCCGACGAGCGCGGCTGGCGCAACCTGCCGCTCTATAGCGACCCCAGCGAGGCGTTCGGCCGCGATCACAACGCCTGGCAAGACGGCGAGGACTGGCCGTCCTACGACGTGTTCACCAAAGACAGGGGCGGCACGATCCGCCATTTCTGGAGCGGCGAACTGGGCGGCACGCAGGACCCCGGCCAGGACCCGCGCGGCGCGCCCGATATGACGGTGCTGTGGAACGTGCTCGACACCATCCCCGCCGGGCGGGGTACGGACTGGTATCCGAAGCTGGATTATAGCTGAGCGGAGCGCATCGTCCGCATGCTTCGCTTCGCACAGCACCAAAAGCTGCAGCGAATATTCTTTCTTCGTCATGCCGGACTTGTTCCGGCATCCACTGTCCCGCGAACGCAAACAACGGTCATCATGTGGCACGGTGGACCCCGGAACAGGTCCGGGGTAACGGGCTGGAGAGTTGCCCGATAGCGACGCCGCCGGGCCTTACACCCCCTCCAGCGCCCGCGCCCGACGGCGCTGGACCGAACTGCCGATGCCAATCGCCTCGCGGTACTTCGCCACCGTGCGGCGCGCGAGGCCGAAGCCTTTTGCGTTGAGCAGGTCGACCAACGTGTCGTCGCTGAGGATATTGGCGCCCTCATTGGCGATCAGCGCGCGGATCGCGCTCTTGACCGCCTCGGCCGATACCGCGTCGCCGCCTTCCGACGAGGACACGCCCGAGGTGAAGAAATATTTCAGCTCGAAGGTGCCGCGCGCGCAGCTGAGATATTTGTTGCTGGTCACCCGGCTGACGGTCGATTCGTGCATCTCGATCACATCGGCGACCTGGCGCAGCGTCATCGGCTTGAGATGGGCGACGCCCTTGAGGAAGAACGCTTCCTGCTGCTTCACGATCTCGGTCGCGACCTTGATGATGGTGCGCTGGCGCTGGTCGAGCGCCTTGACCAGCCAATTGGCGCTGGCGAGGCACTCGCTGAGCCATGCCTTCGACGCCTTGTCCTGCGGGCCGGCCGACAGCTCGGCATAATAGCTCCGGTTGACCAGCACGCGCGGCAGGGTCGCGGCGTTGATCTCGATCGCCCAGCCGGTCTTGCGCCGCGCGACGAAGATGTCGGGCACCACGCTCTGCGCCGGCTCGCCGCCATAGCGACAACCTGGCTTGGGATCGTACCCGCGCAGCTCGCGGATCATGTCCGCCATGTCCTCGTCATCGACGCCGCAGATGCGCTTCAGCCGGGCAAGATCGCCGCGCGCGAGCAGATCGAGATTGTCGATCAGCCGCGCCATGCACGGATCGTAGCGATCGGCGTCCTTCGCCTGCAGCATGAGGCATTCGGCGAGGTCGCGCGCGCCGACGCCGGTGGGATCGAAGGTGTGGATCACGCCGAGCACCGCCTCGACCCGCGCCAGCGGCACGCCGAGCCGGTTGGCGACGTCGAGCAACGACACGGTGAGATAGCCGGTCTCGTCGATCTGATCGATCAGATGCGCGGCGATGAACGCGTCGGCGCCGTCGACCGCCGTGCCGGCCTGGGCGAGCAGATGGTCGGCCAGGCTCAGCGAGACATCGGCGAAGCCGTCGAGATCGGGGCCGTCTTCGCTCGCCCCGCCGCCGCCGCTCGCGCCATTGAGGCCAAGCGAGCCGTCGAGCCCGCCGCTGCCTGAATCCATCGCATCGGCGGCGCTGTCGTGATGGAAGGTCTCGGCGTCGAAATCGACGTCGAGCGCCGCCTCGCCGGTATCGGCGCCGACCATGATCAGTTCGTCGGCACTGGCCGGCTCGTCGCGCGGTTCGGGCGGCGCTTCGCGTTCGACGACCGGGCCATCGTCATCGGGCGCACCACCGTCGAGCAGAGGGTTCTTCTCGATCTCCTCGGCCAGGAACCCCTCGACCTCGAGATTCGACAGCGCGAGCAGGCGGATCGCCTGCTGCAGCTGCGGCGTCATCACCAGCGATTGGGATTGCCTGAGGTCGAGGCGAGGACCGAGGGCCATGGGCAGCCCTCCTTAATTCCGTTCGTGCTGAGCCTGTCGAAGCACCGTTCTTCTCTTCTGCCGCAGCGAAGAAGAACGGCCCTTCGACAAGCTCAGGGCGAACGGGGAAGGGAGGAGTGCCATATTCAGAGCGAGAAGCCCTCGCCGAGGTACAGCCGGCGGACATTGGCGTCAGCGACGAGCTCCTCCGGCGAGCCGGTGAACAGCACGCGGCCGTCATAGATGATATAGGCGCGATCGACGATTTCGAGCGTCTCGCGGACATTATGGTCGGTGATCAGCACGCCGATGCCGCGCTTGCGCAAATCCTTCACCAGGTCGCGAATGTCGGCGATCGAGATCGGGTCGATGCCGGCGAACGGCTCGTCGAGCAGCATGATCGAAGGGTTGGCGGCGAGTGCGCGGGCGATTTCGGCGCGGCGCCGCTCGCCGCCCGACAGCGCCATCGCCGGTGCATCGCGCAGCCGGGCCAGCCCGAATTCGTCGAGCAACTGTTCGAGCCGCACCTTGCGCGCCTCGGGATCGGGCTCGGACAGTTCGAGCACCGTGCTGATGTTCTTCTCGACCGACAGGCCGCGGAAGATCGAGGTTTCCTGCGGCAGATAGCCGAGACCGAGAATCGCGCGGCGATACATCGGCAGCCCGGTGATGTCCTCGCCATCGAGCATGATGCGGCCCGAATCGGGCTTCACCAGCCCCATCACCGAATAGAAGCAGGTCGTCTTGCCCGCGCCATTGGGGCCGAGCAGGCCGATCACCTCACCCTTGCCGACCGAGACCGACACGTCGGTCAGCACCGCGCGCTTGTCATAGGACTTGGCGATCGACACCACCGACAGGCCGTGCGCCACCGGCGCCTCGGTAATCGGCTCGATCTTGTCGAGGGTAGCGGATTCGGTCATCGCAAGTCCCGTGGTCGCATTTCGAGGTTACCGAAAGCTTACCACGCGGCCGCTTGGCAAGATTCGTGCATGTCTTCCTGCACCGGCCGCGCCGAGAAGGAAAGTGCGACCTGACAAAGCAAGCAAAAAGCGCGGTTTAGCGCGCCTTTACCACCACAGATTCCATCGTCATGCCGAACGTGTTTCAGGGTGACGGCGAAAGGGTCGCTCTTCGACCCATCGCTATTGCGTGCGCTTCGGTACCGAGAAGGTACCCGTCACGCGCCCGCCACCACTGCTGGTGCCCGGCGCCGAACCGCGCACGCCCGAACCGTCGATCACGGCGCGCCCGGTGTCAAGGTTGATCGTCAGGCGCGAGCCGTTGACCGTGTTGCCGGCCTGGATCAGCGTCACCGCGCCGAGCATGGTGATGACGCGCTTGTTGAGGTCATAGACGCCATATTGCCCGCGCGCGCTCTGGTCGGGGCGCGTCACGATCACGCCGCCCGAAGCATCGAGCCGCGATACCTGGGGCGAGCCGTTCACCACCTGGCCGGTATAGGCGACCGTCATGCGCGCCGCGTTGAGCGTCATCTCGGCCTGCTTGACCGAGACATTGCCCGACAGAATCGCGCGATTGGCCTTGTCCTGCAGCTCGATATGGTCGGCACCGAAATTGATCGGCGCGGACGAATCGTGATGCGTCTGGGCGGTGGCGACGGACGCGGCGGCAAGGGCGGCCGTGGCGAGAAGTGGGGAAAGGCGCGTCATGGGCGCCTATTTCGTCCTTCGCGGCACGATCCGCAAGCGCGCGTTGCCATCGAGCGTCACGACATGATTGTCGAGGTCGGCGCTGAGCCGGTTGCCGCTGAACTGACCCTGCGGCACGGTGCCGGTCACCGGGCTCGCGCTGCGCAGATGGCGCGTCTTGAGATCGAGCGTCGCATCATTGGTGTCGAGCGTGTAACCGCCGCTGGCGACGACCTTGACCGGCCCGTCGATATGGACCTGCTCGCCGTTCATGTCATAGGCGCCGTGCGGTGCCGTGACGTTGGCCGGGCCGTCCTGCAGCTGCAGCCGCGCGGCGAGATCGGTCAGCCGCACGATCGGCTCGGACGAGCTCTTCTGCACCGCCGAGCCGGCGGTCATCATGAACGGCTGGCCCTTGCCGTCCTCGCCGCGATAGGTCGCCGATTGCAGCCGCAGCCGCTCCTTGGCGACCTCGACCTTGTTCTTGTCGAGCACGAACGACACGTCGCCGCCGCTGAACAGCGGCATGAACACGACGAAGGCGGTGAGCATGCCGATCAGCATCGGCAGGATGATACGCAGCGCGCCGATCAGCCGGTCATGGCTGCTGCCCGGCGCGGCCCAGATCTGCCGCGCGGTACGGGTCAGGACCGCCGCTTCAGACATGCCGTGCCCTCACCGGCCGCACATCGTGTGAAACACGATCAGACATGCGCGAAGATATCGACCTCGGGCCAGCCGGCGAGGTCGAGCCGGGCGCGGTGCGGCAGGAAGTCGAAACAGCCCTGCGCCAGCGCGGTGCGGCCCTCGCGCGCGAGGCGCCGGTCGAGCTCGTCGCGCATCGCGTGGAGATAGCGCACGTCGGACGCGGCATATTCCTTCTGCGCGTCGCTCAGCACCGGCCCGCCCCAGTCGGACGATTGCTGCGCCTTGGAGATGTCCTGGCCGAGCAGCTCGCGGACCAGCTCCTTCAGGCCGTGGCGGTCGGTATAGGTGCGCACCAGCCGCGACGCGATCTTGGTGCAATAGACCGGCCCCGCCTCGACGCCGAGATAATGCTCGATCGCGGCGAGATCGAAACGCGCGAAATGATAGAGCTTCACGCGCGAGCGATCGGCGAGCAGCGCCTTGAGGTTCGGCGCGGCATAATCGCTGCCCGGCGAGAAGCGCACGAGATGCTCGTCCGGCCCGCCATCGGACAATTGCACGACGCACAGCCGGTCGCGCGGGGTGAGCAGGCCCATCGTCTCGGTATCGACGGCGATGTCGGCGCCGTCCGCGAACAGGCCGGCGGGAATGTCTTCTTCATGGAGATATACGGTCATCGCGCGGGCCTAGCGGCGAAAGGCCGGTGGCTCAATGCCCTGTCGTGCGCGACTTCGCGCGCCGCGCGACGAGGTTGAGCCCCTCGACCGCGCCGGCAAAGGCCATCGCGCTATAGACATAGCCCTTGGGCACATGGACACCGAAGCCGTCGGCGATCAGCACGAAGCCGATCATCAGAAGGAAGCCGAGCGCGAGCATCACCACGCTGGGGTTGCGGGCGATGAAGTCGGCCAGCGGGGTCGCGGCGAACAGCATCACCCCGACCGCGACGACCACCGCGACGATCATCACCGGCAGGTCGTCGGTCATGCCGATCGCGGTGAGGATCGAATCGATCGAGAACACCATGTCGAGCGCGAGGATCTGGACGATGGCCGAGCCGAAGCCGATCACCGCACCCCCCTTGCCGTCTTCGCTCTTTTCGGTCGGATCGAGGCTGTGATGGATTTCGCTGGTCGCCTTGTAGAGCAGGAACAGGCCGCCGGCGATCAGGATCAGGTCGCGAATCGACAGCGCGGTCTCGAACGTCGCGTGACCATCGGGGCCGATATTGTGCAGCCCGAGATCGATCACCGGCGCGGTCATCCCGGCGATCCAGGCGATGGTCGACAGCAGGCCGAGGCGCAGGATCAGCGCGAGGCCGATGCCGAGCCGCCGCACCTTGGCGCGCTGTTCGGGCGGCAGCCTGTTCGACAGGATCGAGATGAAGATCAGATTGTCGATCCCGAGCACGATTTCCATCACGATCAGGGTGGCGAGGGCCGCCCAGGCGGCGGGATCGGCGATAAGCGACAGGATCGACATGGCCATGCCTGTGGCCCGACTGCATCGCCGGCGCAAGTTCCGGTCGAACACTGCCGCATTTTCGACGAATTTGTTCGCAGACCTGTGGATAATAGGCTAGTACGACTCGGTGGCGTGATCGGTTTGGCGTCCGAATCCGTGCGTTCGTCGTCCGGCGCGCGGGTTGTCGACAGGTGACATTGGACGAGCCGGGAAGACGAACAGGGCATGAGTTTCGATAAAGGTGGCCGCGGCAATCGTGGCGGACGTGGCCGCGACAAGCGCGATGGTTTCGGCGGCGACGATTTCGGTGGTGGCGGCTTTGGTGGCGGTGACCGCTTCGGCGGTGGTGATCGCTTCGGTGGCGGCGGCGACCGCTTCGGCGGCGGCAGCAGCTATGGCGGCGGCGGCGGTGGTGGCGGTGGCTATCGCGGCGGCGGCGGTGGTGGCGGCTTCGGCGGTGGTGGCGGCGGCAGCCGCGGCATGCCCCCCCAGGTTGTCGGCGAAGGCACCGGCGTCGTAAAATTCTTCAATAGCCAGAAGGGCTTCGGTTTCGTCGTTCGTGACGATGGCGGCGAGGACGTGTTCGTGCACATCAGCGCCGTCGAGCAGGCCGGCCTGACCGGTCTGGCCGAGGGTCAGCCGCTCGGCTTCACCCTGGTTGATCGTGGCGGGCGCATCTCGGCGACCGACCTCAAGATCGACGGCGAGCCGATGCCGGTGGAAGAGCGCGGGCCGCGGCCCGAGCGCGCCGCTGGCGGCCCGGGTGGCGATCGCGGCGGTGCGCCGCAGCGCCAGCTGACCGGCGAGAAGGCGACCGGCACGGTCAAGTTCTTCAACGCGATGAAGGGCTTTGGCTTCATCCAGCGCGATGACGGGCAGCCCGACGCGTTCGTGCACATCTCCGCCGTCGAGCGCGCCGGCATGCCGACGCTCAACGAGGGTGACAAGCTCGAGTTCGAGCTCGAGGTCGATCGGCGCGGCAAGTACGCGGCGGTGAACCTCACCCCGATGAGCTGAACCGGCCAGCACGGCTGAAAGAAACGACCCGGTGCGCTTCACGCGCGCCGGGTTTTTCTTTGTCACCAGCGGCTTGGTTTGCGCCTATTATGCTCGATCATCATTGTCGGAGTGTCGCCATGCGCCTGTTGCTTACCGCCGCCCTCGCCGTCTCGCTCGCCGCCCCCGCCGGCGCCGCGACCGCACCGCGCATGCCGATCACCAGCTTCGAGCAACTCGCGAAGCCGCTGCCACTGCCTTATGACGAAGCCGCCAACGCCAGAGCCGCCGTCGCCGCCGCGCGGCTGCGGGCGAAGAAGGCGCACAGGCTGCTGCTGGTCGATCTGGGCGGCAATTGGTGCCTCGATTGCCGCATTCTCGCCGGGACGATGGACGTGCCCGCGCTCAAGGCGTTCATCGATCGGCATTATGAACTGGTGTCGGTCAATATCGGGCGCTTCGATGCCAATATGGACATTCCGGCGAGCTTCGGCGTGACCGACAAGCTCAAGGGCGGCGTGCCGGCGCTGCTGGTGGTCGATCCGCGCAGCGGCAAACTGCTCGATGGTGGCCATGTCTCGGCACTGGAGGATGCGCGCAACATGAGCCCGCAGGGCCTCGCCGACTGGCTGGCGCAATGGGCCCGCTGACCCGGAATCGGGCGGTCGTTTAACCCGCCAGGATCAGCGCCGCGCCGGCGAGGATCGCGAACACCGCGACGATCCGCCCCGGCGTGGCGCGCTCGCCCATCACCAGGATCGAAATGGCGAGCGCGGTGACCATGCCAGTCTCGCGCAAAGCGGCGAGCGGCGCGGTCGGGCCGAGCGACAGGGCGGTCAGCGCGAGGCCGTAGGTAACGATCGACAACGCGCCCGCGATCACGCCCGGCCGCCATTGCTGGCGCGCCGCCGCGACCATCTCGCCGCGGCCGATCGCGCCGAACATCGCCACCACCACCGCGCCCATGATGACGAACAGCCAGACGATATAGCTCGACGGCGTCGGCGCCGCGCGCACCCCCGCGGCGTCGATCACGGTATAGCCGGCGATGGTCATGCCGGTCAGCACCGACCAGCCGAGCGCGCCGCGCCCGAGATGCCGCCCGGCGACGAGCAGGAACATCGCCCCGCCGATCAGCGCGATGCCGGCGATCTGGTGCGCGTTGCCCGGCTGGCGCAGCACGCCGAGCGTGACCAGCGCCGTCACCAGGGGCGCGGTGCCGCGCAGCACCGGATAGGCGGCGGAGAAATCGGCGACCTTATAGGCGCGGATCAGCGCATAGAGGTACAGCGCGTGAAGCGCGGCGCTCGCCGCCAGCCAGCCCCACGCGCCGCTCGGCACGGCGACGAACAGCGTCACCGGCAGCAGGATGATCGCGCTCGACCCGTCGGTGACGGCGCGCGCCGCCATCTTGTCCTTGCCGCCCTTGACGATGGCATTGACCACCGCGTGGATCGAGCCCGAGGCGATCATCATCAGCGCGGGCAAAGCGAAGGTCACCGGTCGGCTATAGCCACATGACATAATTATCCAACGCGCACGGCGAGGAACGCCGCGCATTTCCGCGCGCCCGTGCGGGGCGAGCATCGCGAATTATGTCAGGGGTCAGGTGATCATGCGCCGCAGCGTCTCGATCAGGTCGGCCTCGGCCGCCGGCTTGTCGGTCCTGATCCGGGCGATGCGGGGGAAGCGCATCGCGACGCCCGACTTGTGCCGCTTGGATTCGTGGATCGAATCGAACGCGATCTCGAGCACCAGCGTCTTCTCGACCTCGCGAACCGGGCCGAAGCGCCCCGTGGTGTGACGGCGCACGAAGCTGTCGAGCATCTTCAGCTCGTCATCGGTAATCCCCGAATAGGCCTTGCCGACCGGCAGCAGCTCCCCCTCGGCGGTCCAGCAGCCAAAGGTATAGTCGGAATAGAAGGACGAGCGCCGGCCATTGCCGCGCTGCGCATACATCATCACGCAATCGGCGGTGAGCGGGTCGCGCTTCCATTTGTACCACTGCCCGGTGCGCCGCCCGGCGACATAAAGCGAATCGCGGCGCTTGAGCATGACGCCCTCGATCGCCGCGTCGCGCGCGCCGGCGCGGATCGCCTCCAGCGCGGTGAAATCCCCGGCCTCGATCAGCGCGCTGACGTCGAAGCGGCCGGCGTCGAGCCGGGTGGCAAAGGCCTCGAGCCGTTGGCGGCGCCCGGTCCAGGGCAGATCGCGCAGGTCCTCCGCGCCATCGAACAATATGTCGTAGAGCCGCACGAAGGCAGGGTAATCGGCCAGCATCCTGGCCGAGACGATCTTGCGGCCGAGCCGCTGCTGCAGCGCGTTGAAGCTCGCCGCCTCGCCGCCCTGCACCTCGCCCTTCACCATCAACTCGCCATCAAGCACGCCCGGCGTGGCGAAATCGCGCGCCACCTCGGGGAAGCTGGCGGTGATGTCGTCGCCGGCGCGGCTATAGAGCCGCGTCTCGCCGGCGACATGGACGATCTGCACGCGGATTCCGTCCCATTTCCATTCCGCGGCATAATCGGCGAGGTCGACCCGGCCGTCCTCGAGCGGATGGGCGAGCATGAAGGGGCGGAACACCGGCACGTCGGCGGCGGTCGGCTGGGCGCCGCGTCCCTCGGCCCAGGCGAACAGCGCGGGGTAGGGCGGGTCGATGCCGTGCCAGACCTCCTCGACCGCCTCGACGGGAATGGCGAAGGCCTGAGCCAGAGCGGTCTTGGCAAGGCGCGCGGAGACGCCGATCCGCAACCCCCCGGTCGCCATCTTGAGCAAGGCGAAACGCTCATCGGCGTCGAGCCGGTCGAGCATCGCCGCCATCGCGCCCGGCGCGTCGGCGCGCGACAGCGCGGCGAGGCGATCGACCACCGCCGACAGGCTGAGCGGCGCGGCCGCCACCGCGCCGGCATTGGGGGTCGGCCAGAGCAGGGCGATCGTCTCGGCGGTGTCGCCGACATAGTCGCGGCTCATGCGGAACAGCACCGGGTCGACCCGCTCCTCGATCAGCCCGCGCAACAGCGCCGGCTTGACCGCCGGCAGATCGAGATCGCCGGTCAGCGCCGCCATCGCCCAGCCGCGATCGGGATCGGGGGTGGCGCGAAGATAATCGCCGATCAGCTTGAGCTTGGCGTTGCGCGAGCGCGTGTAGATCAGGGCGTCGAGAAGATCGGCAAAGGCGCGCATCGCAAGACAACATGGCGCGGAAGGCTGGGTTCCGCCAGCGCCCCCCTTTCGCCGCCGGCCCCGGCGTGCTTAGGGCAGTGACGATGCGCCTGTTGACCCGCCTGCTGCTGATCGTCGCGCTGCTGGTCGCCGGCCTGTTCGCCTGGATGCACCATGAGGCGCGCGCCGACCCGATCGTGCGGCGCGCGACGATCGCGCTGCCAGACTGGCCGGCCGGGCAGAGGCCGGTGACCGTGCTGTTGCTGGGCGATGTGCACCTCGGCAGCGTGGCAATGGATGCACCGCGGCTGACGCGGATCGTTGCGCAGGTCAACGCGCTGAAGCCCGATCTGGTGCTCATGGCCGGTGACTTCGTATCCGGGCACGATCCGGTGGCCGGCGCGCGCTATGCGACACAGCTGGTCAGGCCGCTCAACGGGTTGCGCGCGCCGCTCGGGGTGATCGCGGTGCCGGGCAATCACGATTACTGGGCCGGCCGGGTCAGCGTGCCGCGCGCCTTGTGGGGGGCCAGCGTCACGATGCTGGTCAACAGCGCGACGACGCGCGGGCCGCTGGCGATCGGCGGGGTGGCCGATGTCTATACGCACCATGCCGACGTGCCGGCGACGATGCACGCGCTCGACCGCCTGCCCGGCGCGAAGATCATCGTGACGCACTCCCCAGACGTCACCGCGATGATGCCCGGCGAGATCGAGCTGGTGCTCGCCGCCCACACGCATTGCGGGCAGATCGTCGCGCCTTTCTATGGTCCGCTGTCCTCGGTTGCGCGCGAGCGCTATCGTTGCGGCCTGGTCCGCGACGGCAATCGCCTGACGGTGGTTACCGGAGGCCTCGGCACCAGCATTGTGCCGCTCCGCTTCGGCGCGCCGCCCGACATGTGGTTGCTGACCCTGGGGCCACGCCGGGGTCGGTAGATGCGCCTGCTGATCCGCCTCCTGCTAATCCTCGTTCTTGCGGGCGCCGCACTGTTCGCCTGGATGCATCATGAGGCGCGCCTTGATCCGGTGGTGCGACGCGCGACGGTGCATCTGCCCGATTGGCAAAAGGGGAAGCCGCCGCTGCGCGTCCTGCTGCTCAGCGACATCCATATGGGCAGTGCGGTGATGGACCCGGCTCGGCTCGACCGGATCGTCGACCAGGCCAATGCCCTGACGCCCGACCTGGTGCTGATCGCCGGCGACTTCGTCTATGGCAATGACCCGGTCGAGGGGGCACGGTCCGCGACGCAACTGATCGCGCCACTGTCCCGGCTGCGCGCTCCGCTCGGCGTCATCGCGGTGTCGGGCAATCACGATTACTGGGCCGGCCAGAACAGCCTGCCGCCGGCGCTGAAGCGGGCGGGCGTCGCGCTGCTCGACAATGCGGCGATCGAGCGTGGCCCGCTGGCGATCGGCGGCCTCGCCGATGGCTATACGCTCCACGCCCGGATCCCGGCGACGATGGCCGCGCTCGACAAGCTGCCCGGGGCCAGGATCGTGCTGACCCACGCGCCCGAGATCACGCCCTATCTGCCGGGCTCGGCACATCTCGTGCTGGCCGGCCACACCCATTGCGGCCAGATCGTCGCAGCGTGGCTCGGTCCCTTCGCCCGCAAGCCGCGAGCGCGTTTCGGCTGTGGCTGGACGCGCGACCGGAGCCGGCTGAACCTCGTCACCGCCGGGGTCGGGACGAGCATCCTGCCACTGCGGCTGGGTGCCGATCCCGACATGTGGCTGTTGACGTTACAGGGCTGAGCGGCACGCCTGGGTCAGCCGGGGCGGCCGGCCTCGAACAGGAACCAGGCGCGGCGCTCGGCGAGATCGGTCCAGTCGTCGATCATACCCGAGCTGGCATTGTCCTTCGCGCCGTCGGCAAGGTCCTTGGCCTCGCGCAGGCGCTCGACCAGCCTGAGATTGTCCTCGCGCAGTTCGCTCAGCATGTCGGCCGGCGCGACAAAGTCGGCGTCATTGTCGCTGACGCTCTGGTGGCGGGCGATGTCGCCGATCGAGCGCAGCGTGGTGTTGCCGGTCTTGCGCACGCGTTCGGCGATGGCGTCGGTCGTGGCGAAGATCTCGGCCGCCTGCTCGTCAAGCAACAGGTGATAGTCGCGGAAGTGCGGGCCGGAGACGTGCCAGTGGAAATTCTTGGTCTTGAGATACAGCGCGAAGCTGTCGGCGAGGATGCCGTTGAGCGCCTCGGCCACCGATCGTGCGGCATTCGACTTGAGGTCGGTCGGGGTCCTGAGCTGGGCGGCGGGCGAAGCCATGAGGTGGTTCCTTGGATGTGGTTGATGGTCGTTACGCCAACGATCCACTGCCATGAACGCTCCCGCTTCGCCCGACGATAATCGCGATCTCAGCAATCGTCCGGTTAGATCAGCCGCAGCGCGCCGAGCGCGACGATCACACCGATCACGCTCACGGCGATGCCGGTGACGATGCGCAGCGCGGTGACCGGCAGCGCGCGACGCGCCTCTTCCCCGGCGAGCGCCGCCGGCACGACCACCGCCGCAGCGCCGAGCAGCGCGCCCACCACCGCCAGCGCGGGCCAGCCGCGCTCGGCCAGCGCCATGACGATGAACTGGGTGCGGCCGCCAAAGGCGAGGATGAAGACGCCGAGAAAGGTCGTCGCGATCGCGCCGGGGCGCCAGCCGGTCAGTCGATCGGGCGGTTTGATCGGAAAGAAGGCCGACACGCCGGCGTTGAGCAGCGCCACGGCGAGGAACAGCTGGCGCGCCTCGGGAATCAGCCGCGCCCCGATCAGCGCACCGCCTACCGCGACGAGCGTGAAGCCGGCGGCGAGCGCGAGCAGGGTGGCGATGATGACGGTGACGCGGTGCGCGAAGCGATCGGCGAGGATGGCGACGAGCCATGGCGTGCGATCGGTCGCCTCGACGACCAGGGCCGCGACCAGCGCGGCCATCAGGACGTCCATCGTGGCTCCGTCAGCTCGACAGGCGGACCGAGCAGGCCGCGGCGAAGGTCTCGCAGGCGGCGGCATCATGGCGTTCGCAGCCGACCGCGTCGCGCAGGATCGCCAGCCAGCCGTCGATCAGCGGTCCGCGCTCGCCGCGCCCCAGTGCCGCCTCGAGCGCCTGGGCGACGGCGGCGGCGGGAAGGAGGCCGTTGGCGCGGGCAATGCGCCGGATCGCGTCGATTTCCGTGGCGATGGCCCCGGCCGGATCGCGGTTGGTCCGCGCGCCGATCGCGAAGACCCGCGCCGCCAGTTCGGCCTGTACCTGCACCGTTGGTTGCCCGTGCGTCATACCCCAGCTCCCGCCTTTGGGAGGATGCTGGGCGCAACAGGGTAAAGATCGGGTTAACCGGGGTCGGCACCGGGCTTCCGCGCCCGACGAACCCGCCCGCGAGGTTGACAATCCACCGACTCTGCGCCATCGGGCGGCGCTTGAAGAGCGGTGGCGCTTGCCGCCGCTTTTGCTTTTTCAATCGATTCGGGAATTTCAGGTCATGGCAAAGCCGACCACCGTCAAGATCAAGCTCGTCAGCTCGGCCGATACCGGCTTCTTCTACGTGACCAAGAAGAATCCGCGCACCAAGACCGAGAAGCTCAGCTTCAAGAAATATGATCCCGTCGTGCGCAAGCATGTCGAGTTCAAGGAAACCAAGATCAAGTGATCCCGCGGGCGGCTTGCCGCCCGTCGATCATCCCCCGAACGGGACGAGAGCCGCAGGCGCAAGCCTCGCGGCTTTTCTCGTTTCTGCTCGTCGTGCTTCGGGCAAATGACCAGGGAAGTAGAGTTGTTCGCGCAGAGGCGCAGAGGCGCAGAGGCGCAGAGATATTCCGCACCCTGCAACGCCCCGCGCAATAGCGCAGGTCCTACCTTGGTCTGCCGTCGAGATCGCTTGCTGACGCGAGGCAGGGCGGGGAGCGCAACCTCTCCGCGCCTCTGCGCCTCTGCGCGAACCAATCTTCTTTTCTTCTTCAAACCGATCGAGCGGAAACGCCGCTACAAGAGCGCCATTACCGCATCGACGAAGCGCGCCAGCGAGATCGGCTTCGACACATAGGCGTCGGCCCCGGCCGCGCGGATGCGTTCCTCGTCCTCGCGGCCGGCATAGGCGGTGACGGCCATGATCGGGATCGCGCTCAGCGCCGGGTCGGCCTTGAACTGCTCGATCAGCTCATAACCGGTGACGTGGGGCAGCTGGATGTCGGTGACGATCAGGTCGGGCAGGAAAGCCCGCGCCCGCTCGACCGCCTCGCGCCCGTCGCGCACCCCCTCGGTGACGAACTCGTGGGCGCGCAGCAGGTCGCAGAAAAGCTTGAGGTTGAGTTCGTTGTCCTCGACAACGAGCACCCTTTTTGCCACGCCCGATGCTTCCTTTCCCAGGGTTCGAGGGCCACGAATAGGCAATGCGCGCGTCCGAGACAAATCACGATCCCGAAGCACTGGCGCTGCGTGCGCTGGTGTGGACGCTGGCCGAGCCGACACGTGCGTCGCGGCTGCTCGACGTGACCGGGCTGACGCCGGGCGATCTGCGCAGCCGCGCCGGCGATCCGGCGGTGCTCGCCGCCGCGCTCGGCTTTCTCGAGGCGCATGAGCCCGACCTGATCGCCTGCGCCGAGGCGCTGGGTATCAGCCCCGCCGCGATCGTCGCCGCGCATGGAGCGCTCGACGCATGAGGTCCTTGCTGATCTGCGATTGCGACGAGGTGCTGCTGCACATGGTGCGGCATTTCGGCGTCTGGCTGCGCGAGTCGCACGATATCGACTTCACCCCCAATGGCGGCGACTTCGCGACCAGCATGACGCGGCGCGATGGCGGCGCACCGCCGACCCGGGAAGAGATGTGGGGGCTGCTCGATCAGTTCTTCCCGGCCGAGATGGAACGCCAGACGCTGGTGCCGCATGCCCGCGAGGCGCTCGCCGCGCTGGCCGAGACCGCGGATGTGGTGATCCTCACCAATCTCGGCGACGGCAATCGCCAGCCGCGCATCGAACAATTGCTCGGGCACGGCATGGATTACCGGGTCGAGACCAATCAGGGCGGCAAGGGCAACCCCGTGGCGCGGCTGGTCGCCGAGCATGGCGATCCGGTCACGGTGTTCGTCGACGATCTGGCGGTGCACCATGATTCGGTCGCCCGGCACGCCCCCGGGGTGCATCGGCTGCACATGATTTCCGAGCCGGCGCTGGCGCCGCATGTGCCCAGGGCACCGGCGGCGCATGTCCGGATCGACGACTGGCGCGAGGCGCAGGACTGGATCGCCGCGCGCTTCGCCGCGGGGCGCCACGCCGAGGCTTGACCCGGACGGCCGACAAAGGGAGACGCAGCGCATGAACGATCGAATCGACCACAAGCTCGCCGAACTGGGCCTCGCCTTGCCCGCGCCCGCCGCCCCCATCGCTTCCTATGTCCCGGCGGTCGAAGCTGGCGGCCTGCTGCACATTTCCGGGCAGCTGCCGTTCAAGGACGGCGCGGTGATGACCGGGCGGCTCGGCGACGATTGCGAGGTGGCGTACGGCCAGGAGGCGGCGCGGCGCTGCGCGCTGATGTTGGTCGCGCAGATGAAGGCGGCACTGGGCGGGCTCCACCGCGTCGAGCGGATCGTCAAGCTCGGCGTGTACATCAGTTCGACCGGCGACTTCACCGACCAGCCCGAAGTCGCCAACGGCGCGTCGGACCTGATGGTCGCGCTGTTCGGCGACGTCGGCAAGCATGCGCGCAGCGCGGTCGGCGTGCCGGTGCTGCCGCGCGGCGCGGCGGTGGAGATCGACGCGATCGTCCAGATCGCGACGGGTTGAGAGGATGGTTAGCCCCTCCCCTGAAGGGCAGGGGCTTAAGAAGTCACTCGTTCCCCAATACTCCGCCCAGCAACCCGCCCAGCACCGCGCCTGCGGCGCCGCCGCCGACCAGCGAACCGACGCTCGGGCCGCCGCCGCGTTCGTCAGACGGCAGATGCCGGGCAATCTCCTCGGCGAGGTTGAGGATCGGCATCGATTGCAGCCAGATCTTGCCCGGGCCGGTGAGCGTGGCGAGGAACAGGCCCTCGCCGCCGAACAACATGTTGCGGAAACCGCGCACCATCTGGATGTCGGTCGAGACGCTCGGCTCCTGCATGCCGATATGGCCGGCATGGACGCGCAGCCGCTCGCCGGGCGCCAGAGTCTTTTCGATCACCTCGCCCGACAGGTCGAGGAACACGGTGCCGGGGCCGGTGACGCGCTGCAGAATGAAGCCCTCACCGGCGAAAAAGCCCGCGCCGAGCCGCTGTTGCAGCGCGATCTCCAGCGTGACCGACTTCTCGGCGACGAGGAAGGTTTCCTTGCGGCAGATCAGCGACTGGCCGCTGGCCAGCGGCACGGCGAGAATCTGCCCGGGAAAGCGCGGCGCGAAGGCGACATGGCCTTCGGTCTGCGCGCTATATTCGGTGATGAACAGGCTGCCGCCGCTCATCGCCCGCTTGAGGCCGGCGAACAGCCCACCGCCGGTATGCGTATCCATGACGATGCCGTCAGTCATCCATGCCATGGCGTGGGTCTGGGCATAGATCGTCTCGCCGCGCGCGAGATCGATCGACACCGTCTGCATCACCGTGCCCGAAATATCGTAGCGCATTGGCCTGTTCTCCACCCGAGAGGATATCTGGATTAGAATTGGCGAGGCGGGCATGGCAAGCCCCGGTCAAGCGCGATAAGGATTGCGGTCGGATGACCTCAACGCCTATGACCACGTTGTCATCGCGCGCGGCCGTCACGGTCGGCACCTTTGAGAGGATCGATCCGACCATGGCCTTTACACCCGCGACCACGTCATCGAGCGATCCGGCAGCTGGCATCGAGGATCGCGGCGTTCACGCGCCGGGTCTCGAGGTGTTCGTCTTCGCGCTGTTCTTCATCTTCGGTGGGATCACCAGCCTCAACGACGTGATCATTCCCAAGCTCAAGGAGCTGTTCACGCTCAACTACACCCAGGCGATGCTGATCCAGTTCTGCTTCTTCTTCGCCTATGCGGTGGTCGGCATCCCCGGCGCGATGCTGGTCAAGCGCACCGGTTACATGCGCGGCGCGGTGATCGGCCTGCTGACGATGATGGTCGGGTGCCTGTTGTTCATCCCCTCGGCGCAAACCGCGACCTACGGCTTGTTCCTGTTCGCCCTGTTCGTGCTCGCGACGGGTGTGGTGTTGGTGCAGATCGTGTCCAACCCGCTGATCAGCCTGCTCGGGCCGGCGCGCACGGCATCGAGCCGCCTGACCTTCGCCCAGGCGTTCAACTCGGTCGGCACGACGATCTTTCCGTTCGTCGGCGCGGTACTGATCCTGGGCGGCAGCGCGCAATCCTTCTGGGATGTGTCGCGCGTCGTCGATCCGGCCTGCGCCGGCACCGCGAACGCGCCGGAGATGTCGACCGTCAACCGCATCGCCGAATCGCAGATGATCTCGCACACCTATCTCGGCCTTGCCTTCGCCCTGCTGGTGATCGCCGGCGTGGTGTGGATGTTCCGCAATCGCCTGCAGGGCGAGCGTCATGAAGTGTCGAGCCTGTCGACGAGCTTCGCGCTGCTCCGGCGCCCGCGCTTCGCGTTCGGCGCGCTGTGCATCTTCCTTTATGTCGGGGCGGAAGTCTCGATCGGCTCGACCCTGGTCAATTATCTCAAATCCGACCATGCGCTCTGCCTGACCGGCCAGTCGGCCGGCAAGCAGCTGCTTTTCTACTGGGGCGGTGCGATGGTCGGGCGCTTCATCGGCTCGGCGGTGCTGCGCGCGTTCAATCCCGGCAAGGTGCTGGCGGGCGTCGCGATCGGCGCGATTGTGCTGGTGCTGGTGTCGATCGCGACCCATGGCGCAACGGCAGGGAACACCCTGCTCGCGGTCGGTTTGATGAACTCGATCATGTTCCCGACGATCTTCACCCTGGCGTGCGAGAAGCTGGGCGACCGTGCGGCGGACGGCTCGGGGATCATCAATGTCGCGATCTGCGGCGGCGCGATCATCCCCGTGCTGACCGGCATGCTGGCCGATACCGTCACGCTGCCCTTCGCGCTGCTCCTGCCGGTGGCCTGTTACGCGGTCATCGCCGCCTTTGGCGCCTATGCACGGCGGCCGGCCACGGATTGATTGTCTGGCGCGCGCATGACCCGTCGCAACCTGCGGGCGGGCGGGCCTCACGTGCGGTGCGGCACGACCCTTTACGCCTTCGCGCCTTCGCGTGAATCAAATCGGTGCCGTTGCGCGTGCTGGACGGCTGGCCGGACTCTGGCGGTCGGCCGCGAGTGCTTCGAGCTGGGCAAAATCGAAAGGGCGGCGCCCCGGTAGAGCGCCGCCCCATGATATTCGATCGTCAGCTGGTCGGGAGACATTCCTGCCCTCACCCTTGCGCCGCTTCGCGGCTCCTTCCCTCTCCCAAGGGAGAGGGGAAAAGGCTCACAGCTTTTCGGTGAGCTCGGGGACGATCTTGAACAGGTCGCCGACCAGGCCGATGTCGGCGACCTGGAAGATCGGCGCGTCCTCGTCCTTGTTGATGGCGATGATCGTCTTGGAGTCCTTCATGCCGGCGAGATGCTGGATCGCGCCGGAAATGCCGATCGCGATATACACTTCCGGGGCGACGATCTTGCCGGTCTGGCCGACCTGATAGTCGTTGGGCACATAACCCGCATCGACCGCGGCGCGGCTGGCGCCGACGCCGGCGCCGAGCTTGTCGGCGAGCGGCTCGATGATGGTGTGGAAGTTCTCGCTGTTCTGCAGCGCGCGGCCGCCCGAGACGATGATCTTGGCCGAGGTGAGCTCGGGACGCTCCGACTTGGCGATCTCGCTTCCGGCGAAGGTCGACAGACCCTTGTCACCGGTCGAGGCGACCTTCTCGATCGTGGCCGAGCCGCCCGAGGTAGCGGCCTTTTCGAACGCGGTGCCGCGCACGGTGATGACCTTCTTGGCGTCCTTGGTCTGCACCGTCGCGATGGCATTGCCGGCATAGATCGGGCGGGTGAAGGTATCCGCGCTCTCAACCGACAGGATGTCGCTGATCTGCATCACGTCGAGCAGGGCGGCGACGCGCGGCGCGATGTTCTTGCCGTTCGAGGTGGCCGGGAACAGCACGGCGTCGTGGCTGGCCATCAGTTCGACGATCAGCGGTGCGACATTCTCGGCCAGTGCATGGGCATAGGCCGCATCGTCGGCGACATGGACCGTGCCCGCGCCGGCGATCCTGGCGGCCTCGGCCGCGACGCCATCGACGCCCTGGCCAGCGACGAGGAGATGGACCTCGCCGAGCTGCGACGCCGCGGTGACCACGGCGAGCGTGGCATCCTTGACGGCCTTGCCGTCATGTTCGACCCAAACCAGAGTCTTCATTTCGCGACTCCCATCGCCTTGAGTTTGGCCACCAGCTCATCGACATCGGCGACCTTGACGCCGGCGGTGCGCTTCGCCGGCTCGACCACCTTGAGGGTGGTGAGGCGCGGGCTGACATCGACGCCGTAATCGGCCGGCGTCTTCTGCGCCATCGGCTTCGATTTGGCCTTCATGATGTTGGGCAGCGAGGCATAGCGCGGCTCGTTGAGGCGAAGGTCGGTGGTGACGATCGCCGGGAGCTTCAGATCCTCGGTCTCCGACCCGCCATCGACTTCGCGCGTCACCTTGGCGACGCCATCGGCGACGACCACGGCGCTGGCGAAGGTGCCCTGGCCCCAGCCGAGCAGGCCGGCGAGCATCTGGCCGGTCTGGTTGTTGTCGTCGTCGATCGCCTGCTTGCCGAGGATGATCAGGTCGGGGCTTTCCTCCGCGGCGATCCCGGCGAGCAGCTTGGCTACGCCAAGCGGCTCGACCTTCTCGTCCGACAGCACCAGGATCGCGCGGTCGGCGCCCATGGCGAGCGCGGTACGCAGCGTCTCCTGGCACTTCTGCTCGCCGATCGACACCGCGACGATCTCCGTCACGACGCCCTTTTCCTTGAGGCGGATCGCCTCTTCCACCGCGATCTCGTCGAACGGGTTCATGCTCATCTTGACGTTGGCCAGATCGACCCCCGTCCCGTCCGCCTTCACGCGCGGCTTTACGTTATAGTCAAGCACCCGCTTGACCGGGACCAGCACCTTCATCGCAATCCACTCCTGTGTCCGAAACCTTCCCGGGGAGGCGGGTTCAGGCGGCCTGTTTCACTTCCGCGACGATCTTGCGCGCCGCATCGCCGAGATCGTTGGCAGGCACGATGGCGAGGCCCGAGGTGGACAGGATCTTCTTGCCCTCCTCGACATTGGTGCCCTCGAGCCGGACGACCAAAGGCACCGACAAATTCACTTCCTTGGCCGCGGCGACGATCCCTTCGGCGATGATGTCGCACTTCATGATGCCGCCGAAGATGTTGACCAGGATGCCCTTCACCGCCGGATCGGCGAGAATGATCTTGAACGCCGCCGTCACCTTCTCCTTGTTGGCGCCACCGCCGACATCGAGGAAGTTGGCCGGGAACATGCCGTTCAGCTTGATGATGTCCATCGTCGCCATGGCGAGGCCGGCGCCGTTGACCATGCAGCCGATGTCGCCATCAAGCTTGATATAGGCAAGGTCGTATTTGGACGCCTCCAGCTCGGCCGGGTCCTCCTCGGTCTCGTCGCGCAGCTCCATCAAATCCTTGTGGCGGAACAGCGCGTTCGAATCGAAGCCGACCTTGGCGTCGAGCACCAGCAGCTTGCCGTCATCGGTGACGGCGAGCGGGTTGATCTCGATCTGCGCGGCGTCGGTGCCGAGGAACGCGTCGTACAGCTTCGACGCGACATTGGCGGCCTGCTTGGCGAGATCGCCCTTGAGGCCCAGCGCATTGGCGACGGCGCGGCCGTGATGCGGCATGAAGCCGGTCGCGGGATCGACGTCGAAGGTCTGGATCTTCTCGGGCGTGTCGTGCGCGACGGTCTCGATGTCCATCCCGCCCTCGGTCGACACGACGAAGGCGACGCGGCCATGGACGCGGTCGACGAGCAGCGCGAGGTAGAATTCCTTGGCGATGTCGACGCCGTCGGTGACGTAGAGGCGGTTGACCTGCTTGCCATGCTCGCCGGTCTGGATCGTCACCAGCGTGTTGCCGAGCATGTCGGTCGCGGCGGCGCGGACCTCATCCTCGGTCTTCGCCAGGCGGACGCCGCCCTTGGCCTCGGGCGGCAGCTCCTTGAACTTGCCCTTGCCGCGGCCGCCGGCATGAATCTGCGCCTTCACGACATAAAGCGGACCAGGCAGCTTCTTCGAAGCGGCGACCGCTTCCTCGACGCTGAGAGCGGCAAAGCCGGCGGGGACGGGCACGCCAAACTTGGCGAGCAATTCCTTGGCCTGATATTCGTGAATGTTCATGAGCGCGCCAAAAGCCTTTCTCGGGATCGGGACGCAGAGGCCCTAAGCACAGCTTTCGGCGCGAATCCACCCCGTGTGACTGTAGCGGGGCGTAGTTCAGCTTTGTGCGAGGTCAGCCGAGGCCGAGTTTGCACAACGCCGCCGAACTGGCGGTGACGCTGACGATCTCCGGATCGTCGAGCGAGCGCAGCCGGTAGAGCAGCTGGTCGAGATTGCGCGAGCGGCCTGCCTTGCCGAGCCCCGCCATGCGGCGCAGCTGGAGCAGCGACAGGCGGTGGACCATGCGATCGGCCATGCAGGCGGCGGTGCGCGGGTCGATGCCGGCGTTGATCAGGCCGGCGCGCACCGGCGCCTCGGGTGTGGTGCAGCTGGCGAGCCAAAGTGCCGCCGCAACCCCTACCACCGTTCGCTTCGAGCGAAGTCGAGAAGCCTTCGCGCGAACCATGTTTCTCGACTGCGCTCGAAACGAACGGGGGAGGTAGGTCATGATTGCCTCGCAAGCGTTGATCCGCACCGCTATATCGCCCTTATGTCCTGGACAACCGGCCTGCCCCTGTTCCTCGTCACGGTTCTCGCGATGGAGGGCTTCGCCTATGTCGCGCATCGCTGGATGATGCATGGGTTCGGTTGGTTCCTGCATGAGAGCCATCACCGCCCGCGCACCGGCAAATGGGAGCTGAACGACCTCTACGCCGCGATCTTCGCGGTACCGTCGTTCACGCTGATCCTCGGCGGGGCGCAGCTCGGCTGGTGGCCGGGATGCACGTGGATCGGGGCCGGGATCGCGGCCTATGGCGCGATCTATTTCGGCTTTCATGACGTCATCGTCCATCGCCGTGTCGCGACGCGCTATCTGCCGCGTTCCGCCTATATGAAGCGCATCATCCAGGCCCACCGGCTGCACCATGTCGTCGAGACCCGGCAGGGCAATGTCAGCTTCGGCTTTTTGTGGGCGCCGCGGCCCGAGGCGCTGAAGGCGGAGCTCAAGCGGCGCGGCCATGCCGGGGTACGCGCGCCGACCGGCCTCGACACGGCCGCACGCTGAACTTGCCCGTCGCCTTCTGGATCGCGGCAACGATCGCGGTGACGATGCTCGGCCTGTCCAAGGGCGGGTTCGCCGGGGTGGGCGCGCTGGCGCTGCCGCTGATCGCGTTGACCATCTCGCCGGTGCAGGCCGCCGCGATCCTGCTGCCGGTACTGATCGTGCAGGACGTGGTCAGCGTCTGGGCGTTTCGCCATAGCTGGGACGGCTTCGTGCTGGGCTGGATGCTGCCCGGGTCGATCATCGGCATCGCGCTCGCCTGGGGCTTCGCGGCGCATGTCCCGGAAAGCGCGGTGCTCGGGCTGGTCGGGGCGATCTCGATCCTGTTCGGCTGCTACCGGCTATGGCTCGACCGGGGCGGCGCGATCCGCGCGCCGGCACGCTCGCCCGGCTGGTTCGGCACGCTGTTCGGGGTGGCCTCGGGCTTCACCAGCCAGATCGCGCATGCCGGCCAGCCGCCGTTCCAGATCTGGGTGCTGCCGCGCCGCCTGCCGCGCGATACGTTGGTCGGCACCACGGCGATCTATTTCGCCGCGACCAACTGGCTCAAGGTGCCGGCTTATTATGCGCTCGGCCAGTTCAGCCGCGAGAACCTGACCGTCGCGGCGATGCTGGCGCCGCTGGCGATCGCCTCGACGCTGGCCGGGGTGTGGCTGGTGCGGCGCGTGCCGGCCGAGCGTTTCTACACCGCCATCTATGTGCTGATGGTGCTGGTCGGCGCCAAGCTGGTGTGGGACGCGGTCGTTTAACCTCGATCGTCACCCCGAAACGCGTTCAGGGTGACGAAGGAAATTCGGGTCTCAGTCGAACAGCGACGACACCGAGCTTTCGTCGGCGATGCGCTTGATCGCCTCGCCGAGCAGCGGGGCGATGGTCAGATGGCGGATGCGCTTCGCCGCGGCGACCGGTTCCAGCGCGCCGATCGAATCGGTGATGACCAGTTCCTCGAGCGCCGAACCCTCGACCCGCGCGACCGCGCCGCCCGACAGCACGCCGTGGCTGACATAGGCGACGACGCCCTCGGCGCCGGCCTCTTTCAGGGCGGCGGCGGCGTTGCACAGCGTGCCGGCCGAATCGACGATGTCGTCGATCAGGACGCAGAAGCGACCCTCGACCTCGCCGATGATGTTCATCACCTCGGACTCGCCGGCGCGTTCGCGGCGCTTGTCGACGATCGCCAGCGGGGCATTGTCGAGCCGCTTGGCCAGCGCGCGCGCGCGCACCACGCCGCCGACGTCGGGCGAGACGACCATCAGGTTGCGCCCGCCATAACGCGTGTGGATGTCGGCCGACATCACCGGGGCGGCAAACAGATTGTCGGTCGGGATGTCGAAAAAACCCTGGATCTGCCCGGCATGGAGATCGACCGAGAGCACGCGATCGGCGCCGGCGACGGTGATCAGATTGGCGACGAGCTTGGCCGAGATCGGCGTGCGCGGCCCCGGCTTGCGGTCCTGCCGGGCATAACCGAAATAGGGGATGACGGCGGTGATGCGCTTGGCCGAGGCGCGTTTCAGCGCGTCGATGCAGATCAGCAGTTCCATGAGATTGTCATTGGCCGGGAAGCCGGTCGACTGCAGCACGAAGACGTCCTCGCCGCGGACGTTTTCGAGGATCTCGACGAACACTTCCTCATCGGCAAAACGCCGGACCAGCGCCTTGGTCAGCGGAATCTCGAGATAGTCGGCGATCGCCTTGGCCAGCGGCAGGTTGGAATTGCCGGTCATCAATTTCATGGACGGATCCCCGATTACGTTGCGCCCCCTTAGATGCGCCGTCACGTCACGGGAAGAGGCATTGCCGCTCGCGGCGCGCGAACCTACAGCGCGATGATGACAATCGTTACCCGCTTCGCGCCCAGCCCCACGGGCCAGCTGCATGTCGGCAACATCCGCACCGCGCTGCACAACTGGCTGTTCGCGCGCAAGCATGGCGGGCGTTTCGCGCTGCGCATCGACGATACCGATGCCGAGCGTAGCGAGGAGCGCTTCGTCGATGCGATCCGCGCCGACCTCGCCTGGCTCGGGTTGGCGGCGGATGGCGAGGAACGGCAGTCGGCGCGTTTCGCGCTGTACGAGGCGCGTTTCGCCGAGCTGCGCGCCGCCGGCCGGGTTTATCCCGCCTATGAAACCGCCCAGGAGCTCGACCTGAAGCGCAAGGTCGCGCTGGGGCGCGGGCTGCCGCCGGTCTATGATCGCGCCGCGCTGGCGCTGTCGGACGCGGAACGCGCGGCGTTCGAGGCGGATGGCGTCAAGCCGCATTGGCGGTTCAAGCTCGACCATGGCACGGCGATCGCATGGGACGACCTGATCCGCGGGCCGCAGCGGTTCGATCCCGCGACGATGAGCGACCCGGTGGTACGGCGCGCTGACGGCTCGTGGCTCTATATGCTCCCTTCCGCGATCGACGATGCCGATATGGGCGTCAGTCATGTCGTGCGCGGCGAGGACCATGTCTCCAACACCGCGTTGCAGATCCAGATGTTCTCGGCGCTTGGCGTCACGCCGCCAGCCTTTGCCCATGAGGCGCTGCTGACCGGCAGCGAGGGCAAGCTGTCGAAGCGACTCGGCTCACTGGGCGTCGACCATTTCCGCGACATCGGCATCGAACCGCAGGCGGTGCGCGCGCTGCTGGCGCGGATCGGGACGAGCGACCCGGTCGAGCCGACCGTCGATGCCGGGCCGCTGATCGACAGTTTCGACTTTGCCCGCTTCGGCCGCGCACCCGCGCGCTTCGACGAGGCGGAACTGGCCGCGCTCAACGCCAAGATCATCCACCGGCTCGATTTCGCCACCGTCGCCGATCGCCTGCCGGCGGGCATGGGCGCGGCGGAATGGGACGCGGTGCGGCCCAACCTGTCGACCGTCGCCGATGCCGCTATCTGGTGGCAGGTCATCGCCGGCCCGATCGCGCTGCCCGCTGCGCCCGAAGATGCCGATTATCTGGCGGCGGCGGCGCGGGTGGTGGCGGCGATCGACTGGTCGGCCGACCCGTGGCACGCGCTGACCGCGGCGCTCAAAGCCGAGACCGGCCGTGCCGGCAAGGCGCTGTTCCTGCCGCTGCGCCGCGCGCTGACCGGGCTCGATCACGGGCCCGACATGGCGGCGCTTCTCCCGCTGATCGGGCGCGATCGCGCCATCGCGCGGCTTTCCGTCTGATGATACATTATCTCTCTTGCATGGTTTGAGTAATGTTGTAACATTGCATCGAGTCGGCCGTCAGAGCCGGCCAGCTGACCCCTCAGTTGAACGGGAGACTTGCCATGCAAACGATGCGCCTCGTCGAAGGCTATAACCCACCGTCCCGCCTGCGCCCCGACAGTCTGGCGCTGACCCTGTTGTTCACCGGGGTGTTCGTATCCGGACTGTTCTTCCTCAATCCCAATGTCGTGAGAAAGAAGATCGATATCTTCGTCGGAACAAGCATTCCGCGCGACCCGCCACCGCCGCCACAGCCCGAAAAGCAGGTCGAACACAAACAGGTGCCGCCGAAGGAGACGCTCTATGTCCCGCCGACGCAGCCCGATGTCGTCATCCCCAAGGGGCCGGACCTCGACTTCGTCAAAACGCCGCCGGTCGACGTCGCAGCTGGCGACGGCACAGGCGGGGCGGTGATCCCGGAGCCGGTGAAGCATGACCCGGTCATGGTCGGTCCGTCGATCGATTCGCATTATGCCGGCTATTTCCAGCCGCCCTATCCGTCCGACGAGATCCGCGCCGGCAATGCGGGCCGGGTCAGCGTGCGCGTGCTGATCGGCGTCGATGGCCGGGTGAAGGACATTGAGAAGGTCAGCGCGGCGAGCGATTCCTTCTGGGAGGCGACGCGGCGCCAGGCGCTGTCGAAATGGCGCTTCACGCCCGCGACGCGCGACGGCGTGCCCTATGAGACGTGGAAGACGATGAACGTCAGCTTCGTGCTCAATCAGGCGCAATGACATGAGCCACGCGGTTGCCGGCCTCGCGCTCTGGCAACCGCGCGCTTCAGCGCCTATCTTGGCGGCAATGCGCTTCTTTCGTTTCATCTCGCCGATGCTGGCCGCTTCGGATCTCTACCAGTTCCTGCGCAAGCGGCGCCGGCACGAGGTGGCCTTCTTCATCCTCGCCGCGTCGCTGACCTGGGGCATGTTCCTGCTGTTCCTGATCGATACGAGGATCGACCATCCGTACAAGCGCGACATCGTCTATGTCGAACAATGGCGCGCTGATCGCAGCGACGCCGAGATCGCCGCCCGGCTCAAGAAGGACGCCCCGCGCGAGGCCGCCGAACGCGCCGAGATCGAGCGCGAGGAGGCCGAACGCCGCGCCTCCTTCGCCAGGCTGAACAACCAGCTCGACTCGTGGGGCCTGTAACGCAGGACGCGCGCTGGATGGCGGCGGCGCTGGCGCTCGCCGCGCGGAGCCGCGGGCGTACCGCGCCCAATCCCGGCGTCGGCTGCATCATCGTCGCCGACGGCAAGGTGGTCGGACGCGGCTGGACCCAGCCCGGCGGCCGCCCCCATGCCGAGGCGATGGCGCTGGCCCAGGCCGGCGAAAAGTCGCGCGGCGCGACTGCCTATGTCACGCTGGAGCCCTGCGCGCATGTCTCGCCGCGCGGGCCGGCCTGCGCCGATCTGCTCGCCGCCGCCGGCGTGGCGCGAGTCGTCGCGGCGCTGGGCGACCCCGACCCGCGCACCGACGGCAGCGGCTTCGCACGGCTGCGCGCCGCCGGCATCGCGGTGGAGCAGGGCGTCGGGGCGGAGGCCGCGACACGCGCCATCGCCGGCTTTCTGACGCGCCGCGCCAGGGGCCGGCCGCATGTCACGCTCAAGCTCGCTTTGTCGCTCGATGGCGCGGTGGCGCTGGCCTCGGGATCGAGCCAGTGGATCACCGGCGAGGCGGCGCGCGCGCATGGCCATGTCGAGCGCGCCCGGTACGAGGCGATCCTGGTCGGGCGCGGCACCTGGCAGGCCGACGCCCCGCGCCTCGACGTGCGGCTGGCCGGGCTGGAAGGCCGCGCGCCGCGGCGCGTATTGCTGTCGACGCGCGCCGCGCCGGATGCCGACGTGACGGTGATCGGTGCGCCCGAGCAGATCGCGTCGCTCGACGGCGTCGACCATGTGCTGGTCGAAGGCGGCGTCGCCACCGCCGCCGCCTTTCTCGCCGCCGACCTGGTCGATCGCCTGTTGTTCTACCGCGCGCCAATCCTGGTCGGCGGCGGGCGGACGCTGCCCGATATCGGCCTGGCCAGTCTGGCCGACGCGCATGGCCGCTGGCGCCTGCTCGACACGCGGCCGCTTGGCAGCGATCGAGTCGAGGTCTACGAGCGCCAGCGAAACGGGGGTTAGACCAGAGGACATGTTCACCGGGATCATCACCGATATTGGCACGATCGCCTCGGTCGAGGCGCGCGGCGACACGCGTCTCGTCATCGAGACCGCGTTCGACATGGCGAGCGTCGATCTCGGTGCGTCGATCGCCTGTTCAGGCGTGTGCCTGACGGTGGTCGACAAATCGGCAAATGGCGGTGCCGGCTGGTTCGCGGTCGACGTATCGGGCGAAAGCATCGCACGCACCGCCGCCGACCAGTGGACCAAGGGCCGCCGGCTCAACCTCGAGCGGGCGATGAAGCTGGGCGACGAGCTGGGCGGGCATATCGTCACCGGCCATGTCGATGGCGTCGGCTCGGTGGTCGGGGTGTGTGTCGAAGGCGATTCGCGGAAGATCGGTTTTTCGGTGCCCGCCGCGCTGGCGCCGTTCCTCGCGCCCAAGGGATCGGTGACGATCGACGGCGTCTCGCTGACCGTCAACGAGGTCGCCGACCAGCCCGACGGCTCGACCCATTTCGCGATCAACCTCATTCCCCACACCCAGGCGGTGACGACGCTCGGCACGCTGGCACCCGGCCAGCAGGTCAATATCGAGATCGACGTGCTCGCCCGTTATCTGCACCGCATGGAGGCCTATCGTGCCAAAGTCCGCTGAACTGTCGCGCCTGCGCCACGGTTTCCTGTCCAGCCCCGAGGAGATCATCGACGAGGCGCGCAACGGCCGGATGTTCATCCTGGTCGATGACGAGGATCGCGAGAATGAGGGCGACCTGATCATCCCGGCACAGATGGCGACACCGGAGAAGATCAACTTCATGGCGCGCTATGGCCGCGGGCTGATCTGCCTCGCGCTGACCAAGCGCCGCGTCGACGAGCTCGGTCTCGACCTGATGAGCCGCAACAACGGCACGCGGCACGAAACCGCCTTCACCACCTCGATCGAGGCGCGCGACGGCGTCACCACCGGCATTTCCGCCGCCGACCGCGCGCGGACCGTCGCGGTGGCGATCGATTCGTCCAAGGGCCGCGATGAGATCGTCACGCCGGGCCATGTCTTCCCGCTGGTCGCGCGCGATGGCGGCGTGCTGGTGCGCGCCGGCCATACCGAGGCGGCGGTCGACGTCGCGCGGCTGGCCGGGCTCAACCCCTCGGGCGTGATCTGCGAGATCATGAACGACGATGGCACGATGAGCCGGCTCGACGACCTCGTAACCTTCGCGCAGTTCCACAACCTCAAGATCGGCACGATCCGCGACCTGATCGCCTATCGCCGCCGCCACGACCACCTCGTCGAGAAGCGCGCCGAGATGGTGTTCCACAGCAAATGGGGTGGCGACTGGAAGGCGATGACCTTCTTCAACAAGGCGACCGGCGACGAGCAGATCGCGCTGGTCAAGGGCCGGATCGATCCGGACGGCGCGACATTGGTGCGCATGCACACCCTGTCGGTCTTCGTCGACGCCTTTGGCGAGGAATCCGCGCGCGCCGGCTTGCTGTCGCGATCGATGGAAATGATCGCCGAGCAAGGCGGGGGGGTGATCGTCGTGATCAACCGGCCGATGAAGGATACGCTGTCACGCGTCATCAAGCTGCGCACCGAGGGCAAGGTCATTGGCGAGCCGGAGGTCGAGGAATTGCGCGACTATGGCGTCGGCGCGCAGATCCTTGCCGAGCTCGGCGTGCAGGACATGATATTGCTGACCAACACCCACCACACGCTGGTCGGTCTCGAAGGCTATGGCCTGTCGATCGTCGGCGAGCGCGCCATCCCCGGCGTCGGAGAGGGGTGATGGCCAGGATCCTGATCGTCGAGGCGCGCTTCTACGAGCATCTCAACGACCTGTTGCTCGACGGCGCGCGCAGCGCGATCGAGCAGGCCGGGCACGAGCATGAGACGATCACCGTCCCGGGTGCGCTGGAGATTCCCGGCGCGATCTCGCTGGCGGCGGAGAGCGGGCTTTACGACGCCTATGTCGCGCTGGGTGTGGTGATTCGCGGCGAGACCTATCATTTCGAGATCGTCGCCGGCGAAAGCGCGCGCGGCCTGATGGCGCTGTCGATGGACGGGCTGGCGATCGGCAATGGCATATTGACCACCGAGAACGAGGCGCAGGCGCTCACCCGGGCGAAGAGATCCGAGAAGGACAAGGGCGGCGAGGCGGCCAAGGCGGCGCTCGCCATGCTCGGTCTGAAAACGCGTTTCGGCTGATCGGCCAGTTCGTCATCATCTGCCGCTATGTGCGCGGCCAGTGCATGTGAAATCTGTTCGCGCGAAGGCGCGGAGGCGCGAAGATGCCGCGTTTGCGGTGACGTAACGCACGACGTGCAAGCCCATTGCCGGTTGCAGCCAATGAAAAGAGCGCGCTGACGCGCCACGACGGCGGCGAACGAAACATCTTCGCGCCTCCGCGCCTTCGCGTGAACAAATTTCTTCTCTTCCCAACGCAGCCGTCGTCCTGTCCAGGGCAGCGGTGCGACCTTGAGTTGGCGAGCCACTTACTTATACCGATGTAAGCAAGGAACATCGCATGGCCCTGGCCCACACGTTCGAAGCCAACCCGCACTGGCTGCCGCGCAATGCGCCGCACGCGCTGGACGATTTGCCGGGCGAAGACGGCATTCCCTTCTTCGGCAACACGCTGAAGATGCTCAAGGATCCGGTCACGTTCGGCCGCCGCATGGTCTCGACCTATGGCCCGATCTACCGCAACAATGCGTTCGGCGGGCGCACCGTGATGCTGATCGGCCCCGACGCCAACGAACTGGTGCTGTTCGACCGCGACAAGATCTTCTCGTCGGAACAGGGCTGGGGCCCGATGCTCAACCTGCTGTTCCCGCGCGGGCTGATGCTGATGGACTTCGACCATCACCGCGCCGACCGCAGGATGATGTCGGTCGCCTTCAAGCCCGAGCCGATGCGCCATTATGCTGGCGAGCTCAACGCCGGCATCGCCGCCCAGGTCAGCGGCTGGGCCGGTCGCGAACTGTGCTTCTACGATGCGATCAAGAAGCTCAGCCTCGATCTTGCCGCGACCAGCTTTCTCGGCGTGCCGCTCGGCGACCAGGCGACGCGCATCAGCCAGGCGTTCGTCGACGAGGTACAGGCGGCGACCTCGCCGATCCGCGTGCCGCTGCCGGGCACGATGATGCGCAGGGGCGTCAGGGCGCGGGCTTATCTGATCGATTATTTCCGCCGCGAGATTCCGGCACGGCGGGCCGGTTCCAACCATGTCGGCGGCCTGGATTTCTTCTCGCAATTCTGCCGCGTCGCCGACGAAGACGGCACGCCGCTGAGCGACCAGGCGATCGCCGACCATATGAACTTCCTGATGATGGCGGCGCACGACACCATCACCTCCTCGGCGACCAGCCTGGTCATGCTGCTCGGCCGCAACCCGGAATGGCAGGATCGGCTGCGCGCCGAGATCGCCGAAGTCGGCATGGATCCGGTGCTGGGCATCGGTTACGCCGATCTCGATAGACTGGTGCTGACCGACTATGCCTTCAAGGAGGCGCTGCGCATGGTCCCGCCGGTCCCCTCGCTGCCGCGCCGCGCGCTGCGCGACTTCCATTTCGGCGGCTACGACATTCCGGCCGGCAGCTTCGTCGCGCTCAATGTCGGTTTCACCCATTATATGCCCGAGCATTGGCCCGAGCCCGCCAGGTTCGACCCGCTGCGCTTCGCGCCGGAAAACGCGCGCGGTCGGCACAAATATGCCTGGGTGCCGTTCGGCGGCGGCGCGCATATGTGCCTCGGCCTGCACTTCGCGACGATGCAGGTGCGCATCCTGATGGCGCATCTGCTGTCGCGCTACCGGATCGAACTGGCCGAGGGCGCGGGCGAGGCCTGGCAGTATTTTCCGATCCCGCGGCCTAGGGATGGGTTGCCGGTGAAGGTTGTCCCGTTAGCTTGAATCCTTCTCCCTTTGGGAGAAGGTGCCCCGAAGGGGCGGATGAGGGCAGGGCAGTCACAAGCGCTGTGCTAGGTTGCTGCCCTCACCCTTCCGCGCCTTCGGCGCTCCCTCCCTCTCCCACAGGGAGAGGGAATTAAGCCGCCAGCGTCGGATAATCGACATATCCCTCGGGTCCCTGGCTGTACCAGGTCGCCATCACCGCCTCGTTGAGCGGCGCACCATTGGCCAGCCGGGTCGGCAGATCGGGATTGGCCAGGAAACTGCGCCCGAAGCTGATCGCGTCGGCCACACCCGCATCGATCCGCTCCTGCGCCGCCGCCAGCGTGACATAATCCGAGTTGAGCACCAGCGGCCCGTCGAACACCTTGCGGATTTCGGGCGACAGGTGCGGCACGTCGCTGCGGCCGAAGGTGCCGTCGGGACCGGGCTCGCGCAGCTCGAGAAAGGCGATGCCGATATCGGACAGCTGCCTGGCCGCCGGCACGAAGAGACTGGCCGGGTCGCTGTCATTGACGCCTTGCGACTCGCCATTGGGCGACAGCCGCACCGCGGTGCGATCGGCACCGGCGACCGAGGCGACGCGGGTTGCGACCTCACGCAGCAGGCGCGTGCGGTTGTCGACCGAGCCGCCATAGGCATCGGTGCGGAAATTGGCGTTGTCGCGCAGGAATTCGTCGATCAGATAGCCATTGGCGGCATGGATCTGTACGCCATCGAAGCCGGCGGCGAGCGCGTTTTCGGTCGCCCGTGCATAGCTGTCGAGCAAGCCGGGAATTTCCGCGATGTCGAGCGCGCGCGCGGTCTCGAAGGGCTGGCGACCATCATAAGTATGCACCTTGCCGGGCGACGTGGTCGCCGACGACGACACCGGCTGTTCTCCGGTCACCGAGGAATGCACCTGCCGGCCCATATGCCAGATCTGCGCGACGATACGGCCGCCGGCGTCATGCACCGCTTGCGTTGCCGGCTTCCATGCGGCGACCTGCGCGTCGCTCCACAGGCCCGGCGCGAACGGCCAGCCAAGGCCTTGCTGGCTGATCCCGGTAGCCTCGCTGATGATCAGCCCGGCCGAGGCGCGCTGGGCATAATATTGCGCCATCAGTGGGGTCGGGACATGCTCGCGGGTCGCGCGGCCGCGCGTCAGCGGCGCCATCAGAATGCGGTTTGGCGCGGTGATCGCGCCCAACTGGATCGGATCGAAGAGACTCGGCATGGAATTAAGTTTCCCTTTGCTACCTGACACCGTGGAGATAGGTCGTTATGCGATCGCATGCACGCGGCAAGGCCCCCAAGAAAAACTGTCGTCACTACAACGGGAGCGACGCACTGGGCGTTCGCCGCGCTGATCGGCGCCAATATCGCGCTGGCGATCGGGCCGTGGTTCGTGCGGCTCGCCGATACCGGGCCGGTCGCGGCGGGCTTCTGGCGGATCACCCTGGCGGTACCGCTGCTGGTCGCCCTGGCGCTGCGCGGCGACTGGCGCCCGGTCGGGCTGGGCCGGTCGCTATGGATCGTCCTGGCGTTCGGTGGCCTGTGCTTCGCCGCCGATCTGGCCAGCTGGCATCTCGGCATCCTGCGCACCACGCTCGCCAATTCGGCGCTGTTCGGCAATTCGGCGACCTTGTTCTTTCCGATCTACGGCTTTTTCGCCGCGCGCGCCTGGCCGACCCGGTCGCAGGGGCTGGCGCTGCTGATCGCCCTGGCCGGCGCGGCGTTGCTGATGGGGCGATCATATGAACTCAACCCGCGCCACCTCGCCGGCGACCTGCTCTGCCTGCTCGCCGGGATTCTCTATACCGTCTATCTGGTGTGCATGGCGCGCGCGCGCGACACGCTGGCGCCCTTTCCGGCGCTGGCCCTGTCGACCATCGCCAGCATCCTGCCACTGCTCCTTGTCGCCGTCATGCTCGGCGAGCGGATCCTGCCGCATGACTGGACCCCGCTGCTCGGCCTTGCGCTGGTCAGCCAGGTGATCGGCCAGGGGCTGATGATCTACGCGCTCGGCCGCCTTCCGCCGCTGGTCGTCGGCATCGCGCTGCTCATCCAGCCGGTGATGGCGGCGACGATCGGCCTGCTGGCCTATCGCGAGCGGCTCGGCCTGCCCGATCTGGCCGGCGCGATCCTGGTCGCCGCGGCGCTGGTGCTGGTGCGGCGCGGGCCTAAGGAACCGGATCAGCTTGCGGCCGAGCCGGCGGAGACTAGATAGACGCCATGGCCCTGCCCCCAGACCCCACGCTCGACGAGATCCGTGCCGCGCTCGCGCCGGCGATTGCCGCCAATGCCGGCTTCGATGGCTGGAGCGACGTTGCGCTCGCCCGCGCCGCGCAAGGCGAGGGGGTCGATGTCGATGTCGCGCGGCTGGCCTTTCCCGGCGGCACGATCGACATGATCGACGCATGGTTCGGGGCGATCGACGCGGCGATGGCGGCGGCACTGCCGCCCGAAAAGCTGGCGACGATGAAGATACGCGAGAAGATCACCGCGCTGGTCGAGGCGCGGCTTGCCTTGCTCATGCCGCACCGCGAGGCGCTGCGCCGCGCGCTGGCGCTGCTCGCCATGCCCGGCAACCTGCTGCGCGCCGGCAAGCTCGGCTGGCGCGCCGCCGATCTGATGTGGCGCGCGGCGGGCGACACCGCGACCGACTATAATCACTATTCGAAGCGTGCGATCCTCGCCGCGGTCTATGGCGCCACGGTTACCGTGCTGCTGGATGACGAGAGCGAGCGCCATGCCGACACCAGCGCGTTCCTGGCGCGGCGGATCGAAGGCATCATGCGCTTCGAAAAGACCAAGGCGCAGCTGATCGGCCGCACCAGCCATCGCCCCAGCCTGTCGCGTTTCATCGGGCGCTTGCGCTATCCTGTGACGTGATCACGACCCATCAATCCGTAAATCCCCTTATTGATAATTAATCGCAGTATCGCTAAATCCCGGGGATGAAGCTGCCGATCTGCCTCGACTCGCTGCCGCGCCACCAGCGCGCGACCGTCGCCGGCATCGACTGGGCGCATCTTTCCGTTCCCGAGGCGCGGCGCCTGCGCGAACTGGGCGTCGATGAGGGCGTCGGGATCGAGGTATTGCACCGCGCGCCGTTCGGTGCCGGGCCGATCGCCTGCCGCATCGGGCGCATGACCGTCGCACTCCGCCGCGCCGTGGCGGGCTCGATTCACGTCTCTCCGATCGCGTGACCAGCCTGCCGCTGGTCGCGCTGGTCGGCAACCCCAATGCCGGCAAGAGCGCGCTGTTCAACGCGCTGACCGGCGCGCGGCAGAAGGTCGGCAACTATCCCGGCGTCACGGTCGAGCGGCATAGCGGGCGGCTGGCGCTGCCCGATGGCCGTCCGGTCGAGCTGGTCGACCTCCCCGGCGCCTACAGCCTCGACCCGTCCAGCCCCGACGAGCGCGTGACGCGCGACGTGGTGACCGGCACGCAGGACGGCGAGCGCCTGCCCGATGCGCTGATCGTGGTGGTCGATGCGGCCAATCTCGACAACCACCTGCGCTTCACGCTCCAATTGATCGCGCTCGGCCTGCCGATCGTCGTGGCGCTCAACATGTTCGACCTGGCCGAGCGCGACGGGCTGAAGCTCGACCCGGCGGTGCTGGAGCGCGAGCTCGGGGTGCCGGTAGTGGCGACCGTCGCGGTGCGGCGGCGCGGGCTCGACGAGCTCAAGGCGCGGCTTGGCGGATTGATCGTCGGGGGGCCGGTGCGGCTGCGCGCCAGCACGGGCCATGTCGACGACGATATCGTCACGCTGCAGCGCCGCGCCCGCGCGCTTTCCGCCGCCGCGACGATCTCCGAAACGCCGGCGCGGCGCTGGACCCACATGCTCGACGCGGTGCTGCTCCACCCGGTGAGCGGGCCGATCCTGCTGCTCGCCATCCTGTTCGTGATGTTCCAGGCGGTGTTCGCGTGGAGCCAGGCGCCGGTGGGCTGGATCGAAGCGCTGTGCGCGCTGTTGCAGAACTGGGTGAGCGCGACGCTGCCCGCCGGCTTCGTGCGCTCGTTCCTCAGCGACGGCGTGATCGCCGGGGTTGGCGCGGTGATCGTGTTCCTGCCGCAGATCCTGATCCTGTTCGCCTTCATCCTGGTGCTGGAAGCCACCGGTTACATGGTCCGCGCCGCGTTCCTGATGGACCGGCTGATGGCCGGGGTCGGCCTGTCGGGGCGCGCCTTCATTCCGCTGCTCTCGTCCTTCGCCTGCGCGGTACCGGGCATCATGGCGACGCGCACGATCGACGATGAGAAGGACCGGCTGACGACGATCCTGATCGCGCCGCTGATGACCTGCTCGGCCCGTCTTCCAGTCTATACGCTGGTGATCGCCGCGCTGATTCCCGACACGCGGGTCGCGCCGCTGATCGGGCTGCAGGGCCTGGTGATGTTCGCGCTCTACGTGCTCGGCATCGTCGCGGCCTTCGTCGCAGCGCTGGTGCTGCGCAAGACGGTGACCAGGGGGCCATCCTCGGGCTTCATGATGGAGATGCCCAAATATCAATGGCCGCGGCTCGGCGACGTCGCGCTCGGGCTGTGGAGCCGCGCGGTGATCTTCCTCAAGCGCGCCGGCACGACGATCGCCGCGACCGTCGCGCTGCTCTGGCTGCTGTCGAGCTATCCGGTGGCGCAGGCGGGACAGAAGCAGAGCGAGGTGTCGATCGCCGGGCACATCGCCTCGGGCATCGAGGTCGTGGTCAGGCCGATCGGCTTCAACCACGACATCGCGCTGGCGCTGTTGCCGGCAATGGCGGCGCGCGAGGCGGCGGTCGGCGCGATGGCCACGGTCTATGCGATCGACAATCCCGAGGACCAGGCCGGCAAGGGCAAGCTGGCGGAGAATCTGCGCGGGCGCTGGAGCCTGCCGACCGCGCTCGCCTTTCTGATGTGGTTCGTTTTCGCGCCGCAATGCATTTCCACGATCGCCGTGACGCGGCGCGAGACCAATGGATGGAAATGGCCCGCCTTCATGGTTGGCTATTTGTTCGCCGCCGCCTACATCATGGCCGGTATCACATATTGGCTGGCGGTCGCCGTCGGCCTCTGACGGGGGCGATGGAGAAGTTATGGCGGGTAGCGTCAACAAGGTCATTCTGATCGGCAATCTCGGGCGCGACCCGGAAAGCCGCGCGTTCCAGAACGGCGGCAAGGTCGTCAACCTGCGCATCGCCACGTCCGAAAGCTGGAAGGACCGCAATACCGGCGAGCGCAAGGAAAAGACCGAATGGCATTCGGTCGCGATCTTCAACGAGGGTCTTGCCAACGTCGCCGAGAAATATCTGCGCAAGGGCAGCAAGGTCTATATCGAGGGCCAGCTGCAGACCCGCAAATGGCAGGACGCGCAGGGCCAGGACAAATATTCGACCGAGATCGTGCTGCAGGGCTTCAACAGCGTGCTGACGATGCTCGACGGCGCGCCAGGCGGCGGCGGTGGCGGCGGTGGGGCCGGCCCGCGTGACGATTTCGGCGGCAATGACGATTTCGGCGGTGGCGGCTTCGGCGGCGGCCGTTCGGGCGGTGGCGCGGCCAGCGGCGGCGGCAGCCGTGGCGGCGGGTTCAACCAGGGCGGCGGTGGCTTCGCCGACGATCTGGACGACGACGTGCCCTTCTAGGGCCGGGCCCATTTCCCGATGAGTAACGCGTACCCCCTGGCCGCGTCCGGCCGGCAGACTGACGAGACCGCCCGGGCGGCGGTTCTCGCCGCCTATGACCTCGCCGTGCTGCGCGACACGCCCGAGCTGCGCGCGATGACCGATTTCGCCGCCGCGCTGTGCGCCGCGCCGATCGCGCTGATCAGCCTGGTCGAGGAGCAGCGCCAGATCTTCATCGCGCGGACCGGGCTCGACGCGACCGAGACGCCGCGCGACAGTTCCTTCTGCGCCCATGCGATGTTCGGCGACGCGATCATGGAGGTGCCCGACGCCACCGCCGACCCGCGCTTTGCCGGCAACCCGCTGGTGACGGGCGAGATGCGGATCCGCTTCTATGCCGGCGCGCCGTTGGTCAGCGAGGATGGCGTGCCGCTGGGCGCATTGTGCGTGATCGACACCGTGCCGCGGCCGGGCGGGCTGACGGACTTGCAGGCGCGGGGGCTGAGCGTGCTCGCCGCCAACGTGATGGCGCGCTTGCGCGATACCCGCGATGCCGCCGCCTGGCGCCATGCCGAGCGCGATGCCAAGCGCGCGCTCAGCGACAGCGAGAATCGTTTCCGCACGCTGGCCGACGCGATGCCGCAAATGGTGTGGTCGACGCTACCCGATGGCTATCACGATTATTACAATGCCCGCTGGTACGAATTCACCGGTGTCCCGCCGGGCTCGACCGATGGCGAAGGCTGGAACGGCATGTTCCATCCCGACGACCGGGAGCATGCCTGGACGGTATGGCGCCACTCGTTGACGACCGGCGACCCGTATGAAATCGAATATCGCCTGCGTCATGTCGACGGCACCTGGCGCTGGGTGCTCGGCCGCGCCTTGCCGATCCGCGATGGCGACGGTGCGATCACGCGCTGGTTCGGCACCTGCACCGACATCCATGAGCAGAAGCTGGCGCTCGAGGAGCGCGAGGTGATCAGCCAGGAGCTGAGCCATCGCATCAAGAACATCTTCGCGGTGATTGCCGGCCTGGTGACGTTCAGCGCGCGCGGGCGCCCCGAATTCGCCGGCATCGCCGCCGATCTGCGCGACCGCATTACCGCGCTGGGCAGGGCGCATGATTTCGTCCGCCCGCACAGCGCCGGTTCGCAACCGGTGCAGCGTCAGGACAGCCTCAAGGGGCTGCTCGGCGAATTGTTCGCGCCCTATCAGGAGCGCGATACCGCGCGGGTCGAGATCGAGGGCGACGACGTCAGGATCGACGACCGCTCGGCGACGCCGCTGGCGCTGCTGTTCCATGAGCTGGCGACCAATGCGAGCAAATATGGCGCGCTGTCGGTGCCCGACGGAACGGTCCGCGTCAGGAGCATGCAGGATGGCGACGCGACCGTGCTGCGCTGGATCGAACGGGGCGGGCCGCCGCTGGTCGCCCCGGCGCGGAGCGCGGGGTTCGGCACGCAGCTGATCGAATTGAGCGCGGTGCGGCAGCTGGGCGGCAGTGTCGAGCGCGACTGGCGGCCCGATGGCCTGCAGGTGACGATCCGCGTGCCACGTGCCGCGCTCGCGCGCTAGAGGCGAATCTCTCGCGCTTCGCCGAATGACAATAGGTCGTTCGCGGCATCGGGCCAGCGCCGCGCGCCGCTGGCGATCGCCGCCGCGGCGGTGATCGAGGCCTCGCTGAAGGGCTTGCGGACATAGCCGAGCGCCTGGGCGTGGCCGGCGATCAGCGACGGATTGGCGGTGACGAACACGACCTTGACGTCATGGTCGCGCGCCAGCGTCGCGGCGATGTCGGGGCCGGTCGGACCGTCGCGCAGATTGACGTCGACAAAGGCGAAATCGCAACCGCGCCCGATCTCGCAGGCGGTCGAACGATCGGCCGCGATCCCGACGACGCTGTAACCGGCGTCGGTCAGGATGCGCTCAAGGTCGAGCGCGACGAAGATCTCGTCTTCGACGATGATGGCTGTCTTCCCCATGTCGACGGTACAATGTTGATCGAGATCAATTGTTCCGTCGCAGCAGAAAGATCGCATGTTCGGCAAGGAAATTGGCCGCCGCGGAGGTGGTCCGCTTGTCGCCCGACAGGAACCACTCGCCCTCGACCGTGATGTCGCGTTCGCGCACCAGCGCGCGGAAATCGTCGATCGTGACATGGTGGATGTTGGGCGTGGCGTACCAGGCGACCGGCAACAGCCGCGTCACCGGCATCCGCCCGCCCCACAGCAGCGACAGCCGCACGCGCCAATGCGCGAAATTGGGGAAGGAGACGAACGCGCGCCGGCCGATGCGCAGGAGATGTTCCAGCACGACGTCGGGCGCGCGGGTGGTCTGCAACGTCTGGCTGAGGATGGCATAGTCGAAGCTGTCGTCGGGATAGCCGGCAAGGTCCGAATCCGCGTCGCCCTGGATCACCGACAGGCCGCGCGACACCGCCGCGGCGACATTGCGGGGATCGATCTCCAGCCCGCGCGCATCGACCTGGCGCTTGTCGCGCAGCGCCGCCATCAGCGCGCCGTCGCCGCAGCCGATATCGAGCACGCGCGAACCCGGCGCGACATTGTCGGCGATGATCGCGAGATCGGGCCGCAGGCTCATGCCGGTTCCGCCAGCAGCTGCGCGAAGTCGGGCGCGAGGCGTTCCATGTAGCGATCGGGCCTGAGCGGCGCATGGAAGCCGAGCGCGGCATAGACACCGTGCGCGTCGCGCGTGACCAGGGCGGTGCGGCGGATGCCGGCGAAACCGGGATGATCGAGGAACCATCGCACCATGCGCCGTCCCAGCCCCTGGCCGCGCGCGGCCTCCTCGATCCACACATCGGCCAGCCAGGCGAAGGTGGCATGGTCGGTGATCATCCGGGCAAAGCCGATCTGGGTGCCGTCGCGATAGGCGCCGAGGCAATGCGATCCGGCGATCGCGCGCTCGACCAGTTCACGCGCGATGCCCGGCGACCAATAGCTCGAGGCGAGCCAGCCATGGATGCGGTCGATCTGCAACCGCGCCTTGTCGTCGCTGAGCTCGATCATGGCACCGCCTTGAGGAAACCGTCGACCACCCGGTTCATCTCGGGCGCGTCGAGCAGGAAGGCGTCGTGACCGAACGGACTCGACAGCTCGACGAAGCTGACCGGCGCGCCGGCGGCGTTGAGTGCATGGACGATGGTGCGCGATTCAGTGGTCGGATAGAGCCAGTCGGTATCGAAGCTGATCAGGCAGAAGCGCGCCTTGCTCGCCTTGAAGGCACTGGCAAGGTGCCCGCCATGCTCCTCGGCGAGGTCGAAATAGTCCATCGCGCGGGTGATATAGAGATAGGAATTGGCGTCGAAGCGGTCGACGAAGCTGATCCCCTGGTGGCGCAGATAGCTTTCGATCTGGAAATCGGCGTCGAAGCCGAAGCTCTTCGCCTCGCGCGCCTGGAGGCGGCGGCCGAACTTCTCGGTCAGCCCCGCTTCCGACAGATAGGTGATGTGCGCCGCCATGCGCGCCACGGCGAGGCCGGCGGCGGGCGGATCGCCGGCGGCATAATAATCGCCGCCGCGCCATTTCGGGTCAGCCATGATCGCCTGGCGGCCGACTTCGTGAAAGGCGATGTTCTGCGCGGTGTGGCGCGCGGTCGAGGCGATCACCACCGCCGACCGGGCACGGTCGGGGAAGGTCGCCGGCCAGCTCAGCGCCTGCATGCCGCCCATCGAGCCGCCGACCACCGCCCGCAACGTGCCGACGCCGAGATGGTCGAGCAGCATCGCCTGGGCGCGCACCATGTCGCGGATGGTGATGACCGGGAAACCCATCGCCCAGGGCCTGCCGGTCGCCGGGTTGATCGTCGCCGGCCCCGACGACCCCATGCAGCTGCCCAGCACGTTGGCGCAGACGATGAAGTGCCGCTCGGGATCGACCGGCTTGCCAGGCCCGACCATCCGCGTCCACCAGCCGGCCTTGCCGGTGACCGGATGGTCGCTCGCGACATGCTGGTCGCCGGTCAACGCGTGGCAGATCAGGATCGCATTGCCGCCATCGGGCGCCAGCGTGCCGTAGGTCTCATAGGCGATGTCGACCGGCGACAGCAGCACGCCGCCGTCGAGGCGCAGCGGCCCCGGCAGCGTGACATGGCGGCCGAGGCCGAAACGTGCGTCGTCACTCATCGCCATCGCGGTTACGGCGTATCGTCGCTCAACTCAATCGGCGCGCGGGCGCGCGGGCGGCGATGATCGCCCGCGCGGCGAGACGGCCGGTCTGCGCGCCGCCGTTCATATAGCCGGGATAGGCGTCGGACAGATGCTCGCCGGCGAAATAGACCGGCGCGGCGGAGGGTGGATTCGACGCGGCACCGTCGCTTTCCTTCCAGATCAGCCGGGCGAAGCGCGTCAGCTGGCCGGGGCGGAAATTGACATACGCGCCCATCGCCATCGGATCGCGGTGCCAGTTGGTGCGCCGCGCCAGGCTGGTGGTGGCGGCGGTCATGCCGGGCACGCCCTTCTCGGCCTGTCCGGCGAACTTGCGCGCCAGTGCCAGCGTCTCGCCATGATCCGCCGCGACGACCTCGTCCCCGCCCAGATACCAGGTCCACACGCTGCCCGGGCCGGCCGCCGGACGCACGCCGCCATCCCAGCCCAGCGCGACGCCGGCATTCTTCGCCGTCTGCCAGATCTCGCCGCCGCGACCGATCGGTTTCTCCCATGGCCGCGTCGCCATCACCGCCTGGACCTTGCCGTTCCGGCCGAGGCCGACCTCGGCGATGAAGCGCCGCCACAAGGGCGGCAGCGGTACGCGGAAGTCGATGCGGCGGGTGATCGAGGCCGGGGTGGTGACGATCACCGCCGAGGCCTGGACGGTCGAACCATCGGCGAAGAACAGCCGCACCCCGGCGCCCAGCGGGTCGATCCGCGTCACCTGCTTGTTGACGCTCAGCCGGTTGGCCTGTCGTGACGTCATGGCGTCGATCAGCGCGCTGCTGCCGCCGGCCAGCAGATAGCGCTCGTCGCTGCGGCTGAGCACGTCGATGCGGCGGCCCTGGATCGCGGGCAGGTTGAACACCAGCTCGATCGCCGAGGCCTCGCCGGGCTCGCAGCCATATTCGGTGCGCGCGGTCATCTCCATCAGCGCGCGCACCCATGGCTCGGGAATGAGATGGGCGTGCTTGTCGAGATAACCGGTGAAGGACAGTTGATCGAGTTCGGCGGCGACACGGGCATAATCCTGGTCGAGCCTGACCGAATCGGCGTCGATCTGCCCGGCGATGCCGCGCAGCGCCGTCGCCAGCTTCGCCTCGGGGATTTCCCTGCCGCCGGCGAGGATCATGGTGCGGTGCGCGGCGCCCTTGCGGTCGATCAGCGCAACGCCGAACTCCTTGGCCAGCCGGTGCATGTCGTCATGGTCCGTGTTGACCAACTGCCCGCCAATCTCGATCGACGGCGTGCCCCTGGCGCGGGCGGTGTACATCCGCCCGCCGAGCCGCGACCGCGCCTCGTAGAGATGCGCGTCGATCCCGGCCTGGGTGAGGTGCCACAGCGCGCTCAGCCCGGCGATGCCGCCGCCGATGACGGCCACCGGACCCGGCGCGATCGGTGCGGCATGAAGCGGGCGCGGCAGCAGCGTGCTGGCCCCCGTCGCGCCGAGCGCGACCAGCAGCGCGCGCCGCGTCATCCCGCCACCGCCGGCGAGCGGTGGTGGCGCGCCGGCTGCCGCCAGATTGCGCCGTCGCGCCTCCTCGAGCGCACGCCAGATCGCTTCACTACCCCGCATCGAGCCCCCCTTTTGCCGCTTGCTAGCAGAATCCCGACTCGGCGCCAGCTTGCCTTGCGCGCAACCATCCGCCATGCGGCGCGCCATGTTACCCTTCGCCCGCGTCACCATCATCGGAATCGGCCTGATCGGCTCGTCGATCGCGCGCGCGGTGCGCGTGCACATGCCGACCGTCCGCCTGACCGGGCATGACGCCGACCCCGAGGTACGCGCCACCGCCGACGCGCTGCAGCTGTTCGACGATGTCGCCGACACCGCCGGCGCGGCGGTGATCGATGCCGATCTCGTCATCCTGTGCGTGCCGGTCGGCGCGATGGGCGCGGCGGCGGCCGAGTTCGCCGCCGACCTGCCGGCCGACGCGATCGTCAGCGACGTCGGGTCGTGCAAGGCCGAGGTCGCCCGCGCGCTGGCCGAGGCGCTGCCCGGCGCGACGATCGTCCCGGCGCATCCCGTCGCCGGCACCGAGCGCAGCGGGCCCGAGGCCGGCTTCGCCACGCTGTTCCACGGCCGCTGGTGCATCCTCACGCCGAGCGAGGACACCGATGCCACCGCGACCGCGCGGGTCGCGGCGTTCTGGAAGCGGCTCGGCGCCGAGGTCGAGACCATGGCGCCCGAGCATCACGACCGCGTGCTGGCGATCACCAGCCATTTGCCGCACCTCATCGCCTATACCATCGTCGGCACTGCGTCCGACATGGAGGAGGTGACGCGCAGCGAGGTGATCAAATACTCCGCCGGCGGTTTCCGCGACTTCACCCGCATCGCCGCGTCCGACCCGACGATGTGGCGCGACGTGTTCCTCGCCAATCGCGAGGCGGTGCTCGACATGCTGCAGCGCTTCTCGGAGGACCTCTCCGCGCTGCAGCGCGCGATCCGCTGGGGCAAGGGCGACGAACTGTTCGAGCTGTTCTCCAAGACCCGCGCGATCCGCCGCGGCATCATCGACGAGGGGCAGGACGACCCCGCGCCCGACTTCGGACGCAGCCACGAATAGGCGAAACCCGGCCTATAACTGTCACCCTGAACTTGTTTCAGGGTTCGAGCTTTGGCTTGCCCCCGGCAAGCCAAGCTTGTGTCCGGGGGACACAAGCTCGCTCGAACCCATGCGCGGTCACCCGCCTGTCGAGCGCCGCTCTTGGATCCCCTGACCGCGCATGGACCCTGAAACGAGTTCAGGGTGACGAAGAAGAAGGCGTGTCGAGCTCGTTCATCGTGCGGTGGACGAGCGCTTCGACCTCGGCGCGTGGTATGTCGGGCGGGATCGGGGCGCCGAACCGGAAGGTGACGATGCCCGGCCGGGCGAGGCCGTGGCGCGGCCACAATCTGCCGCTGTCGAGTGCCACGGGAACCACTGGCAGCTTGAGCGCGCGGTAAAGGCCGGCAAAGCCCGACAGCAAGGGCGGCTGCTGACCCGGCGCGACGCGCGTCCCTTCCGGGAAGATCAGGATCGAGCGGCCTTCGGCCAGCGCCGCCTTGCCCTCGCGCATGATCTGGCGCAGCGCGCTCGCCGAGCCGGCGCGGTCGATGACGATGACGCCATAGCGTCGCGCCACCCAGCCCCAGATCGGAATGCGCGCCAGTTCCTGCTTCATGACGATCGCCGGCGCGTCGAGCAGCAAGGCCAGCTCGATCGTCTCGTACATTGCCTGGTGCTTGGCGGCGTAGAGCGCGGGGCGCGGCCGCTCGCCCTCGATCCGGCTGTGCACGCCCATGATATTGCGTGCCGCCCAGCCATGGAAGCGCGCCCAGCCGATGGCATAGCCGATCAGCATCGGCCGGCCGAACAGCGCGGCGATCGGCGCGCACAGCACGATCGGCGCGGACAGGCCATAGAACACCCCCGCGAAGGCCCAGCTGCGCAACCGGTTCATGCACCGATCCCCAGCTTGAGCGCGAACCAGCGGATCAGCAGCTTGTTATATTCGGCGAACAACAGGCCGAAACGCGGGCTGCTCGGCACGCCGTCGCCAAGCACCGTCGCATCATCGCCGAGCTCGGCGACCAGCTCGAGCCGGGCGCGCGCGAGATGCCAGTCCGAGGTGACCAGTCGCACGGTGCGATAATGATGCGCGCGCACCCAGTTGGCGGTCTCGTCGGCATTGGAACGCGTGTCGATCGCCTGGTGGCCGAGATCGACGCAGCAGCGGAACAACGACATCGGCTTGTGATACTTCGCCGCCAGCTCGCGCGGCCGCACCTCGGGCGCGACGCCGCTGATCAGCAGCCGCCCCGCGACGTGCCGCTCGACCAGGTCGAGCCCGCGATCGATTCGGCCCGGGCCGCCGGTCAGCACGACGATGGCATCGGTGCGCGTGTCGTCGCCGGCCTTGGGCAGCAGCAGCAGGAACAGGCCGAAGCCCAGCACCCAGGCAAGCAGCAGCAGACCGACCAGGCGGCGGATCACAACGTCCGCCTCAACGCCCCGAGCACCGCGATGCGTGCGGCAAAGGCGGCGAGCAGCGCGAAGCCGATCGGCAGCAGCGCGAGCAAGGTCCAGTCGCGCTGCGTCAAGGCGAGCCCCGACAACAGGTCCGAGCCGAGCGCGGCGATCTGCGCGCCGACCAGCGCCACCACACCGGTCGCCAGCACCGCGCCGATCACCCCGCCGAGCAAGGTGTCGAGCGCGATGCGGCGCTGGAACAGCCGGGCGATCTGCACGTCGGTCGAGCCGAGCATGTGCAGCACCTCGATCGTGTCGCGGTGCGTGTCGAGCCCGGCGCGCGCGGCGAGGATCACCACCGCCGCGGTCGCGCTGGCCATCAGCAGCACCAGCGCCGCGGCGAGCCAGGTGACGAGGTTCATGAAGTCGCTGACCGGCGACATCCAGGTCTCGTGGCGATCGATCCGCGCCGCCGGCGCGACCGCTTGCACCGCGCGCGTGACGCGCGAGACCGCCGCATCGGTGCCGCTGCCGAGATCGACGTCGATCATCGACGGCACCGGCAGTTCGGGATCGCTGCCCTCCTCGCCCAGCCACGGCCGCATCAGCTCGGCGAGCTTCGCGCGATCGACCTCGGTGACCCGCGCCACGTCCGGATCGGCGCGCAGCGCGGCGATCGCGCGGCTGGTCTGGTCGACGCGCGCCTGCTCGACGGGCTCGACGATCTGCACCGTCAGCCGCCCGGCGAGCTGATGCTCGAGCAGCCGCGCCGCGCCGAGCGTGCCGAGGCCCAGCGCCGCGGCGAGCAGCGTCAGGAACAGCATGATCGCCATGATCCACATCATCGCCCGCGTGCCGCGCTGTTCGTCGAGCAGCCGGCGGTCGGCGGCCGCCGCGATCAGTCGGATGCTCATGCCTCCTCGCCCGCCTGTGGCGGCGGAAAGCGCAGCGAGCCGGTCGGATCGAGCAACCGCCCCTTGTCGAGCCGCATCATATGCGCGCCAGCGATGCGGCCGAGCAGGTGGAAGTCGTGCGTCGCGACGACGACGGTGGTGCCGAGGCGGTTGAGCGAATCGAACAGGTGCAGCAGCCGCTCGGCCATGTCGGGATCGACGTTGCCGGTCGGCTCGTCGGCGACGAGGATCTCGGGCCGGCCGATCACCGCGCGGGCGATGGCGACGCGCTGCTGCTCGCCGCCCGACAGCGTCGCCGGGCGCGCCTCGACCCGGTCGGACAGCCCGACCCAGGCGAGCATCTCGCGTACCGGTGCCTCGATATCGCTGTCCGGCACGCCGGCGACGCGCAGCGGCAGCGCGATATTGTCATAGGCCGACAGATGCGGGACGAGCCGGAAGTCCTGGAACACCACGCCGATGCGCCGGCGAAAGCCGGGCAGGCGCGCGCGCGGCAGGGTCACCGCATCCTCGCCGAACAGCCGGATCGATCCGCGGCTCGGGCGCTGCGCGAGATAGAGCAATTTGAGCAGCGAGGTCTTGCCGGCGCCGCTTGCCCCGGTGAGGAAATAGAAGGAGCCCGACGACAGGGTGAAGCTGAGATCGCTCAGCGTCTCCTGGCCGGTGCCGTAGCGCAGCCCCACATTCTCGAACTGCACGATATTGGCCATGCCGGCGCGCGCCCGCTCTTCTTTCTGTCGATGCCCCATCACGCCATCGCACGTTCTCCCCCGGCGCTTCAAGCCGGGGGTGCAACGCGCCGCGGTCCCGAAACGGGCTCGGCGCCGAAACACTTGCCACCGGCCGCCCGCGCGTGTTTACAAAAGCATGGGAGCCGCAAGTGTCACGACCGCTCCCGTGAAGCGCCGCGATGATCCTCGAATGTCCTGAATGCCGTACGCGATATCTGGTGCCCGACAGCGCGATCGGGCCCGATGGGCGGACCGTGCGCTGCGCCAATTGCAAGCATAGCTGGTTCCAGGCGCCCGCGGTGCTCGACCTGGTGGCGCGCGCCGAGGCCGAGGCGACGGCGCCCCCGCCGGCCCAGCCCGAGCGCTATGTCCCGCCCGCGACGGAAAGCCGGCGCGACGATGGCGAGGACTACGACGCCTTCGCGCACCGTCCGCCATTCCGCCCGCGGCGCAACCCGGCGAAGCGCTGGACGATCGCGGCGATCGTCGCCGGCGTGGCGATGATCGCCGGGGCGGGTGCGATCGTGTCGTTCGGGACGGGCGGCATCGGCGCGCTGGTCGGGCTGTCGATGGCGCAGGACGCCACGCCGTTGACCTTGATCGACAATCCGATCGAGCGCCGCGAACTCGACAATGGCAGCGAGATGTTCGCGATCAGCGGCAAGGTGGTCAACCCGACCAACGAGCGACAGCGCGTGCCCGACATCCGCGCCGAGCTGAAGGACGCGCAGGATCGCATCGTCTATAGCTGGACGATCCGCCCCGAGGCGACGACGCTGGCACCCAAGAGCAGCGTCGAGTTCAACAGTGCCAAGCTCGACGTGCCGGTCAACTCGAAGCATCTCGTGCTGAGCTTCGCCGCCGATAGCGGGACCTGACGGCGGCCGGGCGAGCCGCGACCAGGCGGCGCGCGACCTCGCCTGTTCCACCTGTTTAACCAGCCCTGTTTTTTTTGGCACGACGCCTGGCGTCCGCCGACGAAGAATTGCCATTGTTTGCAACGGCTTGCGCGACCCTTCCTGGCTTTCCAACATCCAACATAACAGGTGAAGAGCAGGTGAAGAGCAGGTGCCTGAGCAGGAGCGCGAGCAGGTCCGAGCAGGCAAGAACAGGCGAGAGCAGGTGCGGTAGCAGGAGGAGCAGGTGGGGCTGTTGGGAAGCCGGCACACGCCAGCGCGCGCACCGCAGCCGCGCTGTTTCGACAGTATCGACGATGAGAAAGAAACCAGCGGCGCAAGGCCCGGGTCATCGGTGATTATCCCAGTTATCGTGGTCGGGTTGAATCGGGAGGTGAGATTGTCGCCTCGCAGCATGTTCCCCGGCGAAGGCCGGGGCCTGGTTGGGAGACGCTGCTGAACGAGCGCTGCGGCTCATTACACCGGCCATCCCAACTGGGCCCCGGCCTTCGCCGGGGAACCGCGTGCTGGCCTGGCTCCGAAAGCACTGCGGCCGTTGCCCTCCCGTCGCGTGCGAAGGGCCATTGCCACGGCGATGGCAGCTTGCTAGGGGCGCTCGCCTACCAGCCGTCGGCCCTCGTCCGGCGGTTGATTCACGTGCGGCCGTGGCGGAACTGGTAGACGCGCAACGTTGAGGTCGTTGTGGGCGAAAGCCCGTGGAAGTTCGAGTCTTCTCGGCCGCACCAGAATTTGGGCTCCAGACCGGGTATTGAACCGGACGGAGCCAGAGCAGCACCTATGCGTCGGACCCGGAAACGCTATAACCGCGTTACCGTTGTTGCAGCGCCCGCGTCGGGCGCCCCCGAAAGGTGCCTTTGCCGCCAGTCATTCCGCATGTGAACGCCATCGGCACCGCCGTCCCGGATCATGATATCCACCACGCCTTCGTCGATTGGGCACGCGACCAGATAGCGGACCCGCGCGCGGCGAAGCTGTTCGGGCGCATGGCGGCGCGGTCGGGGATCACACATCGCTGGTCGGTGCTCGATCATGCACCGGGTGGCGGGTCGCCGATCGCCGAAGGGGGCTTCTACGCCGGCGCACTGCCCGGCACCGCGGCCCGTATGCGGCTTTACGCCGAGGCCGCGCCCGCTTTGGGGCTCGCCGCGATCGCCGCGCTGGGCGAGCAGGTGTCGCTCCATGACGTCAGTCACCTGGTCGTGGCGAGTTGCACCGGCTTCGTCGCGCCCGGCATCGACCAGATCATCGCCCGCGCGCTCGGCCTGCCGCCCTCGGTCGAGCGCCTGCTGATCGGCTTCATGGGCTGCTATGCGGCCGTGTCGGCACTGCGCACGGCACGCCACATCGTCCGCTCCGAGCCCGAGGCGCGCGTGCTGGTGCTGTGCGTCGAGCTGTCGACGCTGCATCTGCAGGAAACCGGCGAGATCGAGCCCTTGCTGGCGATGCTCCAGTTCGGCGACGGCGCCGCCGCCGCGCTGGTCACCGCCGAGGCCGGCGGGTTCGCGCTGGGCATGCCGTTCGCCACCACGCTGGCGGATTCGGCCGATCTGATCCGCTGGGACATCACCGACACCGGCTTTGCGATGCATTTGTCGGGCGAGGTGCCGGGCCGCATCGCCGCCGCTCTGGCCGATTCCGCGGTGGCGCACGCCGCGACCGGCGGCCACGCGCCGGAGGCGATCGACGCCTGGGCAGTGCATGCCGGCGGCCGCTCGATCCTCGACGCGGTCGAGCACGCGTTGAAGCTCGGCCCCGATGCGCTGGCGGCGTCGCGCGGCGTGCTGGCCGATTTCGGCAACATGTCGTCGGCCACGCTGATGTTCGTGCTGGCGCGCATGCTCGCGGGTCCGCGCATCGGCGGTAGAATCGCTAGGGGCGTGGCGCTGGCCTTCGGCCCCGGCCTTGCCGCCGAAGGCTTCACCTTCGCGAGCGCGTCATGACGTCACTCGCCGTTCGCACGATCGCCGAGGAGCTGATGGACGCCGACGATCTCGACACGGCGACCTATACCGAGGTGGTCGGCGACCTCGCCATGGCCAATGTCGTGACGATGGCGGCGCGACCGACGCTGGATTTCCTGAAGCGCGGCGCGGTGGGGATGAAGAGCTTCCGGCTGCTCGATGTCGGCTTTGGCGATGGCGACATGCTGCGGCGGATCGCCCGCTGGGCGGCGCGACGCGGGATCGAGGCCGATCTGGTCGGGGTCGACCTCAACCCGCGCAGCGAGATCGCCGCCCGGGCACATACGCCGCCGGGACTGGCGATCGAGTGGCACACCGGCGATTATGCCGGCCTTGCCGGCCAGGGCTGGGACTTCATCATTTCCAGCCTCGTCGCGCATCACATGACGCATGCGCAGCTCGTCGCCTTTCTGCGCTTCATGGAAGGCGAAGCGGCGCGCGGCTGGTTGGTCAACGACCTGCATCGCCATCGTTTCGCGCATTGGGGCTTCCCGATCCTCGCCCGGCTGTTCGGCTGGCATCGCATCGTCCGGCTCGACGGCACGCTGTCGATCGCGCGCTCCTATCGCCCGGCGGAATGGCCGCCGATCCTGGCCGAGGCCGGGGTGGCGGCCCGGGTCTACCGCGCCTTTCCCTACCGGCTATGCGTCGAACATCTGCGCTGATCGTCGGCGGCGGACCGGCCGGGCTCACCGCCGCGCTGTTGCTGGCGCGGGCGCGCATCCCGCATCTGCTGATCGAGCGCCAGGCCGAGACCGGCGACGCGCTATGCGGCGGTTTTCTCAGCTGGCGCACGCTGGCGATGCTCGACCGGCTCGGGGTGCGGGCGAGCGCGCTCAACCGCGATCATATCAGGCGCGTCAGCCTGCACAGCGGCACACATAAGGCGACCGCCGCGTTGCCGCGCCCGGGCCTCGCGGTGTCGCGCTGGCGCCTCGACACGATTCTTGCCGAGCACGCCCGCACCGCCGGCGCGGCGATCGAAAGCGGGGTGACGGCACGACGTCATGAGGATGGCGTCATCCATCTCGCCGATGGCGCGACGCTGAGCGCCGACGCGCTGTTCCTGGCCAGCGGCAAGCATGACCTGCGCGGGCTAGCGCGGCCGGCCGACGCGCGCGGCGGCGATCCGGTGCTTGGCCTGCGCACACGACTCGGGCCGGCGCCGGCGCTCGACCGCATGGTCGGCGGGGCGATCGAACTGCATCTGTTCGATCGCGGCTATGCCGGGGTCGCGGCGCAGGAGGACGGCACGGTCAATCTGTGCATGGCGGTGCATCGCTCGCGGCTCGACCAGGCCGGTTCGCCCGAGGCGCTGCTCACTCTGCTGGGCACCGAATCGCCCCAGCTGGGCGAGCGGCTGGCCTTTCGCGCCAGCGCGGCGCCGATCGATGCCATCGCCAACGTGCCTTATGGCTGGCGCGCGCGGGCGCGGGCGGCCGGGCTGTTCCGCCTCGGCGACCAGGCCGCGGTCATCCCGTCACTGGCCGGCGAGGGCATCGGTCTGGCGCTGGAGAGCGGGGCGCGCGCCGCCGCCGCCTATCGACGCGGCGGGCGCGACGCCGCGCCGGCTTATCAAGGCGACTTTGCCGCCGCCGCCGCGCGGCCACTCGCCGTGGCGGGCATGATCCGGACAGCGGCCGAATCGCCGACGACGGCGGCGGCGCTGATGCTGCTCGCGCGGCTCGCCCCGCCACTCGTCGGACTGGCGGCGCGGCTGACCCGGGTCGATCACTCGCCGCTTGACGCGGACCTCGCCGGGCGGGAAAGCTGACCGCCATGGATCACCTGACCCTGTCCGAGAGCGAATGGCGCAAGCGCCTCAGCCCCGAAGCCTATCATGTGCTGCGCGAAGCGGGCACCGAGCCGGCCTTTTCCGGTCGCTACAACAACAATAAGGCGGATGGCGTCTACCGTTGCGGCGGCTGCGCGCTGGACCTGTTCGACAGCGCCGACAAATATGATTCGGGCTCGGGCTGGCCAAGCTTCACCCAGCCGATCGCCGCCGACCATGTCACCGAGCATAGTGACGTCAGCCATGGCATGACCCGCACCGAGGCGCGCTGCGCACGCTGCGACGGGCATCTCGGCCACGTCTTCCCCGATGGCCCGCCGCCGACCGGCCTGCGCTATTGCATGAACTCGCTGAGTCTCGATTTCCGTCCACGCGCCGTGGAGGATTGATGCAGACGCCCCGCCGCGCTTGTTTGGCGTCAGCTTAAGCCGTATTCGGCAAAGATAGCCCTATGGCAAAATCCTCCCCATCCTCCTTGCCCCTGCTGCGCTCGCTACCGCCGATCTGGCAGCGGCGGCTGTCGCTCACTGCGAAGATCTCCGCCGGGCTGGCGGTTCTCGGCCTGATCGCGCTGATCGTCGCGGTGTATGTCGCCAAGGCGCAGTTGCCGAGCTTCGACGAACTCAAATCCTCGCCCAACGGCCAGATGATTCGCGTCCACGCCGCCGACGGCACCGTGATCGTCTCGATCGGGCCGAGCTATGGCGAATGGCTCAGCTACGATCGCATCCCCGCGGTGATGCGCGACGCGATGATCGCCACCGAGGACCGCCGCTTCCGCTCGCATATCGGGGTCGACCCGGTCGGCGTGGCGCGCGCGGTCAAGCTGGCCTTCCAGCATCATGGCGACGACAAGCGGCTGCAGGGGGCGTCGACCATCACCCAGCAGGTCGCGCGCACCGTCTTCCTGTCGAACAAATATGATTTCGGCCGCAAGATCCGCGAGGCGGTGCTGGCGCTGGCGCTGGAACGCAAGTTCAGCAAGGACGAGATCCTCGAGCTCTACCTCAACAAGGTCTATTTCGGCGGCGGGGCCTATGGCATCGACGCGGCGAGCCGGAAATTCTTCGGCCATGGCGCCGACCATCTGACGCTGCCCGAGGCGGCGGTGATCGCCGGCCTGGTCAAGGCGCCGTCGCATTATTCGCCCAGCGCCGATATCGAAGCCGCCAAGGGCCGCGCCGGCGTGGTCATCCAGCTGATGCAGGAGACCGGCAAGATCGGCGCCGACGAGGCCGCCGCTGCCAATATCGCCGCGGTGCAGTTCACACCCGAGCCCAAGCAGAACAGCGTGCGCTATTTCACCGATTGGGCGCTGCCGCAGCTGGAGATGCTGATCGACGAGACGCAGCGGCCGCTGGAAGTGTGGACCACGCTCGACCTCAATATGCAGCGCGCCGCCGATGCCGCGGTGCGCGCCAATGCCCCGCCCGGCGCACAGGGTGCGCTGGTGTCGATCGACCGCGATGGCGCGGTGCGCGCGATGGTCGGCGGGACCGATTACGTCTCGTCGATCTACAACCGCGCGACCCAGGCGGTGCGCCAGCCGGGATCGTCGTTCAAGCTGTTCGTCTACCTTGCCGCGCTGGAGGCCGGGCACCGGCCCGAGGACAATATCGTCGACGAACCGGTGACGATCGACGGCTGGAGCCCGCGCAACGATTCGCGCCACAATAGCGGCAACGTCACGCTGCGCACCGCCTTCGCCTATTCGCTCAACACGGTGGCGGCGAAGCTCGGCCAGGAGGTCGGCTTCTCGACCGTGGCCGACATGGCGCGGCGCTTCGGCATCACCACGCCGGTCAACACCCATCCCTCGATGGTGCTCGGCACCTCCGACGTGCGGCTGATCGACATGACGCGCGCCTTTGCCAGCGTCGGCAACAAGGGCGTGGCGGTGACGCCGTACGGCATCACCAAGGTGACGACGATGGGCGAGACGATCTATGCCCAGTCGACCGACCAGAGCCATGTGCTGGTCGCGCCGCAGGTCGCCGCCGAAATGACCGACCTGCTGCAGACCGCAGTCAACACCGGCACCGGTCGCGCGGCGCAGATCGGCCGCCCGGTCGCCGGCAAGACCGGCACGACCAGCTCGAACAAGGATGGCTGGTTCCTCGGCTTCTCCTCGGGCCTCACCACCGGCGTGTGGATGGGCCGCGACGACGCCAAGCCGATCCCCGGCCTGCACGGCGGCACCGCGCCGGCGCGCGCCTTTGCCGCGTTCATGAAGCCGGCCACCGCCAATCGCCCGATCGAGCAATTCTCGACCCAGGTCACCCTGCCCGAGCTGCAACTCGACAATGAGGAGCAGAGCTATTTCGGCACGCCCGACAATGCCACCTATGTCGATGAGAACGGCAACCCGGTCGAGCCGGGCACCCAACCAGGCGTGCCGGGCGAGGACGGGCAGCAGGTCGATGCCGACGGCAATCCGCTGCCCGGCCAGAGCGAGGCACCCCCGGCCAAGCAGGACCGGCTGGACCAGGAATGGATGGACCGGGTGATCGGCCGCGATTCACCGCGCCGGCTGCCGCCGCGCGACGATCGTCCCGGCCTGGCACCACCGACGCGGCCGGTCGAACGCCCTCAGGATTCGCGCCCGAACCAGTGAAGCGCGGCGCCGTTGCGGCGCAGCCAGGCGCGCGACTCGGCTGGATCGCGTTCGTCGAGCTCGCCGACCAGCGCGTGGAAAGCGGGGCCGTGATTCATGTGGATACGGTGCGCGACCTCATGCGCGACGGTGGCGCGGCGCACGAAGCGCGGCGCGAGGATCAGCCGCCAGCTGTAGCGGATCATGCCATGCGACGCGCAACTGCCCCAGCGCCCGCGCGCATCGCCGATCCCGACGCCGCTGACCCGCACGCCGGCGCGCGCGGCGAAGTCGGCGGTTTCGTCGCTGAGCACGCGCAGCGCCTCGCGCTTGAGCCAGGCCAGCACGCGCGCCGGCACGCGATCGGCCGGGCCGCCGACGCGCAGGCGATCGCCGATGCGCTCGACGCGGCGCGGCGCGGCCTCGACCCAGTCGATCGTCAGCATCGCGTCGTCGAACGGGACTTCGGCACCGGGCAGGAACGGCCGTGGCTGGGGCAGGCGCGCGCGTTGCGCGTCGATCCAGCCCTGTTGCTGTTCGGCCCAGCGCAGCGCCTCACGTACCGAGGCGCGCGGCGGCAACGTCAGGCGGACACGGCCGCTCGCCGGGTCGACCGACAATTTGGCGCGACGCGCACGGGCATGGCGGACGATGTCGAGCAGGGGCTCGCCGATTGCGGCTGCCACTAGCCCGCCCTGTAGCTTGTCGTGCTCCTGCGAAAGCAGGAGCCCAGGGTTACAGAACGCAGCGCCTGTGACCCTGGACCCCCGCTTTCGCGGGGGAACAGTTCAGATATATGCGCGAAGAACGCGGACATTCTCACAATTCGCGGTCGATCAGATGGTGTTCGAAATCGCCGGCATCGTCTTCCGAGATGGTCCAGCCGCGCACCGACTGGCCGGCGAGATGCACCGCCTCGCGGTCGCCGCACACCAGATAATGCCATTCAGGGAGCGCCTCGCCGGCCGCGCGCAGCCGATAGGCGCAGGTCGAGGGCAGCCAGTCGATGGTGCGGACATTGTCGCGGCTCAGGCGCACGCACTCGCTGACATAGGCATGGCGATGGCGATAATCGGAACATTGCGCGGTGGCGCGGTCGAGCAGGCGGCACGACACATTGGTCGGCAGCAATTCGCCGGTCTCTTCATCCTCGAGCTTGTGAATGCAGCATTTGCCGCAGCCGTCGCACAAGGCCTCCCACTGCGCGCGGTCGAGCTTCTCGATCGGGGTGGTTTCCCAGAAACGCTCGCTCATTTGACCCAGCGCTTCAGTTCGGCGGCGACCGCCTCGGGGGCCTGCTCGACCGGCAGCAAGGCGAGCGGCTTGCCGTCGGGATCCATCAGATAGGCCACGCTGCTATGATCCATCATATAACCGCCATTGGGCGTCACCGCGCCTTTCTTGAAATAGACCGCATAGGCCTTTGCCACCGCAGCGATCGCCTCCGCGCTGCCGGTCAGCCCGACCATGCGCGGGTGGAAGGCGGCGGTGAAGGCCTTGAGCACCGCCGGCGTGTCGCGCGCCGGATCGACCGTGATGAAGATCGGCACGATCTTGGCGCCGGCCTTCGGGTCGGCCTGTTCGACCAGCCGCAGCGCGGCGCCGATATGCTGCGCGTCGGTCGGGCAGACATCGGGGCAGAAGGTGTAGCCGAAATAGACGATGCGATATTTGCCGGCGAAGCTGCGATCGGTGACGGTGCGGCCGTCCTGATCGACGAGCGTGAAAGGGCCGCCGATCCGCGCGCCCTGCAGCGGTGGGGGAGCGTCGGCGGGCGCCGAACAGGCGGCGGGGAGCAGCGCGAGGAGCAACAGGGCGATCGCGCGAACAATCTCGTTCATGGCGTGGCCAGCCATGATCTGATATCGCTCGCCGCGCAAGTTGATGCATGACAGGGACCCGGCCACACCATGAAATCCCGAATGTTCGGAGGCTTCGTCGCCGCCGCGATGATCGTCACCGCCGCACCTGCCGTGGCGCAGCTCGGCCAGTCGGACAGCTATCAGTTCCTGCAGGCGATCCGGGAGTCCAAGGGTGATGAGGTCACCAAGCTGCTCGACAAGCCGGGCACGGTGATCATCAACACGCGCGACCGGCAAACCGGCGAGAGCGCGCTGCACATCGTCGCCAAGCGCGGCGACACGACCTATGTCAATTACCTGCTCGCGCGCGGTGCCGATCCGAATGCGAAGGACGGCCAGGGCAACACGCCGCTGCTGGTCGCCGTGAACAGCGGCGCGGGCGGCGTGATCGACCTGCTGGTCAGGGGCGGCGCCAACGTCAATCTCGGCAATGGCAGCGGCGAGACGCCGCTGATTCGCGCCGTGCAGCGCCGTGATCTGTCGCTGGTGCGCACGCTGCTCGCCGCGAGCGCCGACCCCGACCAGCCCGACCGCATCGCCGGCCTGTCGGCGCGCGACTATGCTCACCAGGACACGCGCACGCCGGCGCTGGCCAAGGTGATCGACGAAACCCCGAAAAAGCCGCGCCGCGCCGTTGCCGGGCCGCACTTCTAACACCTCGGCCTCGTTCCGTGACGGTCAAAACCAATCGCGCGCGTCTCTAGAAAATGCCCGTTTCGGCCTCGGGGTCGATAACGCCGATCAGCCTGCGGCCGGCACGGCGCGCGAAGGCCAGCGTGGCGCGCTTGCGGGTGGTTGCGGGCAGCGGCTCACTATGCGCCTCACGCACGATCGCGGCGTCGTAACGATCGGCGATGATGACGCCGGTACGCGCCGGCAGGAATGCTGCCCCGTCGAGCGGTGAAGCGTCGAAGCCGGCCGGAATCGCCCAGTAGAAGCGGTCGCAACAAGCGAGATAATCGGTCCATTTGGCATCGCCGAGCAAGTCGGCGCGCGACACCTTGATCTCGACGATGACGATCTGCCCGCGCGAATCGATCGCCATCAGGTCGGCGCGCCGGCCGCCGTCGAGCGAGACCTCACCCATCGCGATGAGATCATGGCGCAGCAGCATGCGCGTCACGCCGCGCGCGACGTCGATCGCGCAGAGCGGCGATACGGGGTCGTCCCGGCAAGAATCGGGCGGCTGCAGCACCGCGCGATATTAGAACATTAAGCGAACAGGTCAAACCTGCCGTGCGAACCAGCTAGCGATAGAAGACCTGGTTGCCGATCGTCGCGATATGTTCGCGGTGCCAGCCGGGCGAGACGCGCCGGGCATGGAAGAACAAGGCGCCGGCGGCGGGGCTTTGCCAGGCATCAGCCATGGCGACCCGCGCGACCGCGACGGCAGTGCGGTAATAGGCGCAATCGGCGATGTCGGGCACGCGCCCGTCGCGCACGAACGAGAATTGTCCGGGCTGGGTCACCACCGCGCAGATCGTGCGGGGAAAGCGGCCCGAGCGCGTGCGGTTGAGGATGACATCGGCGACGGCAAGCTGGCCGGTGAGCGGCTCGCCCTTGGATTCGAAATAGATCGCGCCGGCCATGCAGCTGGTTTCGCCGTCGAGCGGATCATCGAGCGATTGCGCGACCACGGCATCGGCGAGGCTGGCATAGCCGGCCCGCACGGGCTGCTCGTCGTCGCTGACAGTCCGCATGATCGCATCGAGCGCGGTCGGCGTGCCGTCAACCTGCGCGATCGCCGGCGCGGCCACCATCCCCAGGGCAAGGGCCAGGGCGGCCAGGGCAAGACGGGGTAAAAACGACATCAGGGGCACAAAAAGGCGGTTGGTGCGCGACGACGATCAACGCTGTGATCCCGCCGAACAGCCCCCCGACTGCGTCACCGATCCGGATCGCACCCGGCGCGGCGCAACGCGCTGCAACGACGGATACCGTGTGTCGGCCGCCTTAAGATTCGGTCAATCGGCGAGGATCGTTTCTGCGGCGAATCGTTCCGCTGCCGGGATGTCCAGCTCGATCACCCACAGATCCGGGTCACGCTGGCGCCGTTTGCGCCAATAGGCCGCGATCTCATCCGCGGTGGCGTCCTCGCCCGGGCCGGTGGGGAGCAGCGCCGTCTTGCCGTCCGGGCCGATGCCGCGTTCGAGCAGGCGCGGCATGACGCCGCGGTCGAGCGTCACGACCAGAATCGCCCCGGCCTGGGCATCACCGCGCGCCAGCAGGGTGGCGATGCCGCCGGCATCGTTGACGCGCCGCAGCAGTGCCGAGACCAGGACACCGCTGGGCAGCCGTGCGCTCATGCGGCGGGTCGGTATCCAGCAAGACCGGCAAGCGGGATGCGCGAGCGCATGAACGTGCCGGTGCCGCGCGCCGCCTCCTCGCCGGTGGCGTCGATCAGCCGCGCCTCGGCGACGAAGACACGGCGCTGGCCGCTGATCCAGCGCCCCTCGGCGATCACCGGGCCTTCCTTGAGCGGCTTGGTCAGCAGCAGGTTGAAGGCGGTGGTGAGCAGGAAGCGATCGGTGACCAGGCTGTTGGCGGCGTAGAAGGCCGCGTCGTCGAGCATCTTGAAATAGCTTGTGCCATGCGCCGCGCCGGCGGCGTGGAAATAACGCTCGTCGAGGGTGAAGCGGATACGCGCGATCCCCGCTTCGGGGATTTCGAGCACCGAATCGAACAGCTGGTTGATCGGCGCGGCGGCATAGAGCGACTCGAGCGCGCGAAAATGCGCCGACTCGCCGCGCTCGGCGCCACCCGTGCCGGATTCGGGTCCGGCGTCAGGCAGCGTCACGCGCGTCGTCGGCGGTGAGCAGCGCGTAGAGCGCATCCTGTGATCCCGCGCCGCGCAGCTTGGCGACCACCGTGCGGTCGCGCAGCAGGCGCGACACCCGCGCCAGCACCTTGAGATGCTCCGCGCCGGCATCGGGCGGCGAAAGCAGCATGAACACCACGTCGACCGCGACGTCATCGACCGCGGAAAAATCGATCGGCTGGGCGAGCCGCGCGAACACGCCGACCACCCGATCGAGCCCGGCCAGCTTGCCGTGCGGCGTGGCGATGCCCGCGCCGAACCCGGTCGAGCCGAGCTTCTCGCGCTCGGCGACGCATTCGGTCACCGCGGCCGGATCGAGACCATAGGCCTCGCCGGCGATCGCCCCGAGCTGCTGGAACAACGATTTCTTGTTGGCCACCGCCAGCCGTTCGATCACGGTCTGCGGCAGCAGCAGGTCACTCAAATCGATCATGATGGTCCTTGGCGGGCGCGCACGACCCGGCGCGCGCCCATAGCGTCAATTCGTCGTTCGGGGAAGATCAGGTCGCGCGGTGCGGCTCGACCCAGCCGATCGTACCGTCGCCCCGGCGATAGACCATGTTATAGGCGCCCGACCCGCTGTTACGGAACATCAACGCATTGGTATTGCGCAGATCGAGCATCATCACCGCGTCGGACACGGTGGCATCGGGCACGTCGACCCGGGTTTCGGCGATGATCGGCGGGAAGTCGGCGGCTTCCTCGGTGTCGGTTTCGAGGAACACGGTATAGCCGGCATTGTCGTCGACATCCGCGCCGTTGACCGCGCCATTGCCATTGGCCGCGCCGGCCGAATGGCGATCCTTCAGCCGGCGCATATAGCGGCGCAGCTGCTTTTCGATCTTGTCGGCGGCGCCATCGAACGCGCCATGCGCCTCCATGCCGTTATTGTTCGCCTTGAGCACGAGGCCGTGCATGACATGGGCGATGATGTCGCAGGTGAAGCCCGCATCATGCGGCCCCTTGCCGAAGGTGACGGTGGCGGAGATGGCGCGCGCGAAATATTTATTGGCTATGCCTTGAAGCCGCTCCTTGACCTGGTTCTTGAGCGCGTCGCCCGTCGCGACCTGGTGGCCCGAAACCCGAATATCCATGAGCAGTCTCCATCTCGTTGACGGTCCGGAGCCTCTTGACCCTCGTCCCGCATCGGCGTCACCCGGACGCCTCGGCCCCCCATAAGGGCTTGGTAATTCCCGCAAGAAACAACGTGTGACGGGCGAGTTCGGCCTCACTCGCCGAAAAGACGCGCGGCGGCCGCACCTGCGCGGCAACCGTCGGCGCGAGATCGACGACCTGCTCGACCGCTTCGGTGACCAGGCCCAGGCCGATCTGCCGCCCGCCGGTCAGCTCGACATAGACCTGCGACAGCAGCTGGGCATCGAGCAAGGCGCCGTGCAGCACACGGTGGCTGCGGTCGATGCCGTAGCGCGAGCACAGCGCATCGAGGCTGTGCTTGGCGCCGGGATGGCGTGTCCGCGCGAGCACGATGGTGTCGACCATCCGCGTCATACAGACCTTGTCGCGCCCGCACCGCGCGAGTTCGCCGTTGAGGAAACCGAAGTCGAAGCTGGCATTGTGCGCCACCAGCGGCGCGTCACCGAGAAATTCGAGCAGCGCATCGACCTGGGAAGCAAACAGCGGCTTGTCGGACAGGAAGGCGTCGCTCAGCCCGTGGATGCGCTGCGCCTCGGCCGGCATCGGCCGTTCGGGGTGGAAATAGGCGTGGAAGGTGCGCCCGGTCTCGACCCGGTTGACCAGCTCGAGACAGCCGATCTCGACCATCCGGTCGCCGCTCTCGAAGCTGAATCCGGTAGTCTCGGTGTCGAACACGATTTCGCGCATGAGTCGATTATCGGCATTCATGCCGTGATAGGCAAGCGATCAGCGCGATTACCGCCGCACGCGTTTCCTCAAGCGGCACATCGGTGGCGATGACGACGTCGGCACGGGCGCGTTTTTCGGCATCGGGGAGCTGCCGCGCGAGAATCGCATCGAGTTTCGACTCGCTCATCCCCGGCCGGGCGAGCACCCGCGCGCGCTGCACCTCGGGCGCGGCGGAGACGACCACGGTCTTGTCAACCGTTCGATCGCCGCCGGTCTCGAACAGCAAGGGTATGTCGAACACCACCAGCGGCGCGGCGGCGTGATCGCGCAGGAACGCGGCGCGGTCCTCACCGACCGCAGGGTGCACCAGCGCCTCCAGCGCGCGGAGCGCATCCGGGTTGCCGAGCACGGCGGCGGAGAGTCTGGCGCGATCGACGCCGTCCGGTCCGGTGGTGCCGGGATGAAGCGACTCGATCGCGGCGACCAGCCGCCCGCCCGGCCCTTGCAACCGGTGTACCGCGGCATCGGCGTCGAACACCGGCACGCCGGCGTCCGCGAACATCGCCGCGACGGTCGACTTGCCCATGCCGATCGACCCGGTGAGCCCGATGATGAGCGGCTTGCCGGTCATCCGCCGAGCAGGCCGCGCAGTTCGTCGTCGCGCTCGCGCGGCGGCGCGGCGCCGAACAGCAATTCGAACGCCAGCGCGGCCTGGCCGATCAGCATCTCGAGCCCGTCGACCGTATCGAGATCGCGCGCCCGCGCCGCCGCGAGGAGCGGGGTTTCAAGCGGCGCATAGACCAGGTCGTAGACCAGCGCCTGTTCCGGCAAAGGCGACAGGTCGATGACGAGGGGGGGGTGCCCGACCATGCCGAGCGCGCTGGTGTTGACCAGCAGGCTGGCGGCCGGCAACGGCGCGCCGAGCGGCAGCGCCTGACCCTTGAGACCGAAAGTGCTGAGCAGCGCCGCCGCCTTCAGCACGTTGCGGTTGAGTATCGTCACCGGCCCCACGCCGATACGCGACAGTGCGAACAGCACCGCGCGCGCCGCGCCGCCCGCGCCGATCACCGCCACCGCCGCGCCGGCCAGGTCGAGATCGGCGATCGGCGCGTAGAATCCGCCGGCATCGGTGTTGGTGCCGATCAACGCGCCGTCCTCGGCGACCAGAGCGAGATTGATGGCGCCGATCGTGCCGCGTACGCCGCCGCGATCCTCGACATGGTCGAGCGCGGCCTGTTTATGCGGGATGGTGATGTTGCAACCGCGCCAGGCCGGATCGGCGCGGCGCGCGGCGAAATAGTCGCCAAGTCCCTCGGGCACGACATGGGTCGCGCGATAATCGCCCTCGATGCCCAGCGCATCGAGCCAGAAGCGGTGGATCAGCGGCGATTTGCTGTGCGCGATCGGGTCGCCGATCACCTCGGCATAGCTGAAAGTCATGACGTCAAAACCCCGCGCACACGCAGATAATCGAGCACCGGCAGCAGCGGCATGCCGAGCACGGTGAACTGGCTGCCCTCGATCCGCGCGAACAATTGCGCGCCCAGGCCTTCGATCCGGAAGCATCCCGCGCAACCGGCGATCGCCGGCCATTCGGCATCGAGATAATATTCGAGAAACGCCTCGGACAATGGCCGGACGTGGAGCACGGCGCGGTCGACATGGCGCCAAACCGGCCGGCCGCCCTCGGCGATCACCGCCGCGCTGATGATCGCGTGGCGGCCACCGGACATGGTGCGCAAATGGGTCGCGGCCTCGGCGCGATCGACCGGCTTGTCGAGGATCGTCCCGTCAGCCAGCACCATCAGCGAGTCGCTGCCCAGCGCGAGCGCGCCCGGCTCCCGTTGCGAAACGCGCAGCGCCTTCAGTTCGGCAAGCGCATCGGCGAAGTCGCGCGGCGCGACTCCCTCGGCGCGCAGCGCGGCCTTGGCGGCATCCTCGTCAACCCCGGCCGGCATGGCGTGGAACGGCACGCCGGCCGCGTCGAGCATCGCGCGACGCGAGGCGCTTTGCGAAGCGAGTACCAACCTCATGCCGTGCCCCGCCGCTCGACCACCAGCGCGATGATCGCCGCCGCGGTCTCCTCGATCGAGCGCCGCGTGACGTCGATCACCGGCCAGTCATTGTCGGCGAACATGCGCCGCGCAAAGGCCACCTCGCGCGTCACCGCCTCCTCATCGACATAGGCGGTTTCGGGCGTCTGGTTGAGCGACAACAGGCGATTGCGCCGCACCTGGATCAGCCGATCGGCGCTGGTGGTCAGCCCGACGACCAGCGGATGCACCAGGCTGAACAGCGCGCGCGGCGGCGGGCTTTCGACCACGATCGGGATATTGGCGGTCTTGTAGCCGCGATTGGCGAGATAGATCGAGGTCGGCGTCTTCGATGAGCGCGACACGCCGGCAAGCACGATATCGGCTTCTTCCCAGTCTTCCTCGCCAATGCCGTCGTCATGCGCGATGGTGAACTGGATCGCGTCGACCCGCGCGAAATAGGCGGCATCGAGCATGTGCTGGCGCCCCGGTCGCGCCTTGGCCTGCTGGCCGAGCAGGCCGGACAAGGCATCATTGACGCCGTCGAGCGGCGCCACCGCCGGCAGCCCGAGCGCACGACAGCGCTGTTCGAGCGTCGCCCGCGCCTGGCTGTTGACCAGCGTGAAGATCACCAACCCCGGATTCTGCGCGATCTCGCCCAGGATGCGCTCGAGATGCGCTTCGGTGCGAACCATCGGCCAGAAGTGGCGGATAGTCTCGACATCGTCATATTGCGCCAGCGCCGCCTTGGCGATGTTCTCCAGCGTCTCACCCGTCGAATCCGACAGGAGATGAAGGTGCAACCGCATCAGCGGGCGGCCCTTTGGGGCGGATCTGTGGACAACATCGGGATATCCGCTAGCGCAACTCCGCCGGGTCGCCAAGCGAGCCGGGTGCGGTGGAAAACCCGCACGCTGTCCACAGCCCCGCCCACAATCCGCGATATCATGAACAGTCTGTGGATAATGGGGACAGCTGCCAGATTCAGGGAGCGGGCACGGCGCGGGCCTGTTGGCATTTCGGGGATGAACGCATAAGCCCCGCTTTGCACGCGCCAACAGCTTCTACAGCCTCTTTAGATTCTTATCTTATACAGTAGGAAGAACGACCCGAATGACCGACGCGAAGCCGCTTCTCGCCACGTTGAGGGGTGAGCGGCAAGACATTCCACCGGTCTGGCTGATGCGGCAGGCAGGACGTTATCTCCCGGAATATCGCGCCTTGCGGGCCGAGAAGGGCGGCTTCCTCGCGCTGGTCAACGACAGCGAGGCCGCCGCCGAAGTGACGTTGCAGCCGATCCGCCGGTTCGGTTTCGACGGCGCGATCCTGTTCTCCGACATCCTCATGGTCCCTCATGCGCTGGGACAGGCGCTGAGCTTCGGTGTGGGCGAGGGGCCTGCCCTGGCCCCGCCGCTGGTCGATCATGCCCTGGCGGCCCTCCAGCCCGATCTGACGCGGCTCGATCCGGTCTATGCCACCGTCGGGCGCGTCGCCGCCGCGCTGCCGCCCGGCACGACCTTTCTCGGTTTCGCCGGCAGCCCCTGGACGGTCGCGACCTATATGGTGGCGGGGCATGGCAGCAGGGATCAGGCCGAGACGCGGCGCTACGCCTATGCGGACCCGCAGGCCTTTGGCGAGATCATCGAGGCGATCGGGCGGTGCACGATCGACTATCTCTCGCGCCAGATCGAGGCGGGGGTCGAGGCGGTGCAATTGTTCGACAGCTGGTCGGGCAGCCTGTCTCCCGCGCAATTCGAGCGCTGGGTGATCGCGCCGAATGCCGCGATCGTCGCCGCGATCCATGAGCGCCACCCCGGCGTGCCGGTGATCGGTTTTCCCAAGGGCGCCGGCGAGAAATTGCCGGCCTATGCGCGCGGAACCGGTGCCGACGCGATCGGGATAGACGAGACGATCGACCCGGAATGGGCCGCGGCCCATCTGCCGGCGGGTCTCCCCGTACAGGGCAATCTCGATCCGCTGGCGCTGATCACCGGTGGCGCGACGCTCGATGCCGCGATCGACCGGGTTCTTGCCGCCTTTGCCGATCGGCCACATATCTTCAACCTCGGCCACGGCATCCTGCAGGATACGCCGATCGCGCATGTCGAGGGGTTGCTGGCGCGCGTCAGGAGCGAATGATGGGTTTTCTCGGCAATGCCTATCCCTGGGTCAAGGCGGGGCATGTCATCTTCGTGATCTTCTGGATGGCGGGGTTGTTCATGCTGCCGCGCTATCTCGTCTATCACCAGGAGGCGGCGCCGGGCTCGCCCGAGGCGGAGGCGTGGGTCGATCGCGAGGCGAAGATCCGCCGTATCATCCTGACCCCAGCGATCGCGCTGGTCTGGCTGTTCGGGCTGATGCTGGCGGTCAATATCGGCCTGACGTCAGGCGCCAGCGGGCTGGGCTGGCTGCATGCCAAACTGATGCTGGTCGTCGTCCTCAGCGGCTATCATGGCTGGGCGGTGAGCTATTCGAAGAAGCTCGCGGCGGGAAAGCCGCCTGCGCTGACCGGCAAGCAGCTGCGCATGCTCAACGAGATCCCGGCCATTCTCGTCACGCTCGTCGTCATCCTGGTGATCGTCCGGCCTTTCTAGCTTGTCGCATGGGGTCGGGCGGGGGAGCGGGCCGGTACCGCCTGGTTCAGCTCGGCTGACCACAAGACGTACCGCTTGACTTGACGAGGGCGCCGACCTACGTCGCCGGCATATCGTGATGCGCGGCCTCGTGCCCTGTCGTGATACCTTCCTCCCGCATCGTCGCGTCTTTCCTCGCCGACCGAAGCAAAACATCACCATCATCACACCCGGGAACGCCCGAAATGCATCTCAAAGACCTCAAGAAGAAGACCCCGGCCGAGCTGGTCAGCATGGCCGAGGAACTGGGCGTCGAGGGTGCATCGACGCTGCGCAAGCAGGACCTGATGTTCGCGATCCTCAAGGTCCAGGCCGAGAATGGCGAGCAGATCATGGGACTGGGCACGATCGAGGTGCTGCCCGACGGCTTCGGCTTCCTGCGCAGCCCCGAGGCGAATTATCTCGCTGGCCCCGACGACATCTACATCTCGCCCAACCAGGTCCGCAAATTCGGCCTGCGCACCGGCGATACGGTCGAGGGTGAGATTCGCGGGCCCAAGGATGGCGAACGCTATTTCGCGTTGACCAAGCTCACCGCGGTCAATTTCGACGACCCCGATGCGGTGCGCCACCGCGTCAATTTCGACAACCTCACCCCACTCTATCCGGAAGAGAAGCTGTCGCTCGATCCGGCCGATCCGACGGTCAAGGACAAGTCGGCGCGCGTCATCGACATCATCAGCCCGCAGGGCAAGGGCCAGCGCGCGCTGATCGTCGCGCCGCCGCGCGTCGGCAAGACCGTGCTGCTGCAGAACATCGCTCGCGCGATCACCGACAATCATCCCGAAGTGTTCCTGATCGTGCTGCTGATCGACGAGCGGCCCGAGGAAGTCACCGACATGCAGCGCTCTGTGAAAGGCGAGGTGATCTCCTCGACCTTCGACGAGCCGGCGCAGCGCCACGTCCAGGTCGCCGAGATGGTGATCGAAAAGGCCAAGCGGCTGGTCGAGCACAAGAAGGACGTGGTGATCCTGCTCGACTCGATCACCCGCCTCGGCCGCGCCTACAACACCGTGGTGCCGAGCTCGGGCAAGGTGCTGACCGGCGGTGTCGACGCCAATGCGCTGCAGCGCCCGAAGCGCTTCTTCGGTGCGGCGCGCAACATCGAGGAAGGCGGTTCGCTGTCGATCATCGCCACCGCGCTGATCGATACCGGCAGCCGCATGGACGAGGTGATCTTCGAGGAATTCAAGGGCACCGGCAACTCGGAAATCGTGCTCGACCGCAAGGTCGCCGACAAGCGCATCTTCCCGGCGCTCGACGTCGGCAAGTCGGGCACGCGCAAGGAAGAGCTGCTGGTCGACAAGGCCAAGCTGTCCAAGATGTGGGTGCTGCGCCGCATCCTCATGCAGATGGGCACGATCGACGCGATGGAGTTCCTGCTCGACAAGATGAAGGACTCGAAGACCAATGAGGACTTCTTCGACTCGATGAACCAATAGGCGATGGTGCTGGAGCTTGCCGAACTCCCGGTCAGGGCGGGCGAGGGCGAGCGGTTCGAGGCGGCGTTCGCCGAGGCAAAGGCGCTGATCGCCGCCGCGCCGGGGTTTCGTTCGATCGCCTTGCGGCGACCGATCGTGCCGGGTGGCCATTATCTCCTGCTGGTCGAATGGGACAGCGTCGAGCACCATCGTGACGGTTTTCGCAAATCAGCCGATTATGCGCGCTGGTCGGCCTTGCTTCACGGCTTTTATGATCCGATGCCGGTGATCGGCTATTTCGCGGAGGATATCGCGTGTTCGATCTGAGCGACGTGTTCACCGCCGCCGGCCTGGCCACGCTGGGTCAGGTGATCCTGATCGACCTGATCTTTTCCGGCGACAATGCGATGGTGCTCGGCGCGCTTGCCGCCGGGTTGCCGGCGGACCAGCGCAAAAGAGTACTCGGGCTCGGCGTCGTCATGGCGATGGTCTGCCTGATCGGCTTCGCGCTGGTGGCGACGCAATTGCTGCATGTCGTCGGCCTGCTACTCGCCGGTGGCTTGTTGCTGCTCTGGGTGGCGTGGAAGCTGTACCGCGAGATCAGGGGCAAGCGTCCGCCGCCGGTGTTCGACGATCCCTCAACCCCGGAAATCGAAGGCAGAAAGCCCAAGACCTTCGGGCAGGCGGCATTCCAGGTCGCGGTCACCAATCTGTCGATGAGTCTGGACAATGTGCTGGCCGTGGCCGGCGCCGCGCGCGAACACCCGACCGTGCTGTTTTTCGGCCTTGCCTTGTCCGTGACGATGATGGCGGTCGCGGCCAATTATATCGCGCGGATCATCGAGCGCTATCACTGGATCGCCTATATCGGCCTGGTGGTGATCCTCTATGTCGCCGGCTCGATGATCTATCATGGCTGGTCCGATCACGAAATCGGGGTCGGGCATTTGTTCGCCTGACGCGATGGGGTTCGATCAGCCGAGATTTTCGAGAAAGAACGCCGCCGTGCGCTGATCGGCCAGCGTTGCGCCCGCCTCGTTGCGGCGCTGGCCGAATTCGGTGGCGAAGCCATGGTCGAGCCCGGGATAATCGAACAAGGTCACCTTGGGGTGGTCGTCGAGCCCTTCGTGCATGCGCTGCTGGGCGGCCTTGTCGACGAAATGATCCTCTTCGGGAATGTGCAGCAGCACCGGGCGGGAGAGGGCGTGCTTCTCGCCGAGCAGGCCATCGATGCCGACCCCGTAATAGCCGACGCTGGCATCGACATCGGTGCGCGCGGCGGTCATGAACGCCAGGCGTCCGCCGAGGCAATAGCCGACCGCGCCGACCTTGCCGCCTTCGCCCAGCCTGGCGCGTGCCGCGCGGATCGTCGCCTCGATATCGGCCACGCCCTTGTCCTGGTCGAACTTGCCCATCAGGGCGAGGGCGCGCTGGAACTGGTCGGGAATGTCCGGGTCGAGCTCGACCCCCGGCTCGATGCGCCAGAACAGGTCGGGCGCGATCGCCAGGTAACCGGCTTCGGCCCACAGGTCGCAACGCCGACGCATGCCGGTATTCACGCCGAAAATCTCCTGGATGACGACGATCGCCGCGCGTGGCGTGCCGGCCGGTTCGGCGACATAGGCCGCGAATCCGCCGCTATGATCGAACGTCTCGATGGTGATGGTCATGTCGCACTCCCCGAACGGTGGTGTCGCTCGTCATTGCCCGAAATGCGCAACGTAGCCGATGGGCGTTGCGATAAGGGCGGTGTCTCGCGCATACAGGGTATCAGTCTAGGCAGCGGCGCTGGCCCGCTCAAGCGGAGACACGCGCGATGAAGATCAATGTCGAGGTTGACTGCACCCCGGAAGAGGCCCGCCGTTTCATGGGCCTGCCCGACCTGACCCCGCTGCATGACAAATATGTCGCGTCGCTCACCAGCGCGATGGACGGCATTGCGCCAACGGAAGCCATTGAAAACATAATGAAAAACTGGGCCCCGATGAGCGGAGCGGGCTTCGACCTGTGGCGCAAGATGTTTGAATCGCCCGGAAAATAGCCTTGGAGACGATCTTCGCGGTGTCCAGCGGGGCGCCGCCGGCGGCGATAGCGATCATCCGCATCAGCGGCCCCGCGGCCTTCGCGGCGAGCGCGGCGCTGGCCGGGCCCGTGCCGCCGGCGCGCCATGCCGCGCTGCGCATCTTGCGCGATGCCGCCGGCGCCGTGCTCGATCGCGCGTTGCTGCTGGCCTTTCCCGCACCGCACAGCGCGACCGGCGAGGACGTGGTCGAACTGCATGTCCATGGCGGTCGCGCGGTGATTCGGGCGGTCGAGGCGGGGCTGGCCGCACAGCCGGGCTTGCGCGCGGCTGAACCCGGAGAATTCACGCGCCGCGCGCTGTTGTCCGGTCGCATCGACCTGACCGAGGCGGAGGGGCTGGGCGACCTGCTCTCGGCCGAAACCGAGTCGCAGCGCCGCGCCGCGGTGATGCTGGTGGAAGGCGGGTTGCGCCGCCAGGCCGAGGACTGGACCGACAGGGTGATCGCGCTCGCGGCCGGCGTCGAGGCGGCGATCGATTTCTCGGATGAAGACGATGTGCCGCCGGCGCACATCGCGGCGATCGCCTCGGGCGCGGCGACCATCGCGGCCGAGATGTCGGTGATGCTGGCGACGCCGCCGGTCGAGCGCTTGCGCGATGGCCTGCGCGTGGTGATCGCGGGGCCGCCCAACAGCGGCAAGTCGACGCTGCTCAACGCGATGGCCGAACGTGAGGCGGCGATCGTCTCACCGATTTCGGGCACGACGCGCGACCGCATCGAGGTGCCGATCGCGCGCGATGGCATCGCCTATGTCTTCACCGATACGGCCGGACTGGCCGAGGGCACAGACGACCCGATCGAACGCATCGGCATCGAGCGCGCCGCCGAGGCGATGCGCGCCGCCGACATCCTGCTCTGGCTCGGCGACACGGCGGCGCCCGAGGGCGCGATCTGGATTCATGGGCGCGCCGACCTTCCCGTGCGCGCTGTTGCACCGGCGGGTTGCGACGTGGCGCTTTCCGCGCGCGACGGCAGCGGCCTGGCCGCGCTGTGGGCGCTGATCAGCGCGCGCGCCGCGGCGTTGTTGCCGCCGGCTGATGCGGTCGCGCTCAACCAGCGCCAGCGGCAGTTGATAGACGAGGCGCGCGGCTGGCTGGCGCGCGCGGGCGGTGAGGGGGACACGCTGCTGGTTGCCGAACAACTCCGTCTCGCCATGCGCGCGTTGCACCGGCTGACCGGGCGAAGCGATGTCGAGGCGATGCTCGACGCGCTGTTCGCACGCTTCTGCATCGGGAAGTGACGTGTTCCACGTGGAACAGTTTTGACAGGCGGGTCCGCCGCGCATAGCGGCAGGGCATGGATTACGATGTCATCGTGGTCGGCGGTGGACACGCCGGAACCGAAGCGGCTGCGGCCGCGGCGCGGCTCGGCGCGCGCGTCGCGCTGGTCAGCTTCGATCCCGCGCGGATTGGCGCGATGTCGTGCAATCCAGCGATTGGCGGGGTGGGCAAGGGGCATCTCGTCCGCGAGGTCGACGCCTTTGGCGGGCTGATCGCGCAGGCGGCCGATGCCGCCGGCATCCATTACCGCATGCTCAACCGCAGCAAGGGAACAGCAGTGCAGGGGCCGCGCGTGCAGGCCGATCGGTCGCGTTATGCCACGGCGATCCAGCAGATGCTCGCCGCCCAACCGGGCCTGACCGTCGTCGCCGGCGAAGTCGCCGCGCTGGTGCTGCGTGATGGCCGCGCCGCGGGCGTGGCGCTTGGTGACGGTCGGACGATCGATGCGCGCGCGGTGGTGCTGGCGACCGGCACGTTCCTGGGCGCGCGGATGTTCCGCGGCGAGGAGCGCGAAGAGGGCGGGCGGATCGGCGAGCGCGCCGCGACCGCGCTGGCGCGCCAGCTATACGATGCGCGGCTGCCGATGGCGCGGCTCAAGACCGGGACGCCGCCGCGACTTGACGGTCGGACGATCGACTGGGCGCGGCTCGACGAGCAGCCCAGCGACGCTGACATCTGGACCATGTCGCCGGTCGGCGCGGGCCGGGTGCTGCCGCAATTATTCTGCGCGATCACCCGCACCACCGAGGAGACGCATGCGATCATCCGCGCGTCGCTCGACCGCTCGCCGCTGTTCGGTGGCGACATTCAGGGGCGGGGACCGCGCTATTGCCCGTCGATCGAGGACAAGATTCACCGCTTCGGCGACCGCGACGGTCACCAGATCTTTCTCGAGCCCGAGGGGCTCGACGATCCGCTGATCTATCCCAACGGCATCTCCACCTCGCTGCCGGTCGATGTCCAGGCGGCGATGATCCGTTCGATTCCCGGCCTCGAGCGGACCGTCATCGCCGTTCCGGGCTATGCGGTGGAATATGACCATATCGATCCGCGCGCGCTCGATCCGACATTGGAGGTGCGCGCGTTGCGCGGGCTTTATTGTTGCGGCCAGATCAACGGCACGACCGGCTATGAGGAGGCGGCGGGGCAGGGGCTGCTGGCCGGGCTGAACGCTGCTGCGGCCGCGCTGGGTGCAAAGCCGATCGTGCTCGACCGGGCGAGCAGCTATCTCGGCGTGATGATCGATGATCTCGTGCTGCAGGGGATCACCGAACCCTATCGCATGCTCACCGCGCGCGCCGAATATCGCCTCAGGTTGCGCGCCGACAATGCCGAGACGCGATTGAGCCCGCTCGCGGCGGCGCTCGGTTGCCTCGATGATGCGCGCCGCGCGCGGCAGCTCGCGCGCGCGGCGCATCGCGCGGCAATGACCGAGATGCTCGGGCGGCCGGTCGCCGGTCGCGAGCTTGCGGCGCGCGGCGCGACGGACGTCGCCGTTACCGAGCGACGCAGCGGCGGCGAATGGCTGCGCGTATCCGGCGTGACGGCGGCGCACGTGCTCGGGGAGGGCATCACCGCCTTCGACCCGAGCCTGGTCGCCGAGATGGTCGAGGACGCGCGTTACGCCCCTTATCTCGAGCGCCAGGAGAGCGAGGTCAGCGGCCTGCGTGCCAATGACGGAATCGCCCTGCCGGCGACGCTCGACTTCGCGGCGATCCCCGGCCTGTCGAGCGAGATGGTCGAGCGGCTCTGTGCCGCGGCGCCGGCCACGCTGGGCGCCGCATCGCGGATTCGCGGCGTCACGCCAGCGGCGCTGACCGCGATTCTGCTGCACGCGCAACGGCGCGCCGCGTGACCGAGGATGAGGCGAAGCAATGGATCGCGCAACGCCACGGCGCCGGTGGCGTCGAGGCGATGGCGCGCCTGGTGGCGCTGGTGCGCGACGAGGCGACTCGCCAGAACCTCATCGCGCCATCGACGTTGGACCAGATCTGGGCGCGGCACATCGTCGATTCGGCGCAACTCATTCCGCTGGGCGATGCCTGTCCCGGCGACTGGGTCGATATCGGCACCGGTGCAGGCTTTCCGGGGCTGGTGATCGCCGCGCTGACCGACCGGCCAATATGGCTGGTCGAACCACGCAAGCGCCGGGCGGACTTTCTCGCGGCGTGTAGCGAGGTGCTGGGCGTGGCACCGCGCACGACCGTCGTCACCGGGAAGGTCGAGCGGGTCGACGTCCCGGCGGCCGTCATTTCTGCCCGTGCAGTGGCTTCGCTGGGAGAATTACTGGACGCGGCGGTGCAGTGTTCCACGTGGAACACGCTTTGGCTGCTGCCAAAAGGCCGCAGCGCGCGCGAAGAGATAGCCAGCGCGCGTCAGTCATGGCATGGTGTGTTTCACGTGGAACGCAGCGTTACCGATCCGGAATCGCTGATCGTCATCGCCAAAGAGGTAACGCGTCGATGAATGTCATCGCGGTCGCAAATCAGAAAGGTGGCGTCGGCAAGACCACGACGGCGATCAATCTCGGTACGGCGCTTGCCGCGACCGGTCACCGCACCTTGCTGATCGACCTCGATCCCCAAGGCAACGCCTCGACCGGCCTCGGCATCACCCGCGCCGAGCGCGTCAAGTCGAGTTACGACGTGCTGATCGGCGACGTGCCGATCGCCGACGCGGTGCTGCCGACCTGCGTGCCCAAGCTGTCGATCGTGCCGGCGACGGTTGATCTGTCGGGTGCCGAGATCGAACTGGTCGCGTTCGAAGAGCGTACCCACCGGCTGCAACGCGCACTCGACCAGGTCGAGGACCGCTGGGACATCGTGCTGATCGATTGCCCGCCATCGCTTGGGCTGTTGACGCTCAACGCGATGGTCGCCGCCAATTCGCTGCTTGTGCCGCTGCAATGCGAATTCTTCGCGCTGGAAGGGTTGAGCCAGCTGCTCACCACCGTCGAGCTGATCCGCGAACGGTTCAACCCGGGCCTCACCATCCTCGGTGTCGCGCTGACCATGCACGATCGCCGCAACCGGCTGACCGAGCAGGTTTCCGCCGATGTCCGCGCCGTGCTCGGCCGCGTGGTGTTCGATACCGTGATTCCGCGCAACGTCCGCCTGTCGGAAGCGCCGAGCCATGGCGTGCCGGCGCTGATCTATGATTATCGCTGCGCCGGTTCCGAGGCCTATATCGGGCTGGCGCGCGAGCTGATCGGCCGGCTGTCCCTGGCCAAAGAACCCGCGAAGGCCGCATGACCGAACCAACCGCGCCCGAATCGACACCGATAGCCCGACCCAAGCCGCGATCGGGGCTTGGCCGCGGGCTCACAGCGCTGATGGGCGATGTCGCGCGCGAGGAGCCGATCACGGGCGCCGAAATGTCGCCCGGCGTCAGGACGTTGCCGGTCGGCTCGCTCATCCCGCATCCCGGCCAGCCGCGCCGCTATTTCAACGATGCCGCGCTCGACGAGCTGGCGGCGTCGATCGCGGCGCGCGGCCTGATCCAGCCGATCGTCGTGCGGCCGCACGGCAAGGGCTATCAGATCGTCGCCGGGGAGCGCCGCTGGCGCGCCGCGCAGCGGGCGCGCCTGCACGAAGTCCCGGTGATCGTGCGCGATTTCGACGACGCCGCGGCGCTGGAAGTGGCGCTGGTCGAGAATATCCAGCGCCAGGATCTCAACGCGATCGAAGAGGCGGAGGCCTATCACCGGCTGATCGACGATTTCGGCCACACCCAGGATGCGCTGGGCAAGCTGGTCCACAAGTCGCGCAGCCACATCGCCAATCTGCTGCGCCTGCTCGAACTGCCCAAATCGGTGCAGGACAAGGTGATCGAGGGCACGCTGACCATGGGGCACGCCCGGGCGTTGATCGGCGCGCCCGACGTGGAGAATCTCGCCGACCAGGTCGTTTCGCGCGGCCTGTCGGTGCGCGACACCGAACGCCTGGCGCGCAACGCCAAGCCCGATACGCGCAGCCGCAGCGGGGAGGGCGGTCGCGACGCCGACCTCGCCGCGCTCGAGCACCAGCTCGGCGATCTGCTCGGCCTGTCGGTGCGCATCACCCACGGCCCCAAGGGCGGCTCGCTCACGCTGAATTATTCGACGCTCGACCAGCTCGACATGGTCTGCCAGCGGCTGAGCGGCGAGCGTATCTGAGCCTTTGCCTTGATGTTGTTAACGCGGAGACGCGGAGACGCGGAGGTTTCAGGCTCGCGGTGATCGGCCGCGCGAAGAGCAGTTGCCGCTACCTTGCCACCAATCAGAGACATGCGCTGAAGCGCATCAACGGCAGCAAGCGCGACACCTCCGCGCCTCCGCGTCTCCGCGTGAACAAATTTCTCATTCTTATCGCAACTCAGCGTTGCCGCGCCGCCATTCGGGCGATGGTGACGATCGCGGCATTGGCGATCACGCCGCCGGCATTGTTGGAGGCCATGATCGCGCGTTCGGCCTCGCGCGCCCGGTCGATCGCGTCAGCGATGCGCGGCGCCTGCCAGATGCGTAACGCGGCGCCCATCGCAGCGCGCTCACGAAAGAACACCTTTTCAATGACTTGCGCAGGATTGGCGCCAGAGTCGATTTCGCCGCGCAGGTCAGCCAGCGTCATCAGCCGGCGGACCAGCTGGCGCAGTACGGGCACCGGCGACACGCCCGCTTCGTCGAGCCGGGCCAGTTCGTCGGCCAGCGCATCGGGGCGGCCGTCGATCGCGGCGTCGATCGCGCGGCCCATTTCGCTGTCGCCCAGGTCGGCGCCGAGTAGGTCGACCGCCTCATCGTCGAGCGATTTGGGTCGCTCGGGCGCGGCGTCGAGATACAGCGCCAGCTTCTCGATCTCGCGCGTCATTACCGCGCGGTCGCCGACGCTGGCCTGGGCGATGCGGATCGCGCTGTCGCCGGTGGTGCGCAGGCCATGCTCGCGCGCTATCGCGGTGACCAGCCGCTCGGCATCGCCGCCTTCGGGCAGATAACAGGCCAGCACCATCGCGCGCGGCGAGCCGAGCGCCAGCTTGACGACGCGCGCGGTGCCCTTGAGGTTGGGCGCGATCACCACCACCGGATTGCCGGCCTGTTCGGCGCCGAGCAGCAAGGTCAGCGCGTCGAGGCATTCCTCGCCCGCACCGGTGACGCGGATGTGGCGCTTGCCGCCGAACAGCGAGAGCGACGCCGCCTCATCGGCGAGCCGGCCGGGGTCGCCGCGCAAGGTCGCCGGTTCGATGTCGATGCGCTCGGCGTCGGGGCCCATCACCCGGGCGAGGCGCGCGGCATATTCCTGCGCGCCGGATTCGTCGGGGCCGTACAGCAAATACAGCCGGATCTCGGCGTTGGCCGCGTCGATCGCCGCGCGGAGCTGGTTGGCGTTGGCCTTCACCGCGCGGCGGGCGGCGTCCGGTCCGCATAGAGTGCGACGCGCGAGACGATCTGGTCGGCGACGATGCCCGACAGCCGTTCGAGGGCGCTGGTTTCGGCCGCGATCGTGGCATATTCGGAGCCGACCACATCGATCCCGGCATCCGATCCGGCGGTTGCGTCGAGCAATGTGGTACCGTGCGCCAGGTCGATCAGCTGGTAGCGGGCGCGCAGGCTGCGGCGCTCGCGCGTCACGGTGTTGTCGCGGCGCACGCCGAGCCCGGTGATCTGGTCGTCGAGTTTGACCACCAGCTGATATTGCGCCTGGCCGGTGGCGCCGAGGCGGTCACGCAAGGCGTTGCTCATCAGCCAGCCGGCCTTGCCTTCGATCGGCGCGACCTCGACCCGTGCCAGCGTCGTGGCGACCTTGCCGCCCGAGCCGCCGCCATAAAGCGGCCTGAGGCCGCACCCCGACAGTGTCAATGCGATGGCGAGCGAGGCGGCAAGGCGCTTCATGCGACGAGATTCACCAGCCGGTCGGGCACGACGATCACCTTGCGCGGCGCCTTGCCCTCAAGGATGCGAACGACCTTGTCGGACGCCATCGCCGCCGCCTCGATCTCCTCGCGCGGCAGGCCCTTGGCCATGGTCAGCGTATCGCGCAGCTTGCCATTGACCTGGATCGCGATCGTCACCTCGTCCTCGACCAGCAAGGCGGGGTCGACCGCCGGCCAGGCGGCATGGGCGATCAGGCCTTCGCCGCCATTGGCTGCCCAGGCCTCTTCGGCGAGATGCGGCGCCATTGGCGCGACGAGACGCATCAGCGTGCGGATCGCGGTGGTGCGCGACGCCGAAGCCTCGGCGCGCTCGATCGCGTTGACCAGCTCGAACAGCTTGGCGACCGCCTTGTTGAACGACAGCGCCTCGATATCCACGGCAATGCCGGCGATGGTCTGGTGCAGCTTGCGGTCGAGCGCGCTATCCTGCCCCTGGCCCTCCTCGATCCCGTCGAACAGCCGCCAAAGCCGCTGGATGAAGCGCCAGCAGCCTTCGATGCCCGCCTCGCTCCACGGCAGGTCGCGCTCGGGCGGGCTGTCGGAGAGCATGAACCAGCGCACCGCGTCGGCGCCGTACTGGTCGACGATCGGCTCGGGGTCGACGGTGTTCTTCTTCGACTTGGACATCTTCTCGACGCGGCCGACCTGCACCGGCTTGCCCGTCGCGATTTCCTTGCCGTCGCGCACCGCCTCAGGCGACAGCCACACGCCCTCGGCCGATTTGTACGTCTCGTGCGTCACCATCCCTTGCGTGAACAGGCCGGCGAACGGCTCGGCCACGTCGATCATGCCGATATGCTTGAGCGCGCGCGTCCAGAAGCGCGCATAGAGCAGGTGCAGGATCGCATGCTCCACGCCGCCGATATATTGCTGCACCGGCAGCCACTTTTCGGCCGTCGCCCGGTCGAACGGCTTGTCGCCCGGCTGGCTGGCGAAGCGGATGAAATACCAGGACGAATCGACGAAGGTGTCGAGCGTGTCGGTCTCGCGCCGCGCCGCACCACCGCAGCTTGGGCAGGCGACATTTTTCCAGGTCGGATGGCGGTCGAGCGGGTTGCCGGGAATGTCGAAGCTGACATCCTCGGGCAGCACCACCGGCAACTGGTCGCGCGGCACCGGCACCGCGCCACACGCGTCGCAGTGGATGATCGGGATCGGCGTGCCCCAGTAACGCTGGCGGCTCACGCCCCAGTCGCGCAGCCGGAACACGGTCGCGCCGGTGCCCCAGCCATCTTCCTCGGCGCGGCGAATCACCGCGCGCTTGGCGTCCTCGACGTCCATCCCGTCGAGGAAATGCGAATTCACCAGCGTGCCGGGGCCGGTATAGGCCTCATCGCCGGTAAAGAGCGGGTCGGTCTCCTTGCCATCGGACACCACGCGACGCACGGTCAGGCCATATTTGCGCGCGAAATCCATGTCGCGCTGGTCGTGCGCCGGCACCCCGAATACCGCGCCGGTGCCATAATCCATGAGCACGAAATTGGCGATGTAGAGCGGCAATTGTATCGTAGAATCAAACGGATGTTGCGCCGTGACGCCAGTATCGAAGCCCAGCTTCTCCTGCGTCTCGATCTCCGCCGCGGTGGTCCCGCCCTGGCGGCAACGCTCGATGAACGCGGCGACCTCTGGCTTCTCGGCGGCCAGCGCCTGCGCGATCGGATGGTCCGCCGCGACCGCGACGAAGCTCGCGCCGAAGATCGTGTCGGGGCGCGTCGTGAACACCGTGACGTCGCCGCCATCGGAGAGGGCAAAGCGGAAGGTCAGGCCCTGGCTCTTGCCGATCCAGTTCTCCTGCATCAGCTTGACCTTGTCCGGCCAGTGCTCGAGCCCCTCCAGCCCGGCGAGCAACTCGTCGGCGAAATCGGTGATCTTGAGGAACCACTGGCTCAGCTTGCGCCGCTCGACCAGCGCGCCGGAACGCCAGCCGCGCCCGTCGATCACCTGTTCGTTGGCCAGCACGGTCATGTCGACCGGATCCCAGTTGACCGAGCTTTCCTTGCGATAAACCAGCCCGTGCCTGAACAGGTCGAGGAACAGCGCCTGCTCATGGCCGTAATAGTCCGGCTCGCAGGTCGCCAGTTCGCGCGTCCAGTCGAGCGCGAAGCCGAGCCGCTTCAACTGCGCCTTCATCGTCGCGATGTTGGCGCGGGTCCAGCCGCCCGGATGCACGCCCTTTTCCATTGCGGCATTCTCGGCGGGCATGCCGAACGCATCCCATCCCATGGGATGGAGCACCTCATGCCCGGTCATCCGGCGATAGCGCGCCAGCACGTCGCCCATGGTGTAGTTGCGGACATGGCCCATGTGAATCCGCCCCGAAGGGTAGGGAAACATCTCGAGCACATAGCTGCGCGGCTTGGGCGAATCGTCGCGCGCGGCGAAGGTGCGGCGCTCGTCCCACACCGCCTGCCATGCCGCGTCCGCCTTCAGCGCATTGAAGCGTGACGCCATGAGGGGGAAAACCTAGTTGCTGCTGACGGCGGCGCGGCGCAGATCGCGCGCCTTGGTCAGGATGATGTCTTCCAGCTTCTGCACCGTCGATGCCTGGACCGGCGCCGCGACCCACTGGCCGCCCTGGTTGACCTCGCGCAGCGCCGCGACGCGCAGCGCGTCGGCGCGCAGATCCTGGTCGAGGATCGTCACGGTGACCTTGAGTCGCTCGGTCGGGGCCGAGGGATTCACATACCAGTCGGTGACGATCACGCCGCCGTTCGAATCGGTCTGCAGCAGCGGCATGAAGCCCAGCGTGTCGAGGCTGGCGCGCCACAGATAGGAATTCACGCCGATCGTGGTGACCTTCGACGCGGCGAGATCGGCCCGCGCGTTGCCCCGGTGATGGGCGCAGGCGGCGAGGGGGACGAGCGAAACCACGATCGCGGTGCGCAACAGGCGGTTCATCGGCGGGTTCCTGGTGATTTTCATGGGTGTCGTGCCTCTATAGATCGTCTCGCGCCCGCCGCAAGCGCGGCGCACATCTGCGGAGTCTGTGTGTCTCGTGCAACACATCACGGAAAATGAGTCTTCACAGTGGCAAGCGGGCATTGAATCGTGATAGGCGGTTTCTGACATAGGTGCGGAGAGCACCATAAGGGGTCGATGCCGTGCGTTCTGTCGGGTTGCTGTCGGGGATTGCGTTGGGGGTGCTTGTCGCCGCCGGCGTCGCCGTGGCCCCCGCGATCGGCGCACCCGAGAAATCCGCCGCCCGCGCCCCCAGGATCGAATCGGCCGAGCCGTTCCGTGGTTTCGGCACCTTCACGCCCGCCGCGGCCGACCCGCGACTCGCCGCGGTCTTCGCGCGGGGCGGGGTCGATACGAGCGGCTTCACCTTCACCCCGTCCGATTCGCGCCACGGCAATGCCCGCGCGGTGACGGTGGCGGTGCGCGCCCGCTCGACGCGGACCGCGCTGGCGGCCGAGCGCGCCGGGACGGCTTCGGCCGCGCCCGCCACGGTCAGCCTGACGCCGGTTGCCTATAGCCTCGGCGTTGCCGTCGGCTGGCGCCGCTTCGCCTTGTCGGGTGACGTGACCAAGGTCGATCTCGCCGGCGCCCCGGGCAGTCGTGAGGCGATGGACGTCGGCGTCAGCTATACCGGCAAGCGCCTCAGCGGCCAGGTTCGCGCCGCGACCGACCGTCCGCTCGCCGGCACGCCGCGCCTGATCGAGCAGGGCCCGGTCTATTCGGTCGATGCCGCAGCCTCCTACCGCCTGACCCACAATCTCGATGTGACGGCGGGCGTGCGCTACAAGAGCGAGCGCGACCGGCTGCAGAAACTGGCCGACGATCGCCGCGACAGCCAGTCGGTCTATGTCGGGACGGCGTTCCGCTTCTGATCAGGCTTGCGGTGCCGCCCAGGCATCGATCCCCGCCCAGCCATGAAAGCCCAGCGCCCTTAGCCGCCTGAAGCGCCGCGCGTTCATGCCACCAAGCGCGATCGCCGGCAGCCCGATCTGTCGCGCGATCGCCGCCGCGCGCAATGGCCCCAGCGCCGCGGCACCGGGATGCGAGCGGGTGGCGAACAACGGCGAGACGAACACCGCGTCGACGCCGCGCCGCCGCGCCGCGCTTGCCTCGCGCAGCGAATGGACCGCGGCGCTGCGCCATCCCGGGCCCGACCCGTTATGCACGCCCTGTTCGGCGGGGAACCGCGTCGCGCCGGCGCGAAGCAGCACCAGGCCGCGTCGTCGCGCCAGCTTGCCGATGCGCGCGAACAGCGCGCGGCGTATCGCCGGCTCGGTGGCGTAATGTCGAAAGACGATTCCCGCGCCGCGCGGCAAGGCCAGGATCGCCGGCCACAGCGCCGCGCCCAATCGCTCGTCGGTCATCAGCCAGACCGTCGGAAGCGCGTCGGCACGGCGGATGGGCTGGCGGCGGAGCACGCCGCTGCTATAGCGCGGCCAATGTCCGCCGACGACCCCCGCAGCCCCGCCCTCGACCGCCTCGCCGCCGTTCACGACCGCATCGCCAAAGCGGAGCGTCTCGCGCGCGGCACGGCCGGCGGCACCACGCTGATCGCCATCTCGAAAACCCGGCCGGTCGAGGCGATCGCCCCCCTGATCGCCGCCGGCCAGCGCGTGTTCGGCGAGAATCGCGTGCAGGAGGCGGAAGGCAAATGGCCCGCGCTGCGCGAGGCGCACGGTGACATCGCGCTGCATCTGGTCGGCCAGCTCCAGTCGAACAAGGCCGAGGAAGCCGTCGCGCTGTTCGATGCGATCCATTCGCTCGACCGCGCCAGCCTGGTCGCGGCGCTGGCCCGCGCGATGGACCGCAGCGGGCGCCGCCCGGCCTGCTTCGTCCAGGTCAATCTCGCCGAGGAGCCGCAAAAGGGCGGCTGCACGGTCGATGATCTGCCCGGCCTGCTCGCCGAGGCGCGCGCGGCAGACATCCCCGTCGCCGGCCTGATGACCGTTCCGCCGGCCGACCTCGAGGCGGCACCATGGTTCGCCCTGCTCGCCAGGCTGGCGCGCGATCATGGTCTGACCGGGCTCAGCATGGGCATGTCGGGCGATTACGAAACCGCAGTGACGCTAGGCGCAACGCATGTCCGCGTCGGCACCGCGCTGTTCGGCGCGCGGGCATGAGGTTCGCGGGGCTGATCTTCGACTTCGATGGCGTGCTGCTGGAGAGCGAATATGCCGGCAATCGCCACATCGCGGACTACCTGACGTCAAGGGGCCACCCGACCACGCCCGAGGAATCGATGGCGCAGTTCATGGGCCTTGCCGGCACCGATTTCATCGCCGCGATCGAGCGCTGGATCGGCCGGGCCATCCCCGACGACTTCCACGCCGAGCGCCAGGTCGAGGATCGCCGCGCGCTCGCCGAGGGCCTCGATGCGGTCGCCGGCGCGGTGGCGTTCGTGCGCGCCCTGCCGCCATCGTTGCCGCGCGCCATCGCCTCGTCGAGTTCGACCGAATGGATCGCGCGTCACCTCGACCATCTCGGCATCCGCGACGCCTTTGGCGACAAGATCTTTTCCGGCCGCGAGCATGTCGAGCGCGGCAAGCCGGCGCCCGACCTCTATCTCCATGCCGCGCGGGCGATCGGCGTGGATATCGCGCGTGCCGCGATCATCGAGGATTCACCGGTCGGCGCGACCGGCGCGGTCGCCTCGGGCGCGCATGTCATCGGTTTCGTCGGCGGCAGCCATTGCGGCCCCGACCATGCCGAACGCCTGCGCGCGATCGGTGTGCACGATATCGCGACGACCTTCGATGAAGTGGCGGCGCTACTCGACTGAGCGTGTCGACGGGCCGCGACTCGCTTCACTTTTCTGGTGACCGATCCATTATTCTGCTGACCCGTGCCCGCGCCGGGCGTGGGTCGCGCTCTTTCTCATCGTCGGGACACAGGCATCCGCTGGTCGCTGGAATCATGGCGATCATCGCCGTGCGCGCGAAAGGTATAGGCAAGAAAAAGCGACCAATATTCGCATAATGGGTCGAGCAAAGGGCAGGTCTTCGTCGATCGACGATTCGGCTGAACCCCGTGGTTCGCGTTTGGAGCGATGCTGGATTCCGCGCTGGATACTGTACCGCTCCTTGGCGATGGCCGCGCCGGCGCTCACGAAAAATCGCGCCATAGGGCTCGCAAAATGCCCGCTATTCTTGACGGTGTCGCCGCGCATGACTTGCGCAATACTTCGGCCGGCCGCGTGTGCCGAGCCGCGACTCTAGAACTGGTGGCCCGTCCGGTCGCGCTTCGTCGCGAGATAGCGCTCGTTGAACGGGTTGGCGGGCAGGATGTGCTGCACGCGCTCGACCACGCTGATTCCCGCCGCCTCGAGCTGCGCGACCTTTTGCGGGTTGTTGGTCAGCAGCCGCACCGCATGCTGGCCGAGAAGGGTCAGCATCCGCGCCGCCACCGCGAAATTGCGCGAATCGACCGCGAAGCCGAGTCGGGTATTGGCGTCGACCGTGTCGAACCCCTGGTCCTGCAAGGCATAGGCGCGCAGCTTGTTGACCAGGCCGATGCCGCGCCCTTCCTGGCGCAGATAGAGCAGGATGCCCCAGCCGCTCGCCTCGATCGCGCGAATCGCGGCATGGAGTTGCGGCCCGCAATCGCATTTCAGGCTGCCCAGCACATCGCCGGTCAGGCACTCGCTGTGCAGCCGGACCAGGGGCGGCTGGCCATTGGGCGCGCCGATCAGCAGCGCGACATGCTCGCCGGGCATTTCCGGCGTGCGGAAGGCGACGATCTCGGCGCTTTCCGCCCCGTCGACCGGCAGATGCGCGCGCGTCGCGATGGTCAGTCGCACGGCATCCTCATGCGCGTCGATATCGCCGGGCGACAACACGAGCGCCGCGTCGCCACCGGGCTGGGCGAAGAAGGCCGGCAGGACCCCGGCGATTCGCGCCAGCCGGAGCGCCGCCGCGCCGGCCGCGCCGGCGTCGAGGTGGATCGCGTGGAACGGGCCCTTGAGCGGCGTCTGGAGATCGAATTGCGGATCGGCCAGCGCGGTCGCCATGGCGAAATCGAGCCACGGCACGCGCTCGATCAGCACCGGCGAATCGGGGACGGCGGCGTGGCGCTGGTTGGCCAGCTTCAGCGTGGTGGCGCGCCCGGCCGAGATCAGCACCGGCGCTTCCTCGGCCGGGTCGAACGCGGCGAGCCGCACCGGATCGGCGGTTTCGATCGGCAACAGGGCAAGCGTGCCGTCGCCGCCGGCGATCGCCACCGGCCAGCCACGCCGCAGCGCGTCGATCGCCAGCGCCGCCTTGTGCGGATCGGCGCTCGGGTCGCCAGGACCCGCCGTCACAGGGCGAATTCGGTCATGATCGGGACATGGTCCGAGGGCTTGAGCCAGTCGCGGCAATCCTCGAACACCGTATGGCCCAGCGCGGTGGCGGCGACATCGGCGGTCGCCCACATATGATCGAGCCGCCGCCCGCGATCCGACACGCGCCGATCGGTGGCGCGGTAGCTCCACCAGGTGAACAGCCGCTCGGGTGCCGGCACGAAATGGCGGCCGAGATCGACCCAGCTGTTCGACGCCTGCAGTCCGTTCAGCGCGGCGACCTCGATCGGCGTGTGGCTGACCACGCCGAGCAATTGCTTGTGGCTCCATACGTCGGATTCGAGCGGCGCGATGTTGAGGTCGCCGACCAGCAGGGTCGGCACGGCCAGCGACTCGGACCAGCGCGTCATGCGCTCCAGAAAATCGAGCTTCTGGCCGAATTTGGGGTTCACCTCGCGGTCGGGCACGTCGCCGCCTGCCGGCACATAGACATTCTCGAGTCGCATCCCGTTCGGCAGCCGCACGCCGACATGGCGGGCCTCGCGATTGGCCTGCCAGTCGAACCGGTCATCCTCGACGATTGGCACGCGGCTGATGATCGCCACGCCGTGATGCATGCGCTGGCCGTGCAGGATGATGTACGGATAGCCCAGCGCGCGGAACGGCGCGCTCGGGAAATCGCCGTCGATCACCTTGGTTTCCTGCAGGCACAATATGTCGGGCCGCACTTCGCGCAGGAAGCGCTCGACGATCTCGATGCGGAAGCGCACCGAGTTGATGTTCCACGAGACGATCTTCAGGGTCTGGGGTGCCGCCATGGCGGCGATGTAGTCGTTTGACGCGTTTCAGCAAATGCTGAAACGGTTGCGTCAGCGAAGCTGACCAAAACCACGAACGGAAAGGCCCTCGCTCCGGGGGCATGGAGCGAGGGCCAACCTGGCGTTCGTCACGCAGGCGGGAAGGAGCATGGCCGGGCAACAGGGGGAAAATCCCGGCGGGCTCCATCCGCGACACCACTTCTAGCGCTGCGAACCTGTCGCCCATATGAACGAGCCGCGGGTTACTTGTGCGAATTCGGGCGCGGGTCGTTCCAGCGGAACGTTCCGTCGCTCACCGCCATGTTGAAGCGCTGATTCGACAGCCGCACCGTGGTGCGGTTGTTCTGTGAATCGAGCGCGACCCAGCCCTGCAGCATCAGCCCGGCCGGCGCCGCCGCATCGCGCACGAAAATCATGTTGATGCGGCCATATTCGGGATGACGCGGGTCGGCCGCGTCGACCGAGACGATGCGCGGGTCGCCGCCAGCCACGACCCGCGCCACCTTGCTCATGTCGCGTGTCGGATCGAGCAGGATGCCGAGCGGCGAATTGCCGATCGGCCAGCGCTGCACCTGCTTCACGGAGTAATCGATGAACGTCAGCGCGCGCCCGTCGCCGACGATCAGGATCGGCACGCCCTGCTGGTACTGGAAGCGGATCCTGCCCGGCTTCTTGAGCGTCAGCGTGCCGCTCAGCACCTTGCCCGCGCGGTCGGTCTGGCTGAACGCCGCGGTCATCGTCTCGACCGACTGGAGATGCCGCTGGACCAGAGCGAGATCGCCCGACACCGGCGCCGGCGCGGCGATCGCGACCGGCGCGGCGAGCAGCGCCAGCGCGGGGATGAGGCGAGGAAACACGGTAATTCTCCCGAATTCAGATCGTCGGCACTGCGGGGTGAGGATTGAACCCGTGCTGAACCGCCTGCGCTATAACGGGTTCCCGTCACGATCGCGCAGCACTTCGCGACGGCCGACATGGTCGGGGCGGCCGACGATGCCGTCCTTCTCCATCCGCTCGATCAGTCGCGCCGCCGAATTGTAGCCGACGCGCAGCTGGCGTTGCAGCCATGAGGTCGAGGCTTTCTGGCTCTCGACGACGAGCTGGATCGCGGCGCGATATTGCTGGTCCTCGGCCGAATCCTCGCCGGTCGGCGCGCCGTCGAGCATGAAGCCGTCCTCGGGCTCCTCGGTGACCGACTGGACGTAATCCGGCTGGCCCTGGGCGCGCCAGTGATCGGCCACCGCGCGCACCTCGTCGTCGCTGACGAACGGGCCGTGGACGCGCACGACGCCGCGACCGCCGGGCATATAGAGCATGTCGCCCTTGCCGAGCAGCTGCTCGGCGCCCTGCTCGCCCAGAATGGTGCGCGAATCGATCTTCGAGGTGACGTGGAAGCTGATCCGCGTCGGCAGATTGGCCTTGATCACGCCGGTGATGACATCGACCGACGGCCGCTGCGTCGCGAGGATCAGGTGGATGCCGGCGGCGCGCGCCTTCTGCGCGAGGCGCTGGATGAGGAACTCGACCTCCTTGCCGGCGGTCATCATCAGGTCGGCCAGTTCGTCGACGACGATGACGATCTGCGGCAGCGGCTGATAGTCGAGCTGCTCTTCCTCATAGACCGGCTGGCCGCTGGTCGGGTGATAGCCGGTCTGCACCTTGCGGCCCATCGGCTGGCCCTTGGCGCGCGCGGCCCGGACTTTTTCGTTGAAGCTGGCGAGGCTGCGCACGCCGACCGACGACATCTGCCGGTAACGGTCCTCCATCTGCTCGACCGCCCATTTGAGCGCGCGCACCGCCTTGGCCGGATCGGTCACGACCGGCGCGAGCAGGTGGGGAATGTCCTCATACATGCTCAGCTCGAGCATCTTGGGGTCGATCATGATCATTTTGCACTGATCCGGCTTCAGCCGGTAGAGCAGCGACAGGATCATGCAGTTGAGCCCGACCGACTTGCCCGATCCGGTCGTGCCGGCGATGAGCAGATGCGGCATCGGCGCGAGGTCGGAGATCACCGGGTCGCCGGCGATGTTCTTGCCCAGCACCAGTGGCAGCGAGGCGCTCTGGTCCTCGAAACTCTGCGACCCGATCAGTTCGTGCAGATTGACCATCTCGCGTCGCGCATTGGGCAGCTCGATGCCGATCACGGTGCGCCCGGGGATGGTCGCGACGCGCGCCGACACCGCCGACATGTTGCGCGCGATATCGTCGGCCAGCGACACGACGCGGCTCGCCTTGATGCCCGAGGCCGGCTCGAGCTCGTACATCGTCACCACGGGCCCGGGGCGGACGTTGATGATCGATCCCTTGACGTGGAAATCGTCGAGCACCGATTCGAGCAGCCGGGCATTGCGCTCCAGCGCGGCCTTGTCGATCGGCGTTCCCTTGGAGGGCGGCCCGGCCTTGAGCAGATCGAGCGACGGCAGCACACTGTTGTCGCCCAGGTCGAACGAGGTCTGCTTGGCCGCCTTGGGCTTGGCGACCGAGGGGTTGAGGTTGCGCTCGGCGATCACCGGGCCGGGCCGCGCATCGGGCATGGCGACGGGGCGCGGTGCGGGCTGCGCCTTGCGTTGCGGCTCGGGCGGCAGCACGTCCTGTTCGGCCTCCGGGCGGTTGGCGCGCGACGGGCGCGGCAGCGCCGGGCGCCAGCGCGGCAACCCACCATCGATCGTCACGCTCCACGCCCAGATCGCCACGCCGGCGAGGCCGGTGAGCAGCGCGACGCCGCGCGCGGTCCAGCGAATCGCCTGCGGGTTGCCGATCAGGTCGATCGCGGCGTGCAGCGCGCCGCTGCCGGCAAAGCCGACCAGTCCGCCCCAGCCCGCCGACAAAGCGTTGACGGCACCGCTCGACAGCAGGGTGAAAGTCGTCGCCATCAGGCCGGTGCCGAGCATCGCCAGGAACAGCATCAGCTGCCATCGCCCGACCGGCACGCCGCGCCACACCCGCGTCGCGACGATCGCCACGATCGGCAGCAGCAGCGCCACCGGCAGGCCGAAGGACATGAAGGCGATATCGGCGAACCATGCGCCGGGCAGGCCCAGCCAATTGAGCGCCGGCCCGCCCGAGGCGGTGTTGAACGACGGATCGCCGGAATGATAGCTGGCCAGCGCGATCGCCATCAGCGCGGCCGCCGTATACAGCGCCAGCGCGGCGAGCAGCTGTCCGCTGCGCGCCGCCCCGGCCTTGACCGTCTCGCGCCACAATGCCGGCCGCGCGCGGCTCGCCATAATCGATCCTTCGATGTTCGCTGTCTGTACCCCCGGAATCATCGTCTTTCGCGAGTCCGACGTCAAGGCTGGCGCATTGGCGTTCTGGTCCGCTTCGCGGAGGCGGCGCCGGCCCGCTCCCCCACCCGACCTCCCATAGAATATCCTGATTGGGAGGGCGGGTGGGGGAGCGGGCCGGTGCCGCCCCCTATTTCAGCAAAGCTGAAATAGGCTATAGGACTCATCTTATGGATCAGGCTGATGTGCTCATTCTCGGTGGCGGGTTGGTCGGCAGCGCGCTGGCCGTGGCGCTCGACGCGCATGGCCTGACCTCGATCGTCATCGACATCGCCGACCCCGAGGTGATCCTCGCCGCCGGCTTCGATGGGCGGGCCTCGGCGATCGCCAGCGCGCCGTGGCGCATGCTCGAGGCGATCGGCGTGATCGACCGCATCCGCGACCAGGGCTGCCCGATCAAAGGCATCCGCGTCAGCGACGGGCTGGCGCCCGGCAAGCTGGATTTCGTGCCCGAGGGCGAGGGCGCGCTCGGTTACATGTTCGAGAATCGCTATCTGCGCGGCGCGCTCTACGCCGCGGCCCGGGCCGCGCCGAGCGTCGACCTCCGCATGAAGACACGCGCGGTGTCGGTTGATCGCGGCCCGCACGGTGTCGTCGCCACACTCGACAGCGGCGCGGTGGTGCATGCCTCGCTGCTGGTCGCCGCCGAAGGCCGCAACTCGCCGACGCGCGACGCCGCCGGCCTGCGCGTCGCGCGCTGGAGCTATGATCATGCCGCGATCGTCACCTCGCTCCACCATGAGCGCAGTCACGAGAATGTCGCGTTCGAGATCTTCTACCCGCAAGGGCCGTTCGCCATCCTGCCGCTCAACGACGACGCGCGGGGGCACCGCTCGGCGATCGTCTGGTCGGTCAAGCGTCATGAGGCTGACGGCATGCTCAAATTGTCGGATCGCGGCCTGCTGGCCGAGGCCGACAAGCGCATGGGCGGCTTTCTCGGCAAGCTTGGGCCGCTCGGGCCGCGGTCGAGCTATCCGCTTGGCTTTCATCATGCCGGGAAGATCACCGCCGAGCGGTTGGCTTTGGTCGGCGACGCGGCGCACGGCATCCACCCGATCGCGGGACAGGGCGTCAATGTCGGCTTTCGCGACGTCGCCACGCTGGTCGAGGTGCTGGTCGATGGCAAGCGGCTCGGCCTCGAGCCGGGCGACGCCCAGCTGCTCGCCCGCTACGATCGCTGGCGCAGCCTCGACACGTTGATGGTCGCCGCCGCGACCGACGGCCTGACCCGTTTGTTCGGCATTCCCGGCCGCGCCGCCAGCGCGGTGCGCCGTTTCGGCCTGTCGGCGGTCGAGAAGCTCCCGCCATTGAAGCATCGCTTCATGGCTGAGGCGCGCGGCGAAAGCGGCGACGTGCCGCGGTTGCTGCAGGGGTTGACGGTTTGAGCCTGCCTTCACCTCAGATGTGTCCCCGCGAAAGCAGGAACCTCGGGCCATAAGCGTTGCGCCTGCAACCCTGGGCTCCTGCTTGCGCAGGAGCACGGTACTTGTCGGACGGGAACAAGCGCCGAACTCGTCCGGGGGTGACGGCTAGGCTGGGTTTATCACTGCAGTGTCACCGAATCCTCGCCGTCGTGGCGGCCAAAGAACTGCATCAGCTGGATGATCAGCTCGGCGCGCTCCTCGATCTCGCCCGCTTCGAGCAGCGCTTGCTTGGCGGCGACGTCGAACGGCGCGATCTGGGCGATGCCATTGACCAGCGCCTCGTCGTCGAGTCGCGTCACCGCCTCCCAGTCGACGGCATAGCCCTGCGCATCGGCGAAGCGGCGCGATTCCATCTCCAGTGCGGCGCGGCGTGACAGCGACAAGGTCTGTTCGCTGTCCAGCGGCAGCAATTCGGCCTCGACCTGGCGGAACGCTGTGGTGACGTCGAGCTCGCGCGCGATGCGGAACATCGACAGGCCCTGCAGGATGATATTGTAGCGCCCGTCATCGAGCGCCTCGACCTCGGCGATCTTGCCGACACAGCCAATGTCGAACAAAGCCGGACGGTCGCTCTCCGGGCCGGGGCGCGGCTGGATCATGCCGATGCGGCGGTCGCGCGCCATCGCGTCGCTGACCAGCGCACGGTAGCGCGGCTCGAAGATATGCAGCGGCAGATGCATGCCCGGGAAGAGCAACGCGCCGGCCAGCGGGAAGACCGACAGGCGCATGGTCTTCGTCTCGGTGGTCATCCGAACAGGATCGCGGAGAGCTTGCGGCGCTGCGCGGAGACCCAGGGATCCTCCAGCCCGACCACCTCGAAGAGCTTGAGTAGCTGGGTGCGCGCCGCGCCCTCGTTCCAGTCGCGATCGGCGGCGATGATCGCGAGCAGCGAATCGGCCGCCGCATCGCGGTCGCCCGCCGCCATCTGGCCGCCGGCCAGTTCGAAGCGCTTGGCGTGATCGTCGGGATGCGCCGCGACGTCGGCGGCGAGGCCCGACAGGTCGTCGACCGGCCTGGCATCACGCGCCAGCGTGAGCGCGGCACGGGCGCGTTCGATTTCGGGCGACTTGGCTGCTTCCTCGGGTACGGCGGCGAGCGACGCCTCCGCCTCGTCGAGCCGGCCAGTGGCGACCAGCGCGCGGATGCGACCCGATTCGATGCCGACATGGTCCGGCGCGATCTGGGCGAGCTGCTGGAATCCGGCCAGCGCGCCTTCCGCATCGCCCTCGGCCAGGACCTGCTCGGCCTGGGCGATCAGCGGCTCCAGCTCGGCCTCGACATCGGCCTCCTCGCTCTTGATCGGCAGCTGGCGCAGGATCTGGTCGAGCATCGTCTTGATCTGCGTCTCGGTCCGCGCGCTCGACAGGTCGGCGACCAGCTGGCCCTGATACATGGCATAGACGGTCGGGATCGACTTGATCTGGAACTGGGCCGCGATGAACTGATTCTTGTCGGTGTCGATCTTGGCCAGCCGCACGCCCTTCGACGCATAATCCTCCGCGACCTTCTCGATCACCGGCGACAGCGCCTTGCACGGCCCGCACCATTCCGCCCAGAAATCGATCAGCACGAGGCTGGTCATCGACGGCTCGACCACGTCGCGGCGGAACGCCTCGACGGCTTCGCGTTCGGCGGTGCTCATTCCCAGGGTAGCCAACGATCGTTCCTTTGCCTGTGCCATTGTTCGTCGATGCCGCCTTATGTGGTTGCTGGCGCCCGCAAGCCAAGGCTTTTTGGAGTCGACGAGACGGGGCTTGCCGATGCCCGGGGGCGATGCTAGAGGCCGCCGCCTTACCCCGCCCGGTCTCTTCCGGGCGATGGCGCCAGAGCGGGCGTAGCTCAGGGGTAGAGCACAACCTTGCCAAGGTTGGGGTCGAGGGTTCGAATCCCTTCGCCCGCTCCAGTTTCTCTAGTA
>Ga0207676_10000077_pt1 | contig 97152 bp, 122 predicted proteins | sample KBSSwiS72_FD_184307 | JGI IMG/M metagenome (GOLD analysis project Ga0207676, IMG submission 184307) | Switchgrass rhizosphere microbial communities from Kellogg Biological Station, Michigan, USA - KBS Switchgrass S7-2 (SPAdes) (version 2) | ecosystem: Host-associated > Plants > Roots >...
GACGTCCGAGCGGCGCTGGCGGCGCTCGCGCCCGCACAGGCGCTGGGCGCCAAGACCCGCGGCGTGCACGCGGCCGCCTGGTGGACCAAGGCTTCAGGCCTGGTCGCCGTGCGCGAGGACATCGGCCGGCACAACGCGCTGGACAAGCTGGCCGGCGCGGTCTTGCGCGGCGGTCGCATCGAGCCCGGCCTGCTGCTGCTCACCAGCCGTGTCTCCGTCGAACTGATTCAGAAGGCCGCGATCCTGGGCGCCGAGGCGCTGATCGCCGTCTCGGTCCCGACGGCGCTCGCCCTGCGCGAGGCCGAAGCCGCCGGGATCACACTGATCGCGGTGGCCAGATCCGATGGGTTCGAGGTCTTCAGCCACCCCCATCGGCTGCAGTCGTCCTAACCCCGCTCTCGCAATGACTCGCTCGCGGTCCTATTAAGGGTGGGGAGGACCAAAGACTGGAATGCTTTCACAAAAGGCCCGCTACGCCCTGCGAGCGCTTGTAGAACTGGCGCGCGCCGACGGCGCACAGCTCACCTCTGGAGAGTTGGCGACCCGCGCCGACGCGCCACGGAAGTTCCTGGAGGCTATTCTGCTCGAGCTTTCCCGGAACCACCTGGTGGTGAGCCGGCGGGGCAAGTTTGGCGGCTACACTCTGGCCAGGCATGCCGCGGAGGTCAGTTTCGCCGAGGTGATCCGAGTGATCGACGGTCCTCTGGCCCTGGCGCCCTGCGTCAGCAAGCGCATGGGCTTTCGCAAGTGCGACGACTGCCCAGACGATCCGACGCTGTGTTCGCTGCGGGAGGCCTTGCGGCGCGCCCGCGACGCCACCGCGACCGTGCTTGAGGGGTACACCCTGGCTGAAGCCGCACGCACCGGCGCGCTGGGTCGGCTCGAGGACGCCGACGCCGTTTAACGGCAGATCCCATCGACGAAGCGGGCGGGAAAGTCCCCTTCCCCGCCCTACCGGTGAGCGACCGGCGTTCAGCCCCTTTCGGAGGGTATGGCGCAGATCAGCCCGCGGCGATGTAGGACTTCAGTCCTTCCGCCTCGGCCTCGACCTCGGAAATCTTCCATTTCACCAGGTCGCCGATGGAGACCAGACCCACGAGCCGATCGGCCTGGCACACCGGCAGATGGCGAACGCGGCGATCCGTCATGTGGCTGAGCAACGCATCGATGGTGTCGCCGGGCGCGGCGAACTGGACGTCGCGGGTCATGCAGGTCGAGACCGGCGCGCTCAGCGCTTGGCCGCCGCCCTCCGCAACCGCCCGCACGATGTCGCGCTCGGAGACGATGCCGACCACCTGTCCGGCGTCGAGCACCACGAGAGCGCCGACTCCGCGGGAGTGCAGCAAGGCTGCTGTGCCGCCGAGCGACTCCGTCGGTTCGATGGTGAAGACCAGGTCGCCTTTACGCTTGAGGATCTGCGAAACGAGCATCCGTGCGCCGCCTCCTTGGCTGTTGGGAGAACAACGTTGCGCAATTTCACAAGCAAATCAACGCACGCGGGCGTGAGAGATGCGCCGGCTTAGCTCCGCCCGGCCAGCAGGGCGAAGGGCGGGATCAGCAGCAGGCCTGCGAGGAACCCCGCCAGGTGCGCCTCCCAGGCGATGCCCGCGCCGCCGGCCCCCGGCACCCAGCCTCCCCCGACCACCGCGATCAGCAAGTTGACCGCAAGCAGCGCCCCGCCAAGCCCCAGTACAGGTCGGGAGATCAGCGACCCCAGCCGCCCGCCGCCGCCCAGCAGCCGGGCGACCGCCCCCATCATCCCGGAGACCGCTCCGGACGCCCCGACGATACCGGCGGAACTGCCCGGGTGCAGCGCCGCAAACCCGAGGTTCCCGAGCGCGCCGGTCAGCAGATAGAAGGCGAAGAAGGCGAATACGCCGCGCGGCGCGTCGCCAAAATAGCGTGCAAGGGGCGTGGCGAAGGCCAGCGCCATGGCGGCGTTGGCGATAGCGTGAGCCCAGTTGCCATGCAGCAAGATGGCCGTGAACACCGTCCGCCACTCCCCCTGGCCAAGGCTCGCGGGCGTGAAAACCCAGGTCTCCACCAAGCCGGGAGAAAGCCGAGACTGCAGAGCGTATCCGCCGACGATCAGGATCACGAGGAGCATCGCCGGCCAAGGCGCATTGAAGATCGGCTCGCGCGAGGGATGGCGCTCCGGCGTCGGTCCGCCAGGATAGCCGCGGCGCGGGTCGTTCGACATGTCCTGGAAGAGGAGAGCCGCCATCGCTCCACCATTTAGGCGCTCTTCGTCTCAGGCGCGAGCCTCACCCCCTCGCGCCTTGCCGCGAACGCCCGGCGCAGCGATGTTGCGCGCCGAATGTACGCGCCTTCGGGGCCCCAGCTTCCATGATCCGCATTTTCAAGGCCGGCGCGGCGGGCCTCGCCGCCGCCGTCGTCTCTTTCGCGCCATTGTCCCAGGCGGCCGCGCCTCCGCCCGCCCTGCCCCCCGGCGCCTGGCCGCAGGCGACCTCGGACCTCAAGCCTGACCCGGACGTCCGCTTCGGCGTGCTGCCCAACGGCATGCGCTACGCCATTCGCCGCCAGACCATCCCGGCCGGCCAGGCGGCGCTGCGGCTCTGGATCGGCGCCGGCGCGCTGCAGGAGACCGACGCCCAGCAGGGCCTGGCCCACTTTCTGGAGCACATGGCCTTCAATGGGTCCAAGGGCGTCGCGGAAGGTGAGATGATCCGCATCCTTGAGCGGCTGGGCCTGGCGTTCGGGCCAGACACCAACGCTTCGACCAGCTTCGACGAGACGGTCTACAAACTCGACCTGCCGCGCACCAACGACGAGACCGTCGACACCGCGCTGATGCTGCTCCGTGAAACCGCAGGCAACCTCACCCTGGACGCCAAGGCCGTCGATCGCGAGCGCGGCGTCGTGCTGTCGGAGGAGCGCGCCCGCGACACGCCGGGATACCGCACGCTCAAACAGCGGCTGGCCTTCCTGATGGAGGGCCAACGGCTCCCGCAGCGCCTGCCGATCGGCAAGGTGGAGGTGTTGCGCACGGCGCCGGCTTCAGAGATCGCCGCCTTCTATCACGACTATTACCGCCCCGAGCGCGCGGTGCTGGTCGCGGCCGGCGACTTCGACGTCGCCGCCATGGAAGCCAAGATCCGCGCCCGGTTCGGCGGCTGGCAGGCGGCAGGACCGGCCGGGGCCGATCCCGATCTTGGCCCGGTCAAGCACCGCGGCGAGGCGGTCAAGCTCGTCGTGGAGCCCGGCACGGCGCTCAACCTTCAGCTTGTCTGGACCTTTCCGCCGGACTTCTCACCAGACAGCCGCGCCAAGCAGCGCCGACAGTTTGTCGAGTTGCTCGGTCAGGCGGTGCTGAACCGCCGCCTCTCGGCGCTGGCGCGTACGCCCGATCCCCCCTTCATCAGCGCCGGAGTCGGCAAGTTCGACCAGAACCGCTCGGTCGGGCTCACCATGCTGAACGTGACCGCCGAGCCGGATCGCTGGCGCGCCGCTCTGGAAGCGGCGGATCGGGAACAGCGGCGCGCCGCCCGCTTCGGCGTGCGTCAGGACGAGCTCGACCGCGAGATCGTCGAGGTCCGGGCGCGCCTGATCACCGCAGCGCAAGGTGCGGCCACCCGCCGCCCGCAGGAGCTCGCCGACGAAATCGTTGGCTCCCTCGCCGACGGCGAGGTCGTGACCAGCCCGGCCAGCGACCTCGCCCTGTTCGAGGAGATCGTGAAGGGCCTCTCCGCCAAGGAGGTTTCCGCAAGCCTGAAGCGGATATTCACGGGCTCCGGGCCGCTTCTTTTCGTTGCTTCGCCCAAGGCGATCGACGGTGGGGAAAGCGGATTGCGCACGGCGCTCGCGCAATCGCGAAAGGTCGCAGTCACGCCGCAGCCGGCGCCCGCGGTCATGGCCTGGCCCTATGAAAGCTTCGGCACGCTCGGCAAGGTCGTCGAGCAGCGGGCCGTCGACGATCTCGGCGCCACCCTGGTGCGCTTCGAGAACGGTGTCCGGCTCACCGTGAAGCCGACAAAGTTCCGCGACAACGAGGTGCTGCTGCGCGCCAACATCGGCCGCGGCCTGATCGACCTCAGCCGTGACCGGCAATCACCGACCTGGGCCGGAGGCGCCTTTATCGAAGGCGGCCTGAAGCAGATCTCCAGCGACGACATGGAACGCGTGCTCGCCGCCAAGGTCTATGGCGTGCGCTTCGGCGCCGGCGACGACGCCTTCGTGCTGTCGGGCGCTACCCGAACCGAAGACCTGCCCACCGAACTGCAGGTGATGACCGCTTATATCGCCGAGCCCGGATGGCGCGAGGAAGCGTTCCAGCGGCTCAAGGCGAGCGGCAAAACGCTGCACGATCAGTACGAAGCCACCGACTTCGGCGTGTTGGGACGCGACCTCTCAGGCCTGCTGCACGGCGGCGACCGACGCTGGACCTTCCCCTCGCGCGACGAGATCGCCGAGGCCCGGCTCGCCGATCTGCAGTCGCAGATCGCCCCCGCCCTGGCCCAGGGACCGATCGAGGTGGTGATCGTCGGCGACGTCACCCTCGAGGCCGCTGTCGCTGAGGTTTCCCGCACCTTCGGCGCCCTGCCCGCTCGGCCCGCTCCGCAGCTCGCCTCCGCCGACGCCCGCCGCACCGGGTGGCCCGCGCCGACCGCCGCGCCGCTTGTCCTTACTCACAAGGGACGCGCCGACCAGGCGATCGGCTACATCGCCTGGCCGACCAGCGACGTGTGGGCCGATCCCCAGCGGGCCTTCGCCACCAATATTCTGGGCGAGGTGCTGCGCAACCGGCTGACCGACCAGCTGCGCGAAGCCGAGGGCGTCACCTACAGCCCGAACGTAAGCTACAATCACAGCCTCGTCTGGGAGGGCTGGGGCTACCTGTCCGCCAGCGTCGAGGTCCCGCCGGACAAGCTGCAGGCCTTCTTCGACGACGTGCAGAAGATCGCCGCCGACCTGAAGGCCAAGCCAGTCGAGGCCGACGAGCTTGCCCGCGCCAAGCAGCCGCGCCTGGAGAACCTGCAGCGCGCGCGCGTCACCAACCAGTATTGGCTGAACGAGCTTTCCGGAGCCCAGCCGGACCCGCGTCGGATGCAGCTCACGCGCGATATCATTCCCGGCTCCGCCCAGGTGACGGCTGGCGACGTGCAGCGCGCGGCGCGGCTTTTCCTGGCGCGGGACAAGGCGTTTAGGTTGATCGTGAGACCGGAGAAGCCCTAGACCCTTCAAAAGATTAGGGCGCGTGGGCGGCGAAACCGGCATCCACTTTCGCCTGATGCACCTTAGCGCCGGCGTACCGATTCGGAACGCGGGAGCGGCTGGCGCCGGATTGCCTGCAAGCCCCGTGCGGCCGCAAAGGGCCGGCCGGGCGCACGCACATGTTCCACGCCAGCACACAACGGCTGATCGACTACTGGACCGCGCGGGCTCAGCCTGGCCGAGCGCCCAGCCGGGCGTCGGTCGATCCGACCGACTTTCGTCAGCTGATGCCGCAGGCCTTCGTGCTCGGCCGCGGCGGCCGCGGCGCCTACGCCATGCGCTTGGCCGGCGGCTTCGTCAGCGAACTGCACGGCCGCGACCTGCGCAATGTCGAGGCGCTGGAGCTCTGGTGCGCCCACGACCGGCTGCGACTGCAAGGCGCGCTGGAGGAGATCCGCCTCAGCCCGCAGCCGCTGGTGGTCATGGCCGAGGCGCTCACCGACGGCCCCAGCCTGAACATGGAAGTCCTTTTCGCGCCGCTGACGGCGCACGACGGGGGCCCCGACCGCTATCTGGGCCTCTACCAGCCGCTGTCGATGGTCAGCCGCCTGCAGGGCCGCCGCGTCCGCGAGCTTTCGGTGCGGGCGCTCCGCCGCCCCGCCGCCAACGAGGACACCGGCCCGGTGCGGCTGGCGACCCTGTTCGGGCGACGGATCGCCTAGCTCCTCTCAACCTCACCTCTCCCGACTTCACGGGAGAGGCAGTTCCTTCACGTCTCGCTTGAACCGGCGCCAGTTGGCGACGTAGCCGGCCGCGCTCATCGCCAGGCCTGCGGCCTGTTCGGGGGTGAGCTCGCGCACAACCTTGCCCGGCGCGCCCATCACCAGCGAGTTGTCCGGGATCACCTTGCCTTCGGGGATTAGCGCCTTGGCGCCGATGAGGCAGTTCTTTCCGATCTTTGCCCGGTTCAGCACCACCGCGCCGATTCCGATCAGCGAGCCATCGCCGATCTCGCAGCCGTGCAGCATGGCGAGGTGCCCGATGGTGACGTTCCGGCCAATGATCAGCGGCGAGCCCGGATCGGTGTGCAGCACCGCACCGTCCTGCACGTTGCTGTTCTCGCCGACGACAATCGGATCGTTGTCGCCACGAAGTGTCGCACCCCACCAGACCGACGCGTTATTCTTAAGAACAACACGCCCGATCACGGATGCACTTGGGGCTATCCAATACTCGCCATCGTTCGGTAGCTCAGGTGTCATATTTCCGAGACTAAAGACGGTCATCGATTCCCCTCAGAACTTGATCGACGTGTGGATTTAACGGATCTGAAAGCACGTTAGGATCATTCTAGTCGAGCGATTCGAGAGGGCGATGGCTTTCTCGATTCGCCGCGAGGCCGCCTGGCCTTGCACATCGCGCTGGACGGAGTTGATGGCGCTGAGTGGGTCTTATTTCCGGGCTTTGTCGCCCGATCGCGTTCAACCCAGCGGGCCGCCCGGCCCGGCACGCCGTTTCCTCTCTTCCCCATCGACCGCGAAGGGCGCTCCCACCGGAGACGCCCTTTTTTCATGCCCCCACGGAGGCCTTGATGACTAAGCGAGCCATGAAGCGACAACTGCGCGAAGGCGCGTTCGACGCCGGTCAATTCGAGGGGGATGACAAAATTCGCCGGCTGCCGATCGATCGTGGCTGGTCACCACTGGCCCATCACAACGACGACCGCGAGCAGGCATATGTGAAGACCATCAAGGCCAAGTCCGACGGACAGTCGGAGCTCATGCAGGCCATCGATCAGAAGAACCTCGTCCTGGCGCTCGGCCCTGCCGGCACAGGCAAGACCTATCTGGCGATCGCCAAGGCGGTCGAGGCGCTGGAGAGCGGCCGCGTCGGCCGCATCGTGCTGTCGCGCCCCGCGGTGGAAGCCGGCGAGTCCATCGGTTTCCTGCCGGGAGAGATGGAAGACAAGCTCGCGCCCTACCTGCGGCCGCTCTACGACGCGCTCTCGGATCGCCTCTCGATGAAACGGGTGCGCGCGCTGATGGCGGAGGGCGCCATTGAGATCGCGCCCGTCGGCTTCATGCGCGGCCGCACGCTCAACAACGCCTTCGTGGTGATCGACGAGGCGCAGAACTGCACTTACGTGCAGCTGAAGATGCTGCTCACCCGGCTCGGCTGGCACTCGACCATGGTGATCACCGGCGACCCCAACCAGTCGGATTTGCTACCGGAGCTTTCCGGGCTGGGTCCGGTCGCCGAGAAGCTCGAGGCGGTGGCCAACATCGCCGTCGTGCGCCTCGTCGAACGCGACATCGTCCGCCATCCGCTCGTCGCGGAGATGTTGGGAGTCCTCTAGCGGCGAAGCCCCCCTCCTGCCCGGCGGGAGGGGAACTTTTCGGGCGCTCCGACGGCTTCCGCACCCATGGAGGCCGTGATGAGCGCCAATACGCCTGATATCGAGCCGATACCGATCGCCACCGGCGATCGCCGCGCGGAGGTTCACTTCGAACCCGATCCGAACCAGCTCGTGGTCGCCAGCCACCTGGTGCGGCCGACCGATCTCGCGCCCCAGGGCGACCTGAGCGCCGACGCCGCGGACCGCGACGCGCCGCCGGTTGAAGACGTCAAGGTGGTTCCGGACGCCCCGTCCGTCTGGGATGCACGGCCGACGGAGCGCTAAGGCGCAACTCTGCCGAACGCTCGCAGCGCCCCGACTGTATGGGGCGCTGCGAGTCTCGCCCGAACCTCAGGCGGCCTGCTCGCGAAGCGCACGCGCCAGCGCCGCGCGGCGCACGCCCTTGCGGCGCATGCCGCCGCGCAGGGCCATCGCACGGATCAGGCGTCCCTCGTCGGCGTCGCCTTCGTCGTCGTCCTCGAGGCTTTCGTCCAGTTCGGACTCTCCGCGCCGGCGCAGCAGGCCTGCGAGCACCAGACGCCGCAAGCGCCGCCGCTTGCCCGCGCCGCCGATCAACAACGCCGCAAGCCTGCGGCCTTCACTGCCGCCTTCCTCGTCGTCGATCTCTTCGTCGCCCTCATCATCCATGCGGGACTCGCGGAGATTCCGCGCCAGGAGCGCGCGACGGCTGCGCCGACGCCGCACCATCCGCGCGCCGACCAGGAAGCGGGCGAGTTGGCGATCCTCGTCCTCATCGTCTTCGTCCTCGACGCCCGCTTCTTCATCAGCTTCGCCGCGCTGACGCATGAGTCGAGCGACCACCAGACGCCGCAGGCGCCGGCGCCTGGCTGCGCCGCCGATCAACAGCGCCGCGAGCCGACGATCGTCGCCGCCGCCTTCCTCGTCGTCGATCTCGTCGTCGTCCTCGTCGTCCATCCGGGACTCGCGGAGATGCCGCGCGAGCAGCGCGCGACGCCCGCGCCGGCGACGCACCATCCGGGCGCCGACCAGGAAGCGGGCGAGTTGACGATCGTCATCCTCTTCGTCGTCGTCCTCGATGCCTTCATCCTCATCGGCCTCGCCACGCTGGCGGGCGAGCCGGGCGAGCACCAGCCGCCGAAGGCGCCGACGTCGGGCCGCGCCGCCGATCAACAGCGCCGCCAGCCGGCGGTCGTCGTCGCCGCCTTCCTCGTCCTCGACGCCCTCGATGTCTTCGCCTTCCTCGTCGTCGCGCCGGTCGCGCAACAGCCGGGCCACCAGTAGCCGCCGCAAGCGCTTGCGGCGCAGGATCTTGCCGCCCGCCAGCACCCGCACGAGATCGTCGTCACCGAATTTGCTGGCGCCATTGAAGGTCGATGCCTGGGTCATGGGGTTTCCTTCCCTGCTTCGCTCGTTGAGGGATGCTTCGACCGGGAAACGCCGGCCGATCAGTGGGCCACAGCGCCTTCCGGGGGGCCGCCGGCGCCGTTTGCGGCGTATTCGATCAGGGTCCCGACCAATGCGCGTCGGAGGACCTCGCCCTGCAGCAATTGGGTCACCGAACTGCGCGCGATCAGGGACTGCAGCAGCAGACGGCCAAGTTCGGCGTCCTCGCTGGTCTCCGCGTCGGCCTCACCAGCCGCCTCGCCGAGCACGCAATCGATCCCGCCCTCGAACGCCCGCTCGATCAAGCTCCGGAGCGTCTCTCCAGGGTCCGCCTTGGCCAGACGGGCGCGATCCTCGTCGGAGAGCTCGCGGCGGGCCCCAGCTTCGTCCACGCGCTCGATGCTGACGATCCGGCCGCCCGCCGCGTCCACCGTGAACGCCACGAGGTCGACCGCGAGCGCGCGCGGCGCGGGCGTCCCGGGCTTCGGCTTCCTGACCTCGTTGGACTGCGGCTTCGGCTGCAGCGTCGAAGCTTCATCGATGGGCGGCATCTCCGACCTCCTCTCAAGCATGACCAGCCGCTCGCGTCCTTGGCCGCACGGCGACATGAGGCTCTATCGGATTCACTCCGTCGCCTCCTCACGTAGGAGGCGGGTCTGACGCGATCTTGGGCTGCAGGGGGACGCTACGCCTCTCGGCTCACGTGGCAATCGGGGGTTTCACCGAGACCCGTCTAAGGGAGCCGTGTGCCGCCCGCGCACCCCTTGCATCGCATCACCGAATAACCTAGATAGTTCGTAAACCTAACTATCTCGGCCTGCAAATCGCATGAGCGTCGTCGAAAACACCATTCCGAACGCCGAGAGCGTCGTGGCGCTGGCCGACGCGCTGCGTCCCTCAGTGCTGCGGCTCTCGCGGCGCATTCGCAACGAGGGGCAGAAGTCGGAGCTGAGCGCCCAGGACATGGTCGTGCTGGGCCTCATCAAGAAGAGCCCGGGGATCGGCGTGTCGGCTTTGGCCGACATCGAGCAGACATCGCGCCCGACCATGAGCGCCCACGTCAAGGGGCTGGAAGCGCGCGGCCTCGTCGCCCGCGACGCAGATGCGGAAGATGGCCGCCGCTCGGGGCTTGCGCTAACCCCGGCGGGCCGCCGCAAGCTAGATCAAATCCGCGCCGAGCGAAACAACTGGCTGGCCAAGCGGCTGGCCAGGCTGGACCCCGCCGAGCGCGCTCAGCTCGCCGCCGCTGCGGACGCTCTGCTGAAGCTGGCGAAGGCGGACTGATGAATCAGAACAGCGTCGACCCGAGCCTGGCGTTCCTGGCGGACGAGCCACCGCGCGGCGATGGGCGGCCAGACTGGATCGTGCCGGCGATCGTCGGCTCGGCGCTTTTGCTGCAGTCGCTGGAATCCACCATCATCTCCAACGCCCTGCCCTCGATGGCGCGCGCGTTCCACGAGGAGCCGCTCAGGCTGAACATGGCCATCACCATGTTCCTGCTGGCCTCGGCGGTGTTTCTGCCGATCAGCGGCTGGGTGGCCGACAAGTTCGGCGCCAAGCGGATCTTTATCGCTTCGATGCTGCTGTTCGCCGTCTCTTCGGCCGGCTGCGGTTTCGCGCAGAACCTGCCGCAGCTGATCCTCGCTCGCGTACTGCAAGGCGCAGCGGCGGCGATGATGGCGCCGGTGGGCCGGCTGCTGCTGCTGCGCACCACGCCCAAGCATCAGCTGGTCAGCGCGCTTTCGGTTTACACCATGCCGGCGCTGGTCGCTCCGGTGCTGGGGCCGGTGCTGGGCGGCTTCATCGTCACCTATCTCGACTGGCGCTGGATCTTCTTCATCAACCTGCCGGTCGCCATCGTCGGCGTCGGCCTGGTGCGCGCCTACGTGCCCGACATCGCCGAGAGCGAGGTCTCGCCGCTCGACTGGACCGGCGTTTTCCTCACCGGCGTGGGCCTGGCCGGCCTGGTGTTTGGGCTGGAGAACCTCGGCAAGGCCTTCCTGCCGGGTTGGCAGGTGCTTGGGCTGTTCGTCGTCTCGCTGGGCAGCCTGACCATCTACTGGCGCCACGCCCGCGGCAATCCGCACGCCATCGTCGACCTCAGCGTCTTCCGCATCCAGAGCTTCAACGCCGGCGTGGTCGGCGGGGCGTTCACGCGGATGGCCGTCGGCGCGACCCCCTTCCTGCTGGCGATGCTGCTGCAGGTCGGCTTCGGCATGAGCGCCTTCACCGCCGGCGTGATGATCTTCCTCTCCGGCGCCGGGGCGCTGATCATGAAGACGGCGGCCCCGCCGATCCTGCGCCGGTTCGGCTTCCGTCGGGTGGTGCTGATCAACGGCGTCGTCTGCGCCGCCAGCTACCTGATCTATGTGCTTCTGAACCCCGGCATGCCGCACTGGCTGATCATGGCCCTGCTCTCGGTCGGCGGCTTCCTGCGGTCGCTGCAATTCACCGCCCTGAACAGCCTCACCTTCGCCGACATCGAGCACCGGCAGATGTCCCGCGCCGCGACGGTGGCGTCGATGGGCCAACAGCTGGCGCAGGTGATCGGCGTCGGCTTCGCCGCCCTTCTGCTGCACCAGATCCAGCAGATGCGGGGCGATACGCAGCTGGTCTGGCAGGACGTCATTCCGGTGTTCGCGGCGATCGCCTTCGCAAGCCTCATTTCGGTCGCCTGGTACGTGCGCCTGCCGCAGAACGCCGGCGATGCGTTGAGCGGTCGCGCCGCCGCATAAGTTGTGGCGAAGCGTCCGCCCGCCTTCTAGCGTGCGGTTCGTGACCAGATTGATCTCGCTGCTGGCCGTCGCCCTGCTGGCGCTGTCCGCCCCCGCCGCCCCAGCCCTGGCCGCCCCTCCTCCCGCCCTCGCGCCCGCGAGGGATCGGGTCGTCCTGCCGGACGCGGTCGCCCCATTGCGCTACGAGATCCGCGTGGCGCCCGACCCCGAACGGCTCACTTTCCGTGGCCACGCCCGCATCGCCATCGACGTGAAGCGCGCCACCGACCGCATTGTGCTCAACGCCGCCGACCTGACGATCGCCAGCGCCAGCCTCTCCGGCGCGCCGCCGCCGCGGATGGTGCTCGACGAAACCGAACAGACCGCCGCCTTCGTCTTCCCGGCGACACTGCCGCCAGGCCCCCGGCTGCTGGAGATCGACTACACGGGCCGGGTCTATCAGCAACCGTCCGGCCTCTTCGTATTGGACAGCGACGCCGGCGGCGCGCGCCGACGAGCCTTCTTCTCCCAGTTCGAGAATTCCGACGCACGGCGTTTCGCGCCGCTGTGGGACGAGCCCGCGCTCAAGGCGGTCTTCTCGCTGACGGTCGAAGGGCCGAAAGAGCAGATGGCGGTTTCCAATATGCCGGTGCTGCGAACCGAGGCCCTGCCCGGCGAGCGCATCGCCACCACCTTCGCCGACACGCCCAAGATGAGCTCTTACCTGCTGTTCATGGCGCTCGGCGACTTCGAGCGCATCCACCGCCAGGTAGGCGACGTAGACGTCGGCGTGATCGCCCTGCGCGGCGACGCCGAGAAGGGCCGCTACGCGCTCGACGTGACCGCCCAGCTGCTGCCCTTCTACAACGACTATTTCGGCGCCCCCTATCCGCTCCCCAAGCTCGACCTGATCGCCGGCCCCGGCCAGAGCCAGTTCTTCAGCGCCATGGAAAACTGGGGCGCGATCTTCTCCTTCGAGCGCGTGGTGCTGCTTCAGCCCAACGCCACGCCGGCGGAACGCCAGCGGGTGTTCGTCACAACCGCGCACGAGCTGGCTCACCAATGGTTCGGCGACCTCGTGACCATGGCATGGTGGGACGACCTGTGGCTTAATGAGGGTTTCGCGTCCTGGATGGAGAACAAGGCGTCCGACGCCTTTCACCCCGAGTGGAAGATGTCGCTACAGGACTTGGCGAGCCGCGAGCGGGCCATGCGGCTTGACGCAGGCGCCGGCACGCACCCTGTGATCACGCCGATCCGAGACGTCTTCGCCGCATCCAGCGCCTTCGACGCGATCACCTATCAGAAGGGCAGCGCGGTCGTGGCCATGCTGGAAGCCTACGTCGGCGAGACCGCGTTCCGCGACGCGATCCGCAACTACATCGCCAAGCACGCCTATTCGAACACCACCACCGATCAACTCTGGGCGGAGCTAGATCGCGTCGCCAAGGGCTCGGTGACGGATGTCGCCCACGACTTCACCCGCCAATCCGGGATCCCGCTGATCGACGCCGCCGCCGCGCCCGGCGGCGTGCGGCTCGCCCAGTCGCAGTTCTCCACCGCGCGCACGGCGACCCGTTGGCTCACCCCCGTCCGGGTCGCGCCGCGCGGCGCTGGGACCAGCTGGATCGGGCTGATCAGCCGCGACCAGCCGCGAGGCGTCGCCATCACGGACGTGCCGATCGTCAACGCCGGACAGGCTGGCTACTTCCGCACTCGCTACTCGCCCCAGCTCTGGGCGGCCATTCCAGGGTTCTTCGCGAGCCTTCCGCCCGCCGACCAGCTCGGCCTCATATACGACACGCGCGCCCTGGCCGATTTTGGCCTGCAGCCGATCGGCCGCTTCCTGGAACTGGCGAAGGTGGCCCGCTCTGCCGAAGAGCCGGTGGTGCTGTCGGCGCTCGCCAACGAACTGTCGGCGCTCGGCCGGATCTATCGCTCCGGCGAGGGCGAACGCTACCGCGCCTACGGACGCCTGCGGCTCAATCCCGTGCTCGACCGCCTCGGCTGGGATCCCCGCCCGGGCGAAGGGGACAATGTGCCTGGGCTGCGCGACGACGTGATCCGCGCCCTGAGCGACCTCGACGACTCCGACGTCCGCGCAGAGGCGCGCCGGCGCTTCCATGCAAACCTGGCCAAGCCGGGCGCGCTCCAGGGCGCGCTGGAGCAGACCGTGCAATCGGTGGTCGCCCGCCACGCCGACGCCCGCGATTGGGACGAGCTGCACGTCCTGGCCCGCAAGGCGACGTCGACCAGCGAGCGCAACCGGCTCTACCGTCTGCTCGGTTCGACCAAGGACGCCGCGCTCGCCGATCGTGCGCTTCAACTTGCGCTGAGCGAGGAGCCGCCGACGACCACGGCGCCGGCCATCATCTCCGCGGTCAGCGCGCTGTTCCCGGACAAGGCGTTCGACTTCGCCATGGCCCATCGCCCCAAGGTCGAGGCCATGCTCGAGCCCACCAGCCGCGGCGGCTATTTCGCCCGGCTGGGCCAAGGCTCGCGCGACAAGGAGATGATCGACAAGCTCGAGGCCTACAGCCGCACCCTGCCCGCCTCCAGCCGCAGCGAGGTCAAGAAGGCGGTGTCCGAAGTGCGCCACCGCCGCGAATTCTCGCAACGCTGGCTCGCCGACGTCGACCGCTGGCTGAAGGACAATCCGGGATAGACGCTCCCCCCGCCGCGCGGCGAAGGGTCTTATCCCGCGTCGGGCCCGCCGAAGCGTTCGCGCCATTCGGCGACCTGGGCGTCCTCGACCTTGCGGAACAGCACGTCCGGGGCCTTGACCAGCCGGCCTGGCTCGAGGATGGCCAGCAGCCCCTCCCCATCCTGCGCCGGCCAGCGGCCTGGGAACGACTCGCCGACGCCGAGCGCGATCTTCTCCGCGGCGAAGGGAATGAAGGGCGCGCTGGCCTTGGCGAACAGGGCCACAAGGTTGAGGCCGTAGCGCACCGCCACCGCAGCCCGATCCGGATCGGTCTTGATCGCGGTCCAGGGCGCGGCCTCGGTGAGGTACTGGTTGCCCAGCACCCAGAGCTGGCGCAGCGCCGTCGCCGACTTGCGGAACTCGCGCTCCTCCATGAAGCCGGTCAGCTCGCGCAGCTTGGCCAGCACGTCGGCCTCGAGCTTGGCCTCCAGCGCGCCGGGCTCGCCGCCTTCGGGAACGACACCGCCGAATCGGCTTTCGGTGAACTTCAGGATGCGGTTGACGAAGTTGCCCAACACGTCGGCAAGGTCGGCGTTGACCTGGGCCTGGAACGGCTCCCAGGCGAAGGTCGAGTCCGAGGTTTCCGGCGTATTGGCGATCACCCACCACCGCCAGTAGTCCGCCGGCAGCAGCTCCAACGCATGGTCCATGAAGACGCCGCGCTTCTGCGAGGTGGAGAACTTGCCGCCGTAGTAGTCGAGCCAGTTGAAGCCCTTCAGCTCGTCGACCAGCTTCCAGGGCGCGTTGTTGACCCTGGTCCAGCGCCCGTTGCGCAGTTGCTCGTTGATCCCGATCAGGGTGCAGGGGAAGCCCACCGTGTGGAAGGGCACGTTGTCCTTGCCCATGAACTCCACGTAGGTCACGTCCGCGGCCGCCTCGCCGCGCCACCAGCGCTCCCAATCCGCGTCCTCGGCGCCGTTCCGCCCCTCTTCCTGCGCGCAGCGGTCTGCCCACTCCCAGGTCGCGGCGATGTATTCGATTGGCGCGTCGAACCATACGTAGAAGACCTTGCCGGCAAGGCCTTCGATATCAGGTAGTTGGCCTTGCGGGTTCGCACCCCACTCGAAGGCGTTGACCGGCACGCCCCACTCCAGGTCGCGCGTGATCCCGCGGTCCTGCAAGCCCTCGTCCAACCACTTCAGCGCGATCGAGGTGACCAGCAGCGGCCAATGCGCCCGCTTCGCCTCGATCCAAGCGCGCAGCTTCTCGGCGAACACGCTCTGGCGCAGGAACAGGTGCTTGGAGCCGCGGATCTCGATGTCCGGCGAGCCGGAGACCGCCGAACGCGGGTGCAGCAGGTCGGCGGGGTCCAGCACGCGCGTGCAGTTCTCGCACTGGTCGCCGCGGGCCGCCTCGTAGCCGCAGTGCGGGCACGTGCCGATGACGTAGCGGTCAGGCAGGAAGCGCTTGTCGGCGTTCGAGTAGACCTGCTTGGTCACCCGCTCCTCGATGAACCCTTGCTCCCAGAGCTTCTGGGCGAAGCGTTGGGTGAGCCGATGATTGTGCGGCGAGGATGAGCGGCCGAAGTGATCCCACGAGAGGCCGAACTTGCGCCCGAGGTCGTGCTGAACGTCATGCTGCTCGGCGCAGAAGCTCGCCGGATCCTTGCCCGCCTGGGCGGCGGCCAGCTCCGTCGGCGTGCCGTGCTCGTCGGTGGCGCAGATGTAGAGCGTCTCGCGGCCGCGGGCGCGCTGGAAGCGGGCGTAGACGTCGGCCGGCAGCATGGAGCCCGCCAGCGTCCCCAGGTGCTTGATGCCGTTGATGTAAGGCAGGGCCGAGGTGATCAGGATGCGGGACATGGGACGAAGATCGGTGACCTGAGGCTGGAACGGAAGACCGGCGCTTATAGCCGTGGCGCCGGCCGAGCCAAAGCGTCCCGTCCTACAACGTGAGAGATCAGCCGAACGGTCCCTTGAACACCACCACCGCGCCCAGTCCGATCAGCACGAAGCCGACGATGTGGTTGGCGGTCAGCCGCTCGCCGAGCCAGAGCACGGAAAACACCGCGAAGACGGCGAGCGTGATGACCTCCTGCATCGCCTTGAGCTCTGCCGGTTGGTAGACCAGCCGACCAAGCCGGTTCGCCGGCACCGCCAGACAGTATTCGAAGAAGGCGATCCCCCAGCCGATCAGCACGATCAGCCACAGCGGGCGATGCTCGACTTTCAACTGTCCGTACCAGGCGAAGGTCATGAAGACGTTCGACGCCAGCAACATGAGTACGGGCGCGACGGCGAGCCAGTTGGGGGGCATGCGGAAACCTGTTTTCGAAAGACGGGCGCGGCGCAGCAAACGCCGAAACCGCCGACTCGGATCAGGCTACCACTTCAGGCTGCATCCCGAGCGCCTCGGAGAAGGCTTCCATGCTGACGTCCGCGCGGGCGATCAGCAGGCTGCAACTCAGCTGGTCGCTGAGGTAGGCGCCCTGGGACCCCGACCACCATCGCTGCAGAAGCGTCTGCTTGCGGTGTCCGACCACCACCACGTCGGCGCGAACCTCTCGTGCATAGGCGGCGATCTCCTGCGTAGGCTCGCCGCGGACCAGCTTGCCCCTGACCTTCAGATGCGGAGTCAGGCCCCTGACCGCCTCTTCCAGGAGCCCCTTGTAGGTGTCGTCCTGGTGCGCCATGCAGCCGGCGTAGGTGCCTTCGGCGACGCGCATGCCGACGGTTTCCGGAACGACGGCGAGAATGAAGAGCTCAGCCCCGAAGCGATGTGCGACCAGGGCGCCCTCCCGCAAGGCGGAGCGCCCCTCTCTCGACCCGTCGTAGGCGACGATGACCTTCTTATACAAACCGGGCTTCCTCCCACCGGCGACCACTCATCTTAGGCGATCTTGCACCAGAATGCACATATTACCGACTTGGCTCCCCTCCGGCGTTATTACTTACGCGTGAACGCAACCCGCAGTCGCATGTCCCACCCCCCGAAGTAGAAGCAAAACATGCTGTCATGATGTTCTGGTAATGCGCGCCGTGCGCAAAGCCATTAGAAGAGGTTGGCGCGCTAACGAGGTTATATTTCAACGCAGAAGCACAAGGTGCAAGACCGCGGCTCTTGGGCAAATAATGCGTGTAGGATGCGGCTGACGCCTTGCAGGGCTTGCCTCCTGATGCTTTTTGCACCTGCTCATGCTGAGTCGCCGAGTCCTGCGGACTGAGGGGTTTATGCCGCCCAAGATACTGGCCGCGTGCGCCGTCGCTATCCTGCTGCTGACGAGCGGCTGCCATCAGAAGGACGCCAACCGGCGCCAGCCCACGCCGGAAGTCGGTTACGTGGTGCTGGCGACCCAACCGGCGAACATCGAGATCGAGCTCGCAGGCCGCACGACGGCGTTCGAGACCTCGGAAGTGCGGCCGCAGGTCTCCGGCGTGCTGCAGGCGCGCCGGTTCACCGAGGGTTCGATCGTTCGCCAGGGGCAGACCCTCTACGAGATCGATCCCAGCCTCTACCGCGCCGCGGTGGCGCAAGCGCAGGCCAATCTCGCCAACGCCGAGGCCACGCGCGCGGCCGCCCAAGCCAAGGCGGATCGCTACAAGCCGCTGGTCGCGATCGAGGCGGTCAGCCAGCAGGACTACACCGACGCCGTGGCGACGTCGCGCCAGGCCGCCGCCCAGGTGGCGCAGGCGCGCGCCGCGGTGCAGACCGCGCAGATCAACCTCGGCTTCACGCGCGTGCCGGCGCCGATCAGCGGCCGCGTCGGGCGCTCGATCATGACCACCGGTGCGCTGGTGACCAGCGGCCAGTCGAGCCCGCTCACCACCATCGCCCGGCTGGACCCGATGCTGGTCGACATTCAGCAGTCCAGCGCCGACTTGCTGACCTTGCGCCGCGAACTCGCCGGCTCCGGCGCCCTGCCCTCCGGCGCCGCGGTGCAGCTCGTGCTCGAAGACGGCGGCGTCTACCCGCTGCCGGGCCGCATCGAATTCACCGAGCCGCTGGTCGACCCGTCGACCGGTTCGGTGACGCTGCGCGCCCGCTTCCCCAACCCGCAGAACCTGCTGCTGCCGGGCATGTACGTCCGCGCCCGCATCGCCCAGGCCACCGTGGCGGACGCCATCCTCGTTCCGCAGCAGGCGGTGTCGCGCACGCCCACCGGCGAAGCCACGGTGATGGTCGTCGGCCGCGACAACAAGGCGGTGGTGCGCAAGATCAAGGCCGACCGGACGATCGGCGACAAGTGGCTGGTCACCGACGGCGTCAAACCGGGCGACCGTGTCATCACCGAGGGGCTCGGCAAGGTGAGGCCCGGCCTCCCCGTCCGCCCGGTGCCCGCCGGCTCGCCGCCGCGGCGTCCGCCCGCGGCCCGCCCGGCATGATCTCGCGCTTTTTCATCGACCGACCGGTCTTCGCCTGGGTCATCGCGATCGTCATCATGATGGCGGGGATCGCCGGGATCCGTTTCCTGTCGGTGGCGCAGTACCCGGATATCGCGCCGCCCAACGTGCAGATCCGCGCCACCTATCCAGGCGCCTCGGCCGAAGTCGTGGAATCCAGCGTCACCCAGATCATCGAGCAGCAGCTGACCGGCCTGGAAGGCATGCTCTATTTCAGCTCGACCTCGAGTTCGAACGGCCAGGCCTCGATCGTCGTCACCTTCGAGAAGGGGATCAACCCCGACATCGCCCAGGTGCAGGTGCAGAACAAGGTCCAGCAGGCGATCCCACGGTTGCCGCAGGACGTGCAGCGACAGGGCGTCACGGTCTTCAAGTCGAACCCCGACCTGCTGGCGGTGCTGGCGATCTACGACCTCTCCGACCGCAGCTCGAGCGCGGACATCGCCGACTACATCGTCAACAACCTGCAGGACGAAATCGCGCGCCTGCCCGGCGTCGGCGAGGCAAACCTGCAGGGCGCGCCCTACGCCATGCGCATCTGGCTGGACCCCTTCAAGCTGGCGAGCTTCAACCTGACGCCCGCCGACGTGAGCGCCGCGCTCGCAGCGCAGAACACTCAGGTCGCCGCCGGCGAACTGGGCGCGCTGCCCGCCTTGCCGGGCCAGCAGCTCAACGCGACGGTCACCGCCCAGTCGCGGCTCAACACGCCGGAGCAGTTTCGCGCGATCGTCCTGAAGACCCAGAGCGACGGCTCCCGGGTGACGCTCGATCAGGTCGCTCGCGTCGAACTGGGCAGCGAGAACTATGCGTTCAAGAATCGCCTGAACCGCCACCCCGCGTCCGGCCTGCAGATCAACCTCGCACCCGGCGCCGACGCCCTGCAGACCTCAGAGCTGCTGCACGCCACCGTCGCCAAAGCTGCGAGGAATTTCCCGCCCGGCTACCGCTACGACTATCCGAACGAGGCGGCGACCTACATCAAGATCTCGATCAAGGAAGTCGTCGAGACGCTGATCGAAGCCATCCTGCTGGTGGTGATCGTGATGTTCGTCTTCCTGCACAGCTGGCGCGCGACGCTCATTCCGGCGATCGCCGTGCCGGTCGTGCTGCTCGGCACCTTCGGCGTCCTTGCCGCGGCCGGCTTCAGCATCAACACGCTGACACTGTTCGGCATGGTTCTGTCGATCGGCCTGCTCGTCGATGACGCGATCGTCGTGGTCGAGAACGTGGAACGCGTGATGGCCGAAAACCCCGGCATGTCGGCGCGCGAGGCGACGATCATTTCGATGGAGCAGGTGCAGACCGCGCTGATCGCCATCGCCCTGGTCTTGTCGGCGGTCTTCCTGCCGATGGCCTTCTTCGGCGGCTCGGTGGGCGTGATCTACCAACAGTTCTCCATCACCATCATCTCGTCGATGACCCTGTCGGTGATCGTCGCGGTGGTGCTGTCGCCGGCGCTGGCCGCAACCCTGCTGAAGCCTCCGGGAGAGGAGCGGCACGACAGCAATGTGCTGGATCGCGCGCTCGGGCGGTTCGGTGAGCGTTTCAACGCCTGGTTCGTCCGCCTGGCGAGCGGCTACCGCCGCGCCGTCCAATCGGTGATCTCGCACGTCCGCGTGGCGCTCGTCGGCTACGCCGCCGTCGTCGGCTTACTGATCGCGGTGTTCGGCGTTCTGCCTCCCAGCTTCCTGCCGCAAGAGGATCAGGGGCGCGGCATGATCATGTTCACCCTGCCCGCCGGCGCTTCGCTGGAGCGCACCTTCGCCGCCGCCCAGGCGATCGAGGACTACTACCTGAAGGAAGAGGCGCGGAACGTCCGCGCGCTCTTCACCAACAGCGGCAACAGCCCAGCCGGGGTGGCGCAAAGTAACGGCAGCGGCTTCCTGCTGCTGAAGGATTTCGAAGAGCGGAAAGGCAAGGCGAATTCGGCGCAAGCGATCGCCCGGCGCACCACGCAGAGGCTTTCGGCCACCCTGCGCGATGTCCAGTTCGCGGCGCTCAACCCGCCGCCGGTTCGCGGGCTCGGGATGTCGAGCGGCTTCACCATGGAGCTTCTCAACACCGGGGGCTTGAGCCGGGCGGAGTTCAAGGCGCGCCGCGACGCGCTGCTCGCCGCCGCCCGGGCGGACCCGTCGCTCGCCAATGTGCGCCCCAATTCGCTGGAAGACGCGCCGGCGCTCCATGTGGACGTCGACACCGCGAAAGCCGGCGCGCTCGGCGTCGACCAGGCGCAGATCAACAGCACGCTCAGCGCCGCCTGGGGCGGCCAGTACATCAACGACTTCATCGACCGCGGGCGCGTCAAACGCGTCTACGTGCAGGGCGACGCGCCCTACCGCAGCCGCCCGGAAGACCTGGCCAAATGGTTCGTCCGCACCAGCAGCGGGACGATGGCGCCCTTCTCCAGCTTCGCCACGTCGTCGTGGACCCAGGCGGCCCGCTCGGTGCAGCGCTTCAACGGCGTCTCGTCCTTCGAGATCCAGGGCGAGGCGGCCGCCGGGAAAAGCAGCGGCCAGGCCATGGAGCGCATCACCGAGCTCGCCACGGCGATGCCGGGCGTCTCGGTCGACTGGAGCGGCCTGTCCTACCAGGAGCGGGTTTCGCGCAACCAGGCGCCGGTGCTCTACGCCGTCTCGCTGCTGGTGGTCTTCCTGTGCCTGGCGGCGCTTTACGAAAGCTGGTCGATCCCGATCGCGGTGCTGATGGTGGTGCCCCTCGGCTTGCTGGGCGCCACTCTCGCGGTCGCGCTTCGCGGACTGGCCAACGACGTGTTCTTCCAGGTCGGCCTGCTGACCACCATGGGGTTGTCGGCGAAGAACGCCATCCTGATCGTCGAATTCGCCGAGGCGGGGGAAAAGCGCGGCGTGAACGTCGTGGACGCGGCGCTGGAGGCGGCGCAGTTGCGGCTGCGCCCCATTTTGATGACCAGCTTCGCCTTCATGTTCGGCGTTCTGCCGCTGGCGTTGGCGACCGGCGCCGGCGCCGGCAGCCGCATCGCCATCGGCACCGCCGTGGTCGGCGGCATCTTCACCGCCACGGGGCTGGCGATCTTCTTCGTGCCGCTGTTCTTCGTGCTGGTGCGCAAGCTGTTCGGCCGGCGTCATCCTGAGGCGCCGGCGACCGACGCGGGAGCGCCGGCGTGAGGCGCCGCCTGGTCCTGGCGCTCTGTGCGAGCACACTCGGCGGCTGCACGCTCGAGCCGCACTATCAGCGCCCTGCGCCAGCGATCCCGCCGGCCTGGCCGACCGGTCCAGCCTACCCCGAGGCCGCGCCGCAGCCGCCCGCGCCGGTCGGCTACCGCGACCTGTTCCGCGACCCCAGGCTGCTCGCCCTGATCGACCAGTCGCTGGTGCAGAACCAGAACCTGCGCGCGGCGGTAGCCAACGTCGCCATCGCCCGCGCCCAGTACCGCATCCAACGCGCCGAGCTGTGGCCCAGCCTCGACGCCCAGGGCTCGGTGATCACCAACCGCGACCGCCGCGGCGACACGGCCTCGGCCGACGTGACGCGGGATTTCGCCGCCAACCTCGGCGCGGCCTTCGAGATCGACCTGTTCGGCAAGCTGCGCAGCCTGAGCCACGCCGCCCAGGAGCAGTACTTCGCCACTGAGGCCGGCGCGGAGGCGGGCCGGTTGACATTGGTGGCCGAGGTGGCCCGCGCCTATCTCACCCTCGCCTCCGACCGCGCCCAGCTCGAGATCACGGAGGAGACGGTGGCGAGCGGCCAGCGAACCGTCGACCTCACCCAGGCGCGGCTGACCGGCGGCGTCGACGCCCGCACCGCCCTCGCGCAGGCGCAGACGGTGCTGCAGCAGGCCCGCTCCGACCGCGCGCGCTTCACCACCCAGGTCGCCCAGGACCGCAATGCGCTGGAGCTGCTGGTCGGCGCGCCGGTGGCCGACTCCGCCCTCCCCGCCAGCCTCGATGAGCTGGAGCAGAGCCTGGGCGAGGCGCCCGCCGGCCTCGACTCGCGGATCCTGCTGCGCCGCCCCGACGTGCTGGAGGCGGAGCATCGCCTGCGCGCCGCCAACGCCCAGATCGGCGCCGCGCGCGCCGCCTTCTTTCCGACGATCAGCCTGACCGGTCTCGCCGGCTATGCGAGCCCGCAGCTCTCCGGCCTGTTCTCGGGGCGCAACTTCACCTGGCGCTCGGAAGGCGCGGCCAACCTGCCGATCTTCAACGGCGGCGCCAACCTCGCCGGCCTCTACGGCGTGCGCGCGCAGCGCGAGCTGGCGCTCGCCGACTATCAGAACGCCATCCAGTCGGCGTTCCGCGACGTCGCCGACGCGCTGGCGAGGCGTGGCACCATGAACGAGCAGCTGGCCGCCCAGGTCGCGTTGGAAGCCGCATCAAGGCAGAGCTACGAGCTGTCGCTGGCCCGCTACCGGGCGGGCGTCGATCCGTTCCTCGAGACCCTGGTCACCCAGCGCACCTACTACGCCTCGCGCCAGACCCTGGCGCTGACCCGCCTGGCCCGCGCCAGCAACCTCGTCGACCTCTACGCAGCGCTGGGCGCCGACCCGACGCTGGAAGCGACGCCGCTGAACCGCCCGCGGAACCGGGACGTCTCGAACGCTCAGTCGCACCGGACACCCGACTACCTCCTATCGGAGTCGGCCCTTACGCCGCCTTGCCAAGGATCAGGTCGGCGGCCTTTTCGGCGATCATGATGGTGGGTGCATTGGTGTTGCCGTTGATCAGGGTCGGCATCACCGAGGCGTCGACCACCCGGAGGCTTCCGACGCCGCGCACCCGCAGCTGCGGGTCGACGACCGAGCGGTCGTCGCCGCCCATGCGGCAGGTGCCCACCGCGTGGTGGGCGCTGCTGGCGCGCAGGGGCAGCGCGGTCATGAAGGAGTCGAGGTCGACGAGCGCGCGCTCGTCCAGATCGATCGCGCTGACGTAAGGCGCGAGCTCTGGCCGGCGCAGCACGGCAAGCGTCTGGCGCGCGCCCTCGTAAAGGCTGCGGCGGTCTTCCGGATCGGCCAGATATTGCGGATCGATCGCGGGATGTTGCGTGGGGTCGGGCGACTTGAGCCAGATCGAGCCGCGGCTGAACGGGCGGCCCTGGTTGACCATGACGGTGAAGCCATGCCGATCCGGCATCGGAAACCCACGCGGCGGCTTGGGGCGATGCAGGCCCTTGGGCGTGACGCCGATCATGACGTGGATCTGCATGTCCGGGGTCTCCAGCCGATCCGACGTCCGGAAGAAACCGCCGGTGGGCAGCGCGGTGCTGGCCATTACGCCCGTCCGAAACGCCAGGTACTCGATCAGGGCCTTCGCCGCCTCGGTCGGTTTGACATAGCGGTGGGCGGTGACGGGCAGCGGACACTCCACGGTGAAGGCCGCGGCGATGTGGTCCTGCAGGTTGGCGCCGACGTCCGGCGCTGCGGCTGCGACCGGGATACCCAGCGACTGCAGGTGTTCCCCGGGGCCGATCCCCGACAGCAACAGGAGCTGCGGCGAATTCATCGCCCCGCCGCAACAGATCGTCTCTCGCTGCGCCCGGATGATGGTGCGCCCGCCCGACAGCTCCAGCTCCGCGCCAATGGCGACGCCGGCCTCGACGACGATGCGCCGCACTAGCGCTCCGGTGATCACATGCAGGTTCGGCCGCCGGCGAGCCGGCGCGAGGAAGGCGGCCGACGTGCTCCACCGCCGCCCGTTGCGGATGGTGGCGTCGAAGAAGCCGAAGCCCTCCTGCGAGGCGGCGTTGAAGTCGTCGGAGACGGGATAGCCGGCGCCGGCCGCCGCCTTGACGAAGGCCTCGCAGACCGGCGTACCGGCCCTGCCCCGGCGCACGCTCAGCGGGCCGCCCACGCCGTGCCAGTCCCGTCCGCCCGACGCATAGTCCTCGGATCGCTTGAAATAGGGCAGCACGTCGTCGAACGCCCAGCCCGCGCAGCCCAGTTGCCGCCACTGATCATAGTCGCGCCGATCGCCGCGGATGTAGATCATCCCGTTAATTGAGCTGGATCCGCCCAGCACGCGGCCCCGCGGCAGGAACACGGCGCGGCCGCCGAGCGCAGCCTGCGGCTCGGTGAAATAGCCCCAGTTGTAGGCAGGATTGGCGAGGTTGCGCGCCTGACCCGCCGGCATGCCAAGCGTCGGGTCGCGGTCGCGCCCGCCAGCCTCGACCAGGATTACGCGACAGGTGGGATCGGCCGACAGGCGGTTGGCGAGGACGCACCCTGCCGAACCTGCTCCGATGATCAGGAAGTCGCACTCGGCCGGGGCGGTGTCCATGGCGGTCGCTCTAGCCAGCCTCTTGCGGTTGAAAGCTTCGCAGATCTATCGGCGCGCGCGCGCGGTCGTGCAACCACTTCGAAGCGTCGCCGTTGGCGTCATCAGGCTCGCAAACGGCCGTATGAGGTGATGGCATGGTGAAGGATCAATTCGAAGGCGTGGCGACCGAGGGCGTCGGACGCGTGGAGAGCGCATTCGGCGAGCTCACCGGCGATGGCCGCGCCCAGGTGAAGGGAAAGCTCAAGCAGGCGCGTGGCGTCGCCCAGCGGACCTATGGCGAGATCCGCGACCGCGCCGGGGATGCGCTCACCCGCACCCGCGAGAGCGGGCGCGACGTCTATGACAGCACGATCGACCAACTGCGCGCCAACCCGCTCCTCGGCGTGGCGGCCGGCGTCGCGTTCGGGCTGCTGTTGGGGCTAGCGATGCGCGGCGGAACAAGGCGCGACTAGTCGCGCGGCGGAGCGCAGCGCCTCACAAGGCCCGCTCGGACGCCGGGTGCTGGCCCGGCCGTTGCGGCATGAACAGGATCAGCGCGACAATCGCGATCGCCAACACCAGCGACGCCACCGGCCGGCTGATATCTAGCCCACCCCTGGCCACAGGCTTGTCCAAGAAGTCGGCGATGGTCGCGCCCAGAGGCCGCGTCAGGATGAACGCGGCCCAGAACAGGAAGACACGGTTCAACCGCGTCCAGGCAAAGAGGCCCGCCAGCACCGCCAGGGCCGCCCCGAACGCAAGCGCCCCGCCGGAATATCCAAGACCGCCGTCCGCAGCCCAGTCGCCGAGCGCCGTCCCGAGTGTTTGTGAGAAGGTGATCGTGATCCAGTAGAACAGCTCTCCGCGCGGACCCGCCACGGTGTTCACTGACACGCTGCCGAGCGTCCGGCGCCAGGTGAAGAGCGAGAGCAGCACGCACCCGAGCAGCAGGAGCGAGCCGCCAGCATAGCCTATGCCGACCGAGCGGGTGCAGAAGTCCGCCAGGGTGGTGCCGGCGGTCGTCGACGCGACGATCGTGGCCCAGTAGAGCCACGGGTTGAATCGATGCGCGCGTAGCTGCGCCCAGACCAGCACGCCCAGCAGGGCGCCGAAGATCGCAGTCCCGACAAGGTAGCCGTTCAACCCCGATGCGCCCGCCTCGGCGGTCGTTTCCCCGAGCCAAGTCATCGAGACCGTGTCGCCGCCGGTTTCGCCCAGCGTCGTGCAGAGGATCTTGATGATCCAGAAGCCGAGTGTGACGGCGGGAACCTTGGTGGGTGCGTCTCTGCTTGCGTCGTGCATTCGGTCCTCTCGCCGATCAGCCCAAGCCTTTCGGCGAGCTCATCGACGCCGTGCGGCGGACCTGCCGCGTTCAAGCTGCCGCAGAGCCCGCCGTAGCTTGTTGGCGATGATCACGCGGCGCAGCCGCGTGACATGGTCTCTTAGCCAGATCGTGACGGGCGAAAGGTGCCGCATGTTTCTATCGAGACGTCACCGCAAGATGATCACCTCATCCGCCAGGAATAGCGCCCCGCCGAAGGCCTTGGTCTCGGCGACCCACTGTGCCGGCTGTTCGCTCCGTGCGACGAGGCTGGGCAGCGGCGCCTAGGGTGCTGTGACATGTTCGCCGCGCCGGTTTACGAGGCGAGCTCGGGGCGTACACCCGATATGGGCTCCGAGGCGCGCCCGGCAGGCTCCTCATAGGACCAGAGACCGTCCGGGGCGCCGACATGAGAGCCTGGCTCGCTCCTATATTGGCGGGCAGTTTGCTGTCGGTCGGCGGTGCGGCCGATGGGATCGCTTCGCGCCGGGCGACCGACGACAGGGCGAACTGCACGGCTTCTCCGTCTCGTGTTCCGGCTGGTTGCGCAGACCTGCAGGCTCTCGCGAGGTTCGCCGCGGCGGCGTATCACGACCAGCCGATGGCGCCGCCGAGCGGCTTTCTTCCCGCCAAACTGGTTGGCCTGCCTCTTGCGGGCGGGCGCTACACCCATGCAGCGGCGACCGCGCTGGTCATGACCGGCCAGATCGACCGCGCGCCTGTGCTCGTCGTCGCGTTCGGGGGAAGCGAGGATCGAGCGACCTGGTTGGCAGACCTGCGGAACATCAACGCGCCATATCGCGCATTCCGGCCGCTTATCCGGGCGATCGAGCTTTACGCCGCAACCGGCCGAAGCGTTCTGCTGGTCGGGCACAGTTTCGGCGGCGCAATCGTGCAACTGTTCATGTTCGAGCACCTGGCCGACGACAAGTATCGGGCGGTGACGTTTGGCTCGCCAGGGGCGTTGCCGGAGGACGGCGTCTTCGCGGCGCAACCCGATGCCCGTGTGACCAACTACGTGATCGCCGACGATCCTTACGTCTTCCTTGGGGAGCATCGCGCCGACGTTGCAGGTCATGCGCGCCGCAATCCCCTCTACGCCTTCGCCCTGGCGAGCGGGATCGCCCGCGAGAGTGGCCTCTCCCTCGCCGAAGTTGTCGCCACACAGCCCTACCTCTCGGCGAATTACGTCAACAACGGCGCCCGTGTGGTCCTTCCGAGCCATCGAGCCGGTCTGGACGTTCGCACCGTGGTCGGAGCCGATCCGGATGAGCACGAGATCGAGACCTACGCGGAACGGCTCGGGCCAGTAAAATGACAACGCCGGCGCGACCCCGGAACGCCAGCGCCGCGACTGATCGCCGGCCGCCGGGACGTTTACCGAAGCTGGCTCGGAATGCGCTATGCATTCGCGCATCACCCTCCGGAGAGCGTCGGCGTCATGCGCGTGCTCATCGTTGAAGACGACCCTTTCCTGCGCGCGGGCCTGGTGCGGGCGCTCGAGCGTGGCGGCTATGTGGCTGACGCGGTCGTCACCGGCGAAGAGGCGCTCGCCGCCGCCACGGCCCAGACCTACGACCTCATTCTGCTTGATCTGGGTTTGCCCGAAATCCCGGGGCTGGAGGTGCTGCGGACACTTCGCGACCGGCGCCAGACCGTCCCCATCATCATACTCACCGCCCAGGACGCGCCGGAGCAGAAGGTCGACGGCCTGGACGGCGGAGCGGACGACTATGTGGTGAAGCCGTTCGATCTCGGCGAATTGCTGGCCCGCATTCGCGCGCAGATCCGCAGCCGCGAACGCCGTTCCAGCGACCAGCTGCAGGCGCACGGGATCGTCCTGGACCTCGCCGCCCGCACCGTGACGCGTGACGGCGCTCCGATGAGCCTGACGGCGCGAGAGCTGAGGATCCTGACCGTCCTGATGCGTCGCCAGGGCCAGTTCGTCAGCAAGGCCGAGTTGGAGTCGGCGCTCTACGACGCTGACGCCGAGATCGAGAGCAACACGATCGAAGCCGCCATCTACAGCGTGCGCCGCAAGCTGGGCGCGGAGTTGATTCTGACCGCGCGCGGCCTGGGTTACACCATTCCAAGGCGCTCCGGATGAAGCATCCGCGTCAACGCCGCCGGTCGCTGCTCAGCGCGCTCTATGGGCGCGTCGCCCTGCTGCTGGTCGCGGTCATCCTCGGGGTCGGCGTGATCGCCTTCTTCACCGCCCAGGACCGCGTGAACGACGTGTATGACGGCCAGCTGGTCATCGGAGCCAACGTCCTGCGCGCATTGATGACCGACGAGATCCGCGAAGCGGACGGCCGCGGCGTTCCACTGGCCATCGACGATTCCGACATCCTCAGCCCGGAGGATCGCAAGGCGTTCGACGACTATGCCGAATGGCGCATGTTCCGCATCTGGCGGGGCGATGTTCTTCTGCTGCGTTCCGACACCGGCCCCGCTGCGGCGTCGCCGCACCGCGGCGAAGGCTTCACCGAGGTGAGTGCGCCGCATCACCGCCGCTGGCGGATCTACACCTTGCAGGTCCCGGGCCATGACGTCGTCGTACAGGTCGGCGAGCGCACCGACATTCGCGCAGTGTTGGTGCGCAGCATCGCCTTCGGCACGATGCTGCCCTTGCTGCTGCTCGTGCCGCTTGTCGCGGGCCTCTTGTGGTTCAGCCTGCGCGACGGGCTGAGCGCGCTCCGCCTGCTCATGACCGAGCTCAGCGGCCGCGGCATGCGCGATCTCTCGACGCTGCCCCTGGAGCCGTGGCCGCGCGACCTGCATCCGCTGATCAAATCGATCAACCGCCTGATCCGCAGGATCAATCGCGCCGTGCAACGGGAGCGGCGCTTCCTGGACAGCGCCGCGCACCAGCTCCGTACGCCGTTGGCTTCCGTCAAGCTGCAGACACAGCTGATCGCCGACGAGGATGACCCGCAGCAGCGCGCGGCGATTTCGCGCCGCCTCGCCGAGAGCGTCGACCGGGCGGCGGCGATGACCGACAGCCTGCTCACCCTGGCCAGGCTCGAAGCGCGCACCGCGGGAGCTGCGGAGCGTTGCGGCGACCTGCGCACCGAGGTGGTGGCCGCGCTCGCTGACTTGGCGCCGGCCGCCGCCCGCGCCCATGTCGGCCTGTCTTACGAGGGCGCCGCCTCCGCGCCGTGCGGCGACCCCACGTTGCTGCGCCTGGTCGCCGCGAACCTGATCGAGAATGCGCTCGACCATTCGCCGCCGCGAGGCGAGATCGAGGTTTCCGTGCAGCCCAGCCCGGCCGGCTATCGGCTGATGGTCCAGGATGGCGGGCCAGGCATTCCGCCACATGAGCGATCGAAGGCTACTCAGCGGTTTTACCGGGGCGAGACCGCCAGGCCCAACGGCTCCGGCCTGGGCCTATCCATCGTCGCTGAAGCCGTGCGCGTCCTCAACGGCCGACTGATCCTGCGTGACCGCGCCGACGGCCGCCAAGGCCTCTGCGTCATCGTGGACCTTCCGATTACGAACGTTTCATAGAGCGCCGGCTCGGCCGTCAGTTTCGCATCAGCTTGCGGGTCTAAGCCCTCGGTCACGGGGGAGGAACGACACGCAATGCAGATCTTCTGCGACTTCGACGGCACCATCACCACTCTCGACACCACGGACCACGTGTTGACCCGCTTGGCGTCGCCGGCCTGGGAAGAACTCGAGGCCGACTGGTGCGCCGGCCGCATGGACGCCGCCTCATGCATGCGCGGGCAGATCGCCTTGCTGCAGGGCGACAACGCCGCGCTCGACGCTGTGCTCGACGAGGTCGGGCTTGCGCCCGGCTTCCGGGACTTCGTGGACTGGTGCGCGGTCAGCGCGATCCCGCTGACCATCGTCAGCGACGGCGTCGACTATTTCATCCGCAGGATCCTGGCGCGTCACGACGTGGCCGACCTGCCGGTGGTCTCCAACAAGCTCGCGGGGCGTGCGGGCGCTCGGCGCCTGGCTCAACCGCATCGCCGCGACGGCTGCGCCGCCGGCGCCGGGGTCTGCAAGTGCGAGGTTACGCGGCGGCGGCAGGGTCCCAGTCGCGGCCGTCCGGCGCTCGTCTACATCGGCGACGGGCGCAGCGACTTCTGCGTCTCGGCGCGCGCCGATGTGCTGTTCGCCAAGGACGTTCTCGCCGACTACGCCGAGCGCCGCGGCCAGTCCCACCACCCATTTTCGACCTTCCACGACGTGCTCGCGGTTCTGCAGCCCCTCGCCCGGGCTCGCCGCGCGGCTGCGCAATAGCTGAACAGGGAAGCCTGCCATGTACGACGCAACTCTCGCGCCCTTCGCCGATGAAGCCGAACTTCGCCGTCTCGAAGAGGAGTACTGCTCCTTCGGCGACACCGTGCATTACTTGCCGGACCCGAAGTTCTTCTCGGGCTGCAATGGCTCGTTCATGTACGACGCCGCAGGCGGCCGCTTCCTCGATCTGCAGATGTGGTACTCGGCGGTCAACTTCGGCTACCGCAATCCGCGCCTCAACGCCGTGGCCGCCCACCAGCTGGAGGTGCTGCCGCAGGTCGCCTCACAATACCTTCACCGTGAGAAGGTCGAGCTCGCCGCGGCGATCGCACAGGACGCGGAGCGGAAGTTCGGCCGCAAGGGCCGGGTGCACTTCAACGTCGGCGGCGCTCAGGCGGTCGAGGATTCGCTGAAGCTCGTGCGCAACGCCAGCGGCGGCAAGAGCCTGATGTTCGCCTTCGAAGGCGGCTACCACGGCCGCACGCTAGGCGCGTCTGCGATCACGTCGTCCTACCGCTATCGCCGCCGTTACGGCCACTTCGGCGAGCGGGCCCAGTTCATCGAGTTCCCCTACCACTTCCGCGGGCCCAAGGGCATGAGCAAGGAGGAGTACGGCTCTTATTGCGTCGAGAAGTTCGCCCGCCTTTTCGAGACCGAATACAACGGCGTGCTCGACACCAAGACCGGCCAGGCGGAGTTCGCGGCCTTCTACGTCGAGCCGATCCAGGGCACCGGCGGCTATGTCATCCCGCCGCGCAACTTCTTCGTCGAGCTGAAGAAGGTGCTCGACCGCTACGGCATCCTGCTGGTCGTGGACGAGGTCCAGATGGGCTTCTTCCGCACCGGCAAGCTGTGGTCGATCGAGCACTTCGGCGTCGAGCCGGACATCCTGGTGTTCGGCAAGGCGCTGACCAACGGCCTTAATCCCCTTTCCGGCCTCTGGGCGCGCGAGCAGCTGATCAATCCGCAGGTGTTCCCGCCGGGCTCGACCCACTCGACCTTCAACGCCAACCCCATGGGCACCGCCGTGGGCCTTGAGGTCATGCGCATGCTGGCCGAGGGCGACTACGAGACCTCGGTCGCCGAGAAGGGCGCCTACTTCCTCGATGGGCTGAAGGACCTGCAACGGCGTTGGCCGCAGATCGGCGACGTCGACGGGCTGGGCCTCGCGCTGCGCGCCGAGATCTGCGAGGCGGACGGCTGGACCCCCAACAAGACCCTGCTCGACCGGATGGCCGACGAGGGGATGAAGGGCGACCTGGACGACGGCGCGCGCCGCTGCGGCCTGATCCTCGACGTCGGCGGCTACCACAAGAACGTCATCACGCTGGCCCCCTCGCTGCATATCAGCCGCGAGGAAATCGACCTGGCGCTGAAGCTGCTCGACCAGCTCCTCCGGCGCTGCACCCAGGGCTGAGAGGCGGGCGCCATGCGGCCGATGCTGCTTAACCTCGACGGCGCGCTGGAGCGCCAGCCCCTGCTGTGCGCTGCGACGCGCGCGGCCGGCGGCCGGATGCTTTGCGCCCGCGACCTGGGTCCGCACCTGCGGCTCTGGAGTCGGCGAGCGCATCTGGCTGAACTGCGTCGCCGTCTCTCCGGCGCCTTGCCGAAGGACGCCGAGCCGGAAGTGGTGTTCGCCGGATCCGGCGACTTTCACCACGTCACCCCGCTCCTCCTCGAACGCGCGCTGGCGGAGGTCTCCGAGCCCGTCACCTTGATCCACTTCGACAATCATCCGGACTGGGCGCGGTTCGCCGCGGGATCGCATTGCGGCTCCTGGCTCGCCGCCGCCGCCCGGCAGAGCGGGGTACGGCAGGTCGTCACCATCGGTGTCACCAGCACCGACGTCGGTCCCCGCAAGTCCCGCGAGGGCGATCTCTCGCTGATCGCCGAAGGCCGCCTCGCCGTCTTTCCGTGGGCGGCGCCCGGCGGCCGCGAAGCGCTTTCCCTAGGCGGCCAAACCTGGCCGGCGATCACGGCGCTTGGCGAGGATCGCTTCCTGGACCTGCTCGACGCGACGGTGAGCACCCGCGCTATCTACGCCACCATCGACAAGGACGTGCTGCAGCCCGCGCAGGCGGTCACCAATTGGGACCAAGGCGCAGCCAGCCTGGAATTCGTCGAAGCTGCGCTGCACCGGCTCCTGGCCGGGCGCACCCTCGTCGCCGCCGACGTCGTCGGCGACTGGTCGGCGCCCGACTATGGCCGCGGCCCGCCGGCCTGGCTGAAGCGCGGCGAGGCGCTGCTCGACCAGCCGCGCCGCCGCCCGGACACAGCTCATGCGGACGCCGTCAACGAAGCGGCCAACCTGCGTCTGCTGCACGCCTTCCAGGAGGCCGCGGCTTGAACGTCTCGACCCTGGCCCCCGCTGCAGCTGACCTGCTGGCCTTCTGCATCTTCGCCGAGACCCTCCAGCAGCTCAGCTTCAAGCTCGGCTCGGCGCGGGCCAATCAGGCCTCGGGCGGACCACTCGCGGTTCTGGCGGAGCCCCTGATTTGGGCGGGGCTCGGCCTCTGGGTGGTCGAGAGCATCGCCTGGGTGCTGGTGCTGCAGCGCCTGCCGCTCAGCGTCGCCTATCCGCTGATGACGCTGACCTACGCCACCGTGCCGCTGGCCGGCGTCCTGGTGCTCGGCGAACGGATTAGCGGCCGGCGGATGGCCGGCGCGGGGCTGATCTTCGCCGGCGTCGCGCTCGTCGGCCTGGCGGGGGCCTGAGCCGGCATGACCGCCCACGATCGTCCCCTCGCCTTCAGCCTCAAGGGGGCGCTGCCGAAAACGGCGCTGCTGGTGCACGGCATGACCGGCGCGCCTGGCGAGATGAAGTTCCTCGCCAAGCACCTGCACCGCCGAGGCTTCTCGGTGGAGGCGCCGCTGCTGGCCGGCCACGGCAAGGACATGGCCCACCTGCTCTCCACCGGATGGCGCGACTGGCTGCAGACTTTGCGGCAAGCCTGCGCCCGCATTCGCGCCCGCGGCGATGAGGTGCACGTCGCCGGGATCTGCGTCGGCGGCGCGCTCGGCCTGGCGCTGGCCGCCGAGGAACCGGGCGTTTGCAGCGCCGCGGTCTACTCGATGACCTACCGCTACGACGGCTGGAACATGAAGCGCTGGTACAGCGCTATCGCTCCGTTCGCCGAGCCCTTCGCGGGCCTGCCGCTGATCCGCCGCGTGAGCTTCGCCGAGCCCTATCCCTTCGGGCTGAAGGACGAACGGCTTCGCGAAGGGATGGCCTCCGCCCCCGACGCGATCATCCCGGGCGCGCTCGATCGACTACCGCTGGGCGCCATGGCGGAGATGCACAGGCTGGCCGCCCACCTCGACCGCATCGCGCCGCAGGTGCGCACCCCGACCCTGATCCTGCACGCGCGCGACGACGACATGAGCCACCCGCGCAACGCCGAGCGCTTGCGACGCCGGCTGGGCGGCGGCGCCACCGTGCGCCTGCTCGACGACTGCTACCACATGATTCACGTCGACCGGCAACGTGGCCTGGTCGGCGACCTGACGGCGGATTTTTTCGGCGCTCCACCGCGCCGGCCTGCTCCGCTGCGCCTGGTGGAGGCGAACGATGCTTGAGGCGCGGGTCTTCGAGAGCATCGGGGCGGTCGGCCGCAGCCGGTGGGAGGCCTGCGATGCGGGCGGCCTGGAGGGCTTCGACTATCTCGCCGCTGTCGAGGCCGCCGACATTCCGGGCTTTCGCTGGCGCTATCTGGTGATCGAGGCGGCGGGCCGCCCGATCGCCGCCGCGCCGATGTTCGTCACCGACTACCCCCTCGACACCACCTTGTCCGAGTTTGGACGCCGGGCGGTCGCCGCCTGCCGCCGCTTCGCCCCGCGGGCGTTCATCGTCCGCATGGCCTGCCTTGGCTCTCCCTGCACCGAGGACGCCGGCGTCCGCTTCGCACGCGAGCTTGCGCCGCAACGGCGGAGCGATGCGCTGGCCCTTCTGCTGAAGGCCTTCGAGGCCGCTGCGGCCGCCACCGACTGCAGCCTGCTGGCGGTCAAAGACGCGCCCGCGACCCAGGCCGAGATCTGGTCCCTGGTCGCGGCGGAACGGGGCTATCGGGCCACGCCCGGGATGCCGACGGCCGAACTGACGATTGGGTTCGCCGACGAAGCCGCCTATCTCGCCGGCCTCAGCCCAGCCACGCGCAAAGACATGCGCCGCAAGCTCCGAGCGATGGAGCGTCTGCGCGTCGAGGTGGTGAGCGACGTCAGCGGGCTCGAGCCCCGCATGCTGGAGCTCTATCGGCAGACCCGGGCGCGTTCCGACCTGCAGTTCGAGGAACTGACCGGCGGCTATTTTCGCGAAGTGCTTCGCCGCATGGGCGAGCGCGCCGTCTGCGTCCTCTACTGGGCGGAAGCCGACCTGATCGGCTTCAACCTGCTATTGCAGGACGAGACCACCCTGCTCGACAAGTTCTTCTGCATGGAGACCGCGCGCGGCCCGGCGTTCAACCTCTACTTCGTCAGCTGGTTCTTGAATGTACGGCTCTGTCTGGAACGCGGCCTGACCCGTTACCAGAGCGGCCAGGCGGGCTACGCCGACAAGCTCCGACTCGGCAGCCGGCTTATCGGCGCGCAGATGTATTTCCGCCACCGTCAGCCGATCGTGAATCAGGCGCTGCGCTGGGCCGCGCCGCTGCTCGCCGACGATCCCGTCCCCAAGCGGGGGGCCGCATGAGCACGCTGGAGCTCCCGCACACCCGCGCCCGCAGCGCCGCCCTTTGGGGCGTCGTGTTGTGCGCCGCGGTCGCCAACCAGTACCTAGCCGAGCGAACCGCGGGCGCGCTGGCGGGACTGCCGTTCGGCGTCGACTGGCTGGCCCGCGCCGCCGCCTCACCCTGGGTCCGCGCCTGGATCGCCTGCGAGATCCTGACCTTCGCCGCCTGGATGTCGGTCCTGGCCGACGCCGCGCTCAGTAAGGCGTTTCCGATGACCGCGGCAGGCTATGTGCTGGTCGTCGCTCTGGGATGGATCGGCTTCGGCGAGCCCGTCCGCCCCGCCCAACTGGCCGGCGCCGTGGCGATCCTGGCCGGCGTCTGGCTTCTCGGCGAGCCGGAGGACGCGCGATGAGCCGCCGCGCCACCCTGGCCGCACTCGCCCTGTCGGCGCTCGGCGCCGCCCCTTCCGCTCAGGCGGCGCCGCAGGACTGGACCGTGGAGGTCGGCGCGGCGGCGCGGACCAGGCCCGCCCACCTCGGCTCGAACCAGTACGTCGTCGAGGCCCTGCCAATCCTCGAGGCCACCTTCGGCGATGCGATCAGCGTCAGCCTGGACGACGGGGCCAAGTGGCGCGCCCTGACTAAGGGACCTTTGCGGTTCGGTCCGATCGTCGAATACCGCCAGTCGTTCAACGATCACCAGCCGCCGGGCGCGTTCCGGATGAGCGACGCCGTCGAACTGGGCGGGTTCGGGGAACTGATGACGCCGATCGGCCTGGGCGAAGTTCGGCTGCGCCGGGCGGTGAACGGCTATCAGGGCTGGTCAGGCGACCTCAGCTTCTCCACGGGCGCGCCGGTGACACCCAAACTGACGCTCGGCGGCCAGGCGCGCATCTCCTGGGCCGACTCCAACTTCACGCAGGAATACTTCGGCTTGCGCCCGCATGCGGCGCACAGCTTCGGCTTGCCGCGCTTCCTCGACGAGGACTTCGTCAGCGCGGGAGCGGAATTCGACGCCGCCCGCGAGCTGACGTCGCACACCCGCCTGGTCCTGGCGCTTTCGGCCGACCGCATCATCGGCGAGCTGCCGGCCAGCCCGCTCTTCACGTCACGCAACATATTCACCGCCTCGCTCGGCCTCACCTACCGGTGGTCGGCGGGCCTCAGAGGACGTCGGCCATGAAAGTTTCGGAATCCGAGCTGCTGGACCTGATCGCGGAAGAAGCGATCGTCGACCGCACCACGCTCAAGCGCGAGGCGGCGCTCGGCGATCTCGGCATCTCCTCGCTCGACCTGATCACCATGCTGTTCGAGCTGGAGGAGCGCTACGGCGTCGTCGTCGAGGAGGCCGAGATGCCGCAGATGGCGAATCTGGGCGAACTGGTCGACTTCCTGCTGTCGCGCATCAACGCCGAGCCGGTCGCATGAGCCCCCGCCGCATCGCCGTCACCGGCCTGGGCGCGGTCTCCGCCCTCGGCCAGACCGCCGCCGCCAACTGGGAGGCCGTCCGCGAGGGCCGCTCGGGCATTGGCCGCCACACCTTCGAGGGCGGCGACCATGCGCCTGAGCCGGTCGCGCTGCCCGTCGCCCTCTGCGAGGACGGCTTCGCCGCGCCGCTGGAGCGCAGCATGGGGCGCAAGGTCTCCGGAGGTCTCGACCGCTTCGCGCTCCTGGCGCTGAGCGCCGCGTTCGAAGCGCTCCACGCCGCCGGGCTGATCGGACACGCTGCGCTCTCCGACCGCACGGCCATCGTGCTCGGCCATGGCCAGGGCGGACAGGAGACGCTGGAAAAGTGCTACGAGCGCTACTTCGGCCTGCGCTCCCAGCGGATGCATCCGGCCAGCGTGCCGAAGATCATGCCCTCAAGCGCCGTCAGCGCGGTGGCCATGCAGTTCGGCGTCCACGGCCCGGTGTTCGCCACCACGAGCGCCTGCGCCTCGTCCGCCCACGCCGTGATCCAGGGCGCCAGCCTGGTGCAGTCGGGCCTCGCCGACATCGCCATCGTCGGGGGATCGGAATCGATCGCCACGCCGGGGTGCATGGCCGCCTGGCAGGCGATCCAGGCGCTGGCCGACGAGACCTGCCGGCCGTTCTCGAGGAACCGCGACGGCATGGTGATGGCTGAGGGCGGCGCCGTCCTGGTGCTCGAATCCTATGAACACGCCGAGGCGCGCGGCGCGGCGGTCCTCGGCGAATACTTGGGCGCGGGCATGAGCAGTGACGCCTTCCACATCACTCAACCCTCGCTTGACGGCTGCGCCGCGGCGATCCGCCAGGCGATGCGGGCCGGCGGCCTGGAGGGCGAGGAGGAGGTGCTGATCGCCGCTCACGGCACGGGCACGCCGCTGAACGACCGCAACGAGGCGGCCGCGATCCGCGCCGCGATCGGCGACGCCGCCGCGGCCTGGCCGGTGATCGCCACCAAGAGCGCCCACGGCCACCTGATCGGCGGCTCGGCGGCGCTGCAGGCGGTGATCGCCCTCCAGGCGTTGCGCGCCGGCCTCGCCCCCCCGATCCTCAACTGCGACGAGCCCGACCCCGAGTGCGAGATCGACCTCGTTGTGGGCCAGGTGCGACCGATCCGGGCCAGGCGGGCGCTGGTCAACGCCTTCGCCTTCGGCGGACTCAACGCCTCCCTGGCGTTCGCCGCGTGACGGAGGGGCCGATGGCTCGGCGCGGCGGACGCGTGTTCCGCTACACCCGATGGGATGCGGTTCCAACGCTCCTGCTCGCCGCGCACCTCGCCCTGCTGATCGCCTTCTTCGTCGCCTGGCCACACCTCAGCTGGCCGGCGCGGCTGGCGGGTGCTGCGCTCTACGCCCTGGCGATCGGCTGGAGCCAGGATTCCGTTGCGCACAACTTCATCCACAACCGGTTCTTCGTCTCACCGGTGCTGAACCGCCTGGCCGCCTATGCGCTGACGCTGGTGAACGGCGCGCCGCAGACGATGTACGCCTACGTGCACATGCAGCATCACGCGGGGAACTCGGATCGCCGCGACGCGCAGGGCCGAACCGTCGACCCCATCTCGATCTATCGCCATGGCCGCGACGGCCAGGCGGAGACGATGCTCAGTTATGTGCTGATGGGCTTTTGGCGCGACGAAGGGCCGTTCACCGTCGCCCGCGCGATCCGCGCCAAGCGGCCGGCCGAGGCCCGTGAGGCGCTCGCGGAATTCTGGGTGCTGGTCGCGGTCTATGCGGCCGCTTTCGCGGTGCGTTGGGACTTCGTGCTGACGCTTGCGCCCTTCTACTACCTCGGCCAGTCGTTCTCCTTCCTCATCGCCTATTACGAGCACTATGGCGCGCGCCCCGAGGCGCGGATGGAAATGGGGGTCTCGAGCTACGCGCCGGTCTACAATCTGATGTTCCTCAACAATGGCTTCCACGCCGAGCACCATTTCCGGCCCAAGCAACACTGGACCCGCATGCGCCTCGTCCGCGCCGAGATGGATCAAGCCGGATCGGGGCACCGGGTGATATTCCATGCCCACTACCTGGGCTTCCTGGACGCCGAGGCTGGCGGCCGCGCCCCGGGCGACGCCGGACCACAGCGCGGCGCGCCCGCGAGCGCTCGCGCGAGATGCAGCTCGGCGCGGCCTAGACGTGAGGCCTAGAATAGAGCTCGCGCAGCTTCTTCTTGTCGATCTTGCCGGTGGCTCCGAGCGGCATCTCATCGACGAACTGAACTTCGTCCGGCGTCCACCAACAGGCGACCTTGCCATCGAGGTGGGCGAGCATCTCCGCGGCCGTCGCCGTCTCGCCGGCGCGGAGCTTCACGACCAGCAGCGGCCGCTCGTCCCATTTCGGGTGCGGGACGCCGATCACCGCGGCGACCTCGGTCTTCGGGTGGCCGGCCGCGAGGTTCTCGAGCTCGATCGAGCTGATCCATTCGCCGCCGGACTTGATGACGTCCTTCGCCCGGTCGGTGATCTGCATGAAGCCCAGGACGTCGATGGTGGCCACGTCGCCGGTGTCGAAGTAGCCGTCCGCGTCGAGCGCTCCGCCGTCCCCCCTGAAGTACTCCCGCGCCACGCAGGGGCCGCGCACCTTGAGCCGGCCAAAGGTGCGCCCATCGTGCGGCAGCGGCTTATCGCCTTCGTCGGTGAGCCGCATCTCGACGCCGAACGGGACGCGGCCCTGCTTGAGCATTTCACGGGACTGCGCCTCCGGCGACAGCTCCACCAGCTCGGGCGTGCGCTGGGCGATCGTCCCCACCGGCGAGAGCTCGGTCATGCCCCAGGCATGCAGCACCTCGACCCCCTGTTCGTCTCGGAAGGCCCGCACCAGCGCTTCGGGCGCGGCGGCGCCGCCGATCACCACCCGCTCGAGGCTGCTGAGCCGCGCGCGCCTGGCGCGCAGGTGGTCGAGCAGACCCTGCCAGACCGTCGGCACGGCGGCCGCGAAGGTCACCTGTTCCGTCTCGATCAACTCGTGGATCGAGGCGCCGTCCATCTGCGCGCCCGGCATCACCAGTTTCGCGCCGGCGGCCGGCGCCGAGAACGCCAGGCCCCAGGCGTTGGCGTGGTACATCGGCACGATCGGCAGCACGACGTCGCGCGCCGATAGCCCCATCGCGTCCCGCTGCAAGGTCATCAGGGTATGCAGGACGTTGGAGCGGTGCGAGTAGAGGACGCCTTTCGGCGCGCCACTGGTGCCTGAGGTGTAGCAAAGCCCGGCCGCGGTGTTCTCGTCGAAGCCGCCCCAGGGTGCGTCCGGCCCGTGTTCGGCGATCAGGTCCTCAAAGCACAGGGCCCCCGGCCATGCGACGTCGGCCATGTGCGCGCGGTCGGCCATGACGACGACATGCTCGAGGCTGGGCAACTGATCGCGCACGGCCGTGAGCGCGGGCAGAAAGGCCCGGTCCACAAAGATGATCCGGTCTTCGGCGTGGTTGATGATCCAGCAGAGCTGGTCGACGTACAGCCGGGGGGTAAGGGTATGGCACACCGCGCCCATGCCCATGATCGCGTACCAGGCCGCCATATGACGTGCCGTGTTCCAGGCGAGCGTCGCGACGCGGTCCCCGGGTTTTATCCCCAAGGCCGACAGGGCGTTCGTGAGCCTCCGCGCCCGCTCATGAAGCTCGGCATAGGTGATCCGGATGATCGGTCCCTCCGCCATCCGCGTGGCCACTTGGCGGGCGCCGTGCCACGTCGCCGCGTGCTCCAGGATCCGGTCGACCGTCAGCGGCCAGTCCTGCATCAATCCCAGCATCGATGTCCCTCTTTCAGACTACTTCCAGAACAGGACGGCGAGCAGCACGAGTCCGCCCACCCATGCGGTCTCGAGGACCATCAGGGCCACTGGGCGCCAACCGACCTTCGCCAGCTCGCCGAAAGAGGTCTTCATGCCGAGCGCGGCGATGGCCGTGACCAGCAGCGCACGGGAAAGATCGTTGGCCGCCGCGCTGACCGCTTTGGGGATCAGGCCGAAACTGTTGGCGGCGACCAGGGCCGCGAAGCCCACCAGGAACCAGGGGATGGGCGCTTTCGCCGCCCCCTCCCCGCCCTTGGCGCCGCGGCGGACCAGGACGGCGATCGCGAACACCACCGGCAGCAGCAGGGTGACGCGAAGCAGCTTCACATAGGTGGCGATGTCGCCGGTCTGTGGCGAGATGGTGTAGCCGGCGCCCACCACCTGGGCGACGTCGTGGATGGTGCCGCCCAGGAAGATGCCCGCCCGCACATGGTCCAGGTGGAAGGCTGCGGCGATCATCGGATAGGTGATCATGGCGATGGTGGAGAGCGCCGTGACGGTGACCACCGCCAGGATGGTGTCGCGCTCGCTGTCGCGGTCCCGCGGCAGGACCGAGGCGACCGCCAGCGCCGCTGACGCGCCGCAGATGCCGACCGCGCCGCCAGACAGCACGCCGAAGCTGCGCGACAGGCCAAGCCGCTTCGAGACCAGCACGCCGAAGCCGATCGTGCTGGCGACGCCGACCACCACGGTGGCGATAGGCATCAACCCAAGGTCCAGGATCTGCGCCGCGGTGATCCGCGCGCCGAGCAGGCTCACCCCCACGCGCAGCACCTGGCGGGAGGCGAACTCGATTCCCGCCACGCAGCGGCCTTCCTCGTGCAGGAAGTGGAAGGCCATGCCCAGCAGCAGCGCGAACAGCATGACCGGCGCGGTGTAGTGCTGCGACAGCCACGCAGCGGCCAGTCCGATGACGACGGCGGCCAGCAGGCCCGGATAGATCGCGCGGATCCGGGCGAGGCAGGAGACGCGGGCCGATGCGGGTTCCGGCGGCGCCAGCCCTTCCATCGCCTCCAGCGAGACGTACTGGGCGTGGGTGGCGAGCGCTTCGGGGTCGAGCGTAGCGGACATCGGGTCAGGCGACTCCAGGCCGGCGGCCGAGGCGCAGGGCCATGGCGAAACCGCCGGCGGCGAGCAGCCCGGCCAGGGGGGCCAGTTGCAGGGCGTGCAGCAAGCCGACGCGATCCGCGACCGCGCCCGTCACGTACGGCCCCGGCGCCAGGCCGAGGAAGTTGTTGGCCAGGGTGAGCGCGGCGAAGGCGGCGCCATGCGACTCCAACGGAGCGTCAGCGGCCACCACGGCGCCGGCCGGACCGAGGGTGCCGGACGCCAGCGACATGGCGCAGGCGAGGAAGACCAGCTGCGGGCCGCCGGGCGGCAGCGCCAGGGCGATCGCCAGGAGCGCTGCGCTCGCGAGACTGTAACCCGCGGCCACCTTCAGCTGTATCTGCGGCCGGCCGTGGCTGATCCGGTCGGCCAGGGCGCCGCAGACGATCATGCCGATCCCGCCGGCGAGCACGAGGCCCGACGAGACCACCGCCGCCTGGCTGAGCGCCATGCCGTGGTAGCGGTTCAGGAAGCTCGGTCCCCAGGCCATCAGCGTCGCCGGGATGAAGAGCTGCAGCCCGCTGCCGAGATAGGTCCAGACGGTGGCCCAGCTGGGGAAGATCGCTGCGCGCAGGTTCCGCAGGACGCCTGCGACGCCGTGCTTGCCGGCGGCGCCCATCGCCGGGCCGGCCAAGCCGATCTTCTGTTCGCGGACCAGCAACGGATAGGCCGCGCCCAGCGCCAGCCCCGCGACGCCGACGATGACGAACGCCCAGCGCCACCCCATCTGCGCCGCGATCAGGCCGCCCGAAGTGAGGCCGAGCACCGAGCCGAACAGGCCGCCGGCGGTAAAGGCGCCGACGATGGCCGCCCGCATCCGCACCGGGAAGACGCTGACCACCAAGGCCACGCCGACGCTGCCGTAGGCTGCTTCCCCGACGCCCACCGAGCCGCGCGCCAGCATCATCTGGCCGTACTGCTGGCACACCCCGCAGGCGATCGTCGCCACGCTCCAGACGATGGCCATCGCAGCGATGCTGCGCACCCGCCCGACCCGGTCGGCGACGTAGGACAGCGGCAGGGTCAGCACGCCCACCGCCAGGGGCACGACGCCGCCCAGCGCGCCGAGCTGGCTGTCGGTCAGGCTCCAGTCCGCCTTCAGCAGCGGAAACACCGCGCTGAGCAGCTGCCGGGACATGTAGTCGGAGAGCAGCAGGCCGAAGGTCAGCGCCAACACCAGCCAGGCGTAAGCGGACGCGCGAGCCGGCGCCGCTGCTTGCGAATCGACCCCGACCGCCGGTGCGGCCATGGCGGCATCGGTGGCGGAGTTCTGCATCATGAGAAGACTCCTTCGCCGACATCGAGCGTGCGGATGAGGTCGTGCGCCATCGGCCAGGACCCGTAGCCCGCCGCCGGATTGAGATGCCCGACCCCACCCAGGTGGACGAGCCGGCTGCCCCAGGCGATGGCCAGTTCGGTCGCTGCGGCGGGGCCGCAGAGCGGATCGTCGGCGCTGGCGGCGAGAATGCTCGGAAACGGCAGCCGGCTACGCGGCGCCGGCAGCCAGCCGCCGGCTTGCAGGTCCTGCGGCGTCGGATAACCCGCAGGCAGCGGCCGATCGATGTCGGGTGGCGTGGCCAGCAGCGCGCCCTTGATCGGCCGGCGGCGAACCTGCGCCCAATGCGCCACCATCAGCACGCCGGCGCTGTGCGCCACCAGCATCGGCGGCGCGTCGAACTGGGCGATCGCCTGATCGAGCGCCTCGACTCGCGCTGCACAGTTCAGCTTGTCATGTTCGAGCGGCGCGACCGTCCGCGCGCCGTCGATCTCGGCGGCGAGCACGGTCTGCCAATGCTCGGCCACGTGATCGCGCAGGCCGGGTACGAAGAGGAGGGGCGATCGCGGCATGGCGCGCTCCTTCGGATTGGGTCAGGCGTGGTGCAGGAAGCCCTTGCGGCCGCGCTCGCGGTTCGGGGCGTAACCGGCGCGCGCCAGGGTCTCCTCGGTGCTCTGATAGAATTCGCCGATCCGATAGATCCGCCGCGCCTCGTCGGCGGTGGCGACCTTGCGGCCGAGCTCGCGGGAGATCCGCACCAACTGCTCGACCTGCTGCACCGAGGTCATCTTGGCGCTGCGGTCCTGGGTCCAGAGGTTGTCCTCGTTGCCGCAGCGGACATGCAGGCCCATGGCGACTGCCATCGTGTTCAGCGGCAGGACGTTGCGCATGGAGGACTCCAGCGTCAGCGTCGCTCCGTCCGGGACCGCCCGCATGAAGTTCGTCAGGGTGTAGGGGTTGGGCGCGTCGAAGCCGCCGCCGATGGCCACCCAGGTGATGTTCAGCGGCCCGTAGTACTTGCCCCGCCGGATCATCCGCTCGAGCGTGTCGAGCTGGGCGATGTGGGCCAGCTGAAAGTGCGACTGGATGCCGTTGGCGGTCAGCCGCCGCAGATGCTCCTCGGCCCAGCCGGGACCGGCCGGCACGATCATCTCGCGATAGGCCTCGTAGGTCGCGGGCTCGCCGAGCGTCGTGCCGGCGAGGTCCTCGGCCTGCATCATCTCGACGACGTTGAACTGGCTGGTGTTGATCGCGACCGTCACCTGGTCCGGCCGCGGCGAGAGCTCGGCCAGCATGTGGCGTGTGTCGTCCGACAGCCACTTGGCGGCCTCGCCCTCGGTCTCCGGCGCAAAGGAGATCGAGCCGCCGACCTGCAGGATCATGTCGGGAACCGCCTCGCGCAGGCGGCCCAGCAGTTCGTTGAACTTCGACAGGCGCTTGGAGCCGTGGCCGTCCTCCTCGCGCACGTGCAGGTGCAGCACCGTGGCGCCGGCGTTGTAGCAATCGACCGCCGCCTGGACGTGCTCGTCCATCGAAACCGGCAGGTCTTCCGGGAAGTCGGCGGGCATCCACTCCGGCCCATAGGGGGCGACGGTGATGACCAGATCTTCCTGGTTTTCGGGGAAAAGGGAGTCGTCGAGGAAGTTCATCGAACCTGCTCCTGAAGGGTCATGGGTGAGGGCAGCGCGAGCCGGCTCAGTACGGACGGTCGCCGACGATCCCGGCGCGCTCCATCTTGCGGACGGCGGGCCAGTAATCCTGGACCGCATAGTGCTGGGTCGCGCGGTTGTCCCAGATGGCGAAGCTGTTGGGCGTCCAGCGCCAGCGGACCTGGTATTCGGGTATGGCGGCGCGGCCGATCAGGTAGCGCAGCAGGTCCGCGGAACCCGGCGCGAAGTCCTGGCCGTAGCGGACGTTCGCGGGGGTGTGGAAGTTGACAAAGTGCGTGGCGAAGCCGCTGACGAACAGCACCTTTTCGCCGGTCTCCGGATGGATGCGCACCACCGGATGCTCGGCGTCGGGATACAGCGCCTTCAGCGCATGGCGCTTGTCGACCGGCATGGCCGCGCCGAAGGTCGCCTCGATGCTGTGGCGCGCGCGAAGCGGCGCGATCTGGTCCTTGATATGCTCGGGCAGGTCCTCGTAGGCCTTGACCATGTTGGCCCAAATGGTGTCGCCGCCGACCGCCGGGCCCTCGATGCAGCGCAGCACCGCGCCCATCGGCGGAACCTCCCGCCAGGTGGCGTCGCAGTGCCAGCCGTTCTCGTAGTGCTCGGGCGGGCTCGACAGGTCCTTGTAGATGCGCACCAGGCCCGGATGGTCGGGGTCGCTACCGACCACAGGATGATCCTCCAGCTCGCCGAAACGACGGGCGAAGGCGACATGGTCGGCGGCTTCGATCTGCTGGTCGCGCAGGAACAGCACCCGGTGTGTCAGCAGCAGGCCGCGGATTTCGGCGAACAGGTCGGCGTCGCGCGCCGCATCGGCCAGCGAGACGTTCTTCAGCTCGGCGCCGATCCAGCAGGTCAGCGACTCCGCCGTCACCGAGCCCAGCGAGGTCGGTCGCACGCCGGCCGGTGCGGTGTTGGATGCTTGAGCCATCGCGGTTCTCCCTCGCGGTCTCTGCGGATCAGATGACGAAGATCGAGGAGCCGGTGGTCCTGCGGCCTTCGAGGTCCTGGTGAGCCTTGGCGGCGTCGCAGAGCGCGTAGTGCTGGTTCACCTCGATGCGGATGCGGCCGGCGCCCACGTGGTCGAACAGCTCGGCGGCCAGCTCCGCCCGCTCGGCCGGGTCGGCGATGTAGTCGGCGAGCGCCGGCCGGGTGATGTAGAGCGAGCCGTTGATCGCCAGCTGCAGCAGGTCGAACGACGGCACCGGCCCGGAGGCCGTGCCGAAGCTGACGAACAGGCCGCGGCGCCTGAGGCTCTTTATGGAAGCCTGGGAGGTGTCCTTGCCGACGCTGTCGTAGACCACCGGCACGCCCAGCCCGCCGGTCAGCTCGCGCACCCGGGTGGCGACGTCTTCCTGGCCGTAGAGAATGACGTGGTCGCAGCCGTGCTCGCGGGCGATCTGAGCCTTGGCCTCTGTCGAGACCGTGCCGATCACCGTCAGGCCGAGCAGCTTGGCCCACTGGGAGACGATCAGGCCGACGCCGCCGGCGGCGGCGTGCAGCAGGATGGTGTCGCCGCTCTTCAGCGTCGGGCAGATGCGGCGCATCAGGTAGGCCGAGGTCAGGCCGCGCATCATCATCGCCGCCGCCGTCTCGAAGCCGATGCTTTCCGGCAGTCGCACGAGCGAGTCGACGGGCATCACCCGGCAGGTCGAGTAGGCGCCGAGCGGGCTGCCGGTGTAGGCTACGCGGTCGCCGGGCGCGACGTTGGTCACCCCCTCGCCCACCGCCTCGACCACGCCCGAGGCTTCCACCCCGATGCCGCAAGGCGGCGCGACGGGATAGAGGCCGGTTCGGAAGTAGGTGTCGGCGAAGTTCAGGCCGACGGCGACGTGGCGCACCCGCGCCTCGCCGTGACCCGGCGCGCCGACCTCGACGTCCTCGAATTCGAGGACCTCGGGCCCGCCCGTCTGGTGAAACCGAACCGCCTTTTCCACTGCTTGCTCCTCGCAAAGACCATCGGCCGGTGGGGCCCCGGGCCTAGAAGTTCTTCCTGACGGTGACGCCGAATTCGCGCGACCGGCCCAGGTAGCGCTGGAAGGCCGGGTCGTTTGCGCCGAACAGGTTCGAGACGTAGTCGGCCTGGGTGTAGGACTTGTCGAAGACGTTGTTGGCCCACAGCGCGACATCGAGACCGCTTTCCATCTTCGCGCCGAGACGAAGATTGACGAGCGAATAGGCGTCCTGCCGGCTGCGCGGGTCGAGATTGGTGTTGGCCAGCATGCTGGACTGCCAGGTCCAGTCGACACGGCTATAGAGTTCACCCGACTTGAGCGCATGCTTGTACTGGAGGCCCAGGTTGGTGCGCCAATTCGGGGTCAGCGGCAGGCGCTCGCCCGCCAGGTTGCAGCCGCCGTTCCCGTTGTTGGCCGCGCGCCCGAAGTAGCAGGAGCCGCCGGTGTACTCGTCGTAGTGGGCGTCGACGTAGTTGACCCCGCCGCTGGCGGTCAGGCCATGACCGAGCGCCAGTTCGCCGGTGGCTTCGAAGCCCTGGGCGATCACCTTCTCGGCGTTGTTGACCAGGAACTGCAGGCCGACGAAGCCGGCGTTCTGGTAGTTCTTCAGGTCAGACCGGAACAGCGCCGCAGAGAGGCGGGCGCGTCCGTCGAGCTGAGTGGTCTTCACCCCCAGCTCGTAGTCCATGACGAACTCGTCCTTGAACGGACGGACCGAAGCCGGCGCGTTGCCGAAGCCGAGGTTGTAGCCGAACGACTTCGCCCCCCGCGCGACCCGCGCGTAGAACATCGTCTTAGGATCGAGGTGGTACTCGCCGGTGATGTTCCAGGTCAGATAGCTGGAGGTGTGCTTGAACTTGGCGTTGACCGGAACTCCCGGGCACCGCGGCAGGCCGGTGGGCGAGAGGCTGACCGTGATCAGGTTGACCGGGAAGGCGCCGCAGGGGCCGAGCGGCAGGTTCGGCGTCGCCGGCGAGATCACATAGGAATTGTCCTGCGTGGCCTTCTTGGACTCGCTCTGCCCGCGCAGCCCGCCGGTCAGCGTGAACTTGTCGTTGAAATGGTAGGTCAGCTGGCCGAACAGCCCGATGTAGTTCGAGCTGATGTCGGAGTTCAGGAAGCCCTGATCGCCGGGCACGCCGACACGGAAGGTCGACAGCGGCGCCGGCAGCGGCACGAACGGACCGGCGTCGCCGATCACGAAGGTCGGCCGCTCGCCCTCGGCGCCGCGGTTGAATTTCGCGTGCTCGTAATAGCCGCCCGCCAGCCATTCCAGCTTCTCGCCGCCCGGCGAGGTGAAGCGGATCTCCTGGGAGAAGTTCTTGCCCTTCTGGGTGTCGTCGTAGGAGAGCACCGGCAGCAACACCTGGGCGATGTCGCCGTTGGTGTCGCGCACCCAGTAGTTGGAAAAGGCGGTGATCGAGGTCAGCGTGCCGGCGTCGAAGCGCTTGGTCAGCGTCGCCGAAGCCAGGTTGTTGTGCGCCGAGTTGCGCCACGGCGAGGTGGTGCAGATGACCCGGTTGTTCGGATCGTTGTCCGGGCAGATCCCCAGGCCGAACCGCGGGCCCAGCAGGCTATCCAGCCGGTAGGCGTTGTTCGCGCTCGGCGGGAACGTGTAATAGAGATTGTCGGCGTCGTTCGACCGTGTGTTGTAGAGCTGCGAGCGCGCCACGACGAGGCGAAGCAGGGTGTCCGCGGACAGATCCCAGTCCAACTGCCCGCGCAGCGAGTAGCGGTGCAGGTTGTTGGCGTCGGGCGCGCCCGGGACCAGGTTCTTGTAGCTGTCACCCTGATTGTAGCTGACGCCGGTCAGGCGCACGCGGACCTTGTCGTTCAGCGGGCCAGAGACCGTGCCCGCGATCCGGTAGACCGGCGCGTTGAGGCTGGAGTCGAGCATCGAGAGCGAGCCCTCGAGCGACCCTTCCCAGTGGCTGGACGGCGGGGTGGTGACGACGTTGATGACGCCGGCGGTGGCGTTCTTGCCGTAGAGGGTCGACTGCGGGCCTTCAAGCACCTCGACCCGCGAGATGTCGACGAGGTCGTCGACGCTAAGGCCGGAACGGGGCATATAGACGCCGTCGACGAACAGCGCCACGTCGGGCTCGAAGGTCGGGATGTTGGCGTCCGAGCCCATGCCGCGAATGCGGTAGCTCTGGTTCACCGGGCCGATGGTCTGAACCACCGACAGCGACGGCGTCAGCGTGGCGATCCCGCGCATATCGGTGACGCCAGCCTGCTTCAGCGTGGCGGCGGTCACGGCGGTGACCGACAGCGGCACCTTTTGCAGGTTTTGTTCGCGCTTCTGAGCGGTGACGACCACCTCTTCGAGCGTCGCCGACGGGTCCGCTGCGGCGTCCGCCGCAGCCAGCGCAGCGGTGGTCGGCGCCAGTGTCAGACAGGTCGCGCACAAGAGCAGAGCTTTGATCCGGTTCACGTTTCCCCCTTGATGAGCCGTGGGCCCACGTGTGTTCGGAGGGCTTGATAGAGGGTCCGCGCCGGGGTCGTTTTCCCGTTGACGACACGGGCTTTTCTTTTCATGACAACGACCAGCGTTCTCTCGGGAGGACGAGATGCCGGTCCTGCTGCGCGCCGCGACACTGTCGAACTTCGCCGAAGTGGCGAGACAGGCGGGGCTCAACCCACGTACGCTGTTGCGCGAGGTGGGCCTCGATCCCGCCGCGCTCTCCGACTCCGACATGCGCGTGCCCGCCAGCGCCGTTTACGCCTTGCTGGAAAGCGCCTCGCGCGCGTCAGGCTGGCGCAACTTCGGCCTGCGAATGGCGGAGTCGCGAAGGCTCGCGGACTTCGGCGCGGTCAGTTTGCTGATCGCCCACCAGGGATCGCTGCGCGAAGGCCTGGAGACGACCATCCGCCACCTGCACATGATCAACCCGGCGTTGACGATCGAGGTCGAGGACCTCGGCGACATCGTGGTGATCCGCGAAGGACTCATCGTCGAGGACGTCGTGCCGACGGCGCAATCCTATGAACTGGCGATCGGCGCCATGTTCCGCATGTGCAACGCCCTGCTCGGCCCCCGCTGGCGGCCCCAGATGGTGACCTTCACCCACGCGCCGCCCGACGACCTCAGCGTCCATCGTCGGATGTTTGGCCCCAACGTGATGTTTGGCGGCGACTTCAACGGCGTGGTCATCTCGGGGGCGGACCTGGATCGGGCGAACCCATCGGCGGACCCGAAGATGGCCAACTACGCTCGGCGCTATGTGGACACCTTGGGAGCCGGCCAAGGCTCATCCACCAGCGATGAGGTTCGCAAGGCCGCCTATCACCTGCTGCCGTCAGGTCGGGCCTCCATCGCTCAGACGGCCCAGGCGCTGGGCCTCAACGTGCGCACCTTGCAGCGGCGCCTTGCGTCCGAAGAGGCGGAGTTCTCCGACCTGCTCAATAGCGTCCGCCGCGAGGTGGTCCTGCGACACCTGGAGAACCGCCGCCTATCCATGACCTATGTCGCGGGACTGTTGGGCTACCGCCAGCTGAGCTCCTTCACACGCTGGTTCAGCGCCGAATTCGGCCTCAGCCCGACGGCATGGCGCCGGTTGGAACGCGGCTGACCGAGTTCAGCCTGATCAGCCGTTCAACCCCTCCGAGGTTGAACCATGCTGAAAGCCGCACCCGTCTTCGTGGCGGCTAGGCGCGCTTGGCTCAAGCGGATAAGTAGGCCTCTCGAACGGCGAGTCTTGCAGTTCGTGATTCATACGTGATCTCGCGCCGCCATGGTGTTGCGAGGAGATCACCCAAGCCATTGTTTATGCGCCATTAGCCGGATTAGCTCAGCTGGTAGAGCAGCGGTTTTGTAACCGGGGATTTAATTAATCGGATCAACGCCCAAGGTGTAAACACAGCCCGCGGGCGCCGACGAAAAATCAAAGCGTTAGCCGCGCTATTGTAAACGCTTCGGGTCGCCCTCTTGAGGGCGAAGACGGGCGCGTGTGATAGATCCGGGATGCCCTTCCACATAGACCCCCGCATCGCCGCCTGGCCGATCGGCCGCTTCGTGGAGAAGTCGTGGATGTTGAGGGTGCGCTGCGCCTGCGGACATGAGGGCCGGCTGGCTCATGCTCAGCTTGTCGAGATGCCCACTGAACGTCTGGTCGGCGATGTGGTCGCCCGGCTGACGTGCACGAGCTGCGGAGGCTCTGACGGCGAGGTCGACATGCTGCAGGATCGCGGCGGCCCGACGGGATCGCTCAGGGCTGCGCCCGAAACGCTGGGCTCGCCGTGGAAGGGGCGCGGATGAAGCTCATCAGCCGCGACGGCTCGGTGTTCGGCGATGTGCCGGCCGAGCTGATCGCTGCAGCGCCGGCCGAGATCAATCGCGCGTTCCGGTTCGAAGGCGTGACGTTCGTTCGGCTGGCCAATGCGCTGCGCTTCTACGACGTGCGGGATCGGGAGGCTTGGATCGCCCGCGGCAGGTAGCGCTTGCGTCGGCCTGCGCCCGCCTATCTCAACCCCGATGGCTGGGTTCTATCCGATCAAGGTTGACGTCGACGGGCGCTCGGTTCGTGGCGAATGGACGATCAAGCAGGGCGGCTGCATCTGCGTCCGCGCGCCGGGCTATGGGCCTGCCCTGACCGTTCCGCTCGGAACCCGCCGCCCGCCCGAATACGCCCGCATCGTGCTGGCGATCATGGTCCGCGCCTACTTCCGGCGGATGGACGAGCACCGCGAGCGTCAGGAGCGCGAGGCGATCAGGATGGGTGGAAGGCGGAGGCGGCGCGCGCCGTTGATGCCGGCGTGAACGACGAGGAGTTGATCCGGGCCGTCGTTCTGCTCATCGAGCAAATCCGCATCTGCGATTTCCGCGACAAGCTCGGGCATTCGATCGAGATGAACGCCGCGTTCCAGGATCTGGTGCTTGAGCTGACGGTGCGGGGGTTGATCGACGGGTAGAACGACAAAAGCCCGCCGCCGGTGAGGGCGACGGGCTTCCGGGGGTCCAAAAGGCCGCTAGGGCGTGCAGTAGGCATCGCGCGCGGCGTTGCTGGCCTTGACCTGTTCGATGGTCGGCACGGTGTCGGCGTTCCGGTCGAAGGTGATCACCTTCCAGCGGCTGCACACCTCAGGTGCGGCTGTTAGAGTCGGGCTGACGGGCGACGCGCTCGCGCTCGGCTTCGGACTGGAGACGCACGCGCTCAGCGTCATCGCGAGCCCGGTCAGCAGCCCGCAGGCGAACATCTTCAGCTTCATGTGCTCTCAGCCTCTCCTCTGCCGTAGCCGCGCGTTCGGCGACCGGCGTCCGCTTATTGAAGAATGCGGCGATGAGCGAGCCGACGAAGCTCGCGATAGCGGCCCACATCAGTTCGCCGCCTTGTAGCCTTCGGCGGCGCCGGCGATCAAAGCGTCGGTGGCCGTCTTCGCCGCGTTGGCGATGATCACCGCGCCAATGGTCGGCACGCCGGGGATCTCGTCGAGGATCGCGGCCAGGTCGCTCTCGTACTTCGCGTTGAGCGCGGCCAGCTTCGCAGCGGCTTTGTCGGCCGTGGCGTCGCCCGGCGGCGTTTTGCCGATCTTCTTGAAGATGTAGGCGACGCTCTCGCCGAGCCGCTCGCCGCCCTCACGGGCCTGTTCCAAGACCCAATCTGCCCACTTCATGGGATGCTCCTATGCTAGTTGATAGTGCGGCCCGTCGAGGAAGTCGGGGCCAGGGTGGCGGGTTTGGTACGCGGCGACGGACGAGCGCAGGCCCTCGGCGCCCGTCTCCAGCGCGGCGAGCGAGCGATCCCACACCCCGCCCCAGGTGACGGGCGTGCTCAGCTCGCGTGCGGCCTGCTGCATGGCCGCCGCGATCGGCCAAATAGCTCCCCACTCCCACCGCGGGACGCCCGCGATGATCGGCACGAGATCAGCGGCATGGCCGTAGCCGTCCGGCTGGCGGAGGTGCTTGGAGTTCCGGGTCCTGGTGACGCCGCGGCGCAGATACTCTTCCTGCCGCTCAGGCGTGCGCAGGCCCTCGAAGACGGTGAAATCTTGCGAAGTGATCTGGATGGCGCGCTCAACGGCGCGCACGAGGTCGGGGTGAACGCCCGCGAGATTGCGCAGGCTCTTAGCGCCCAAAGCGTAGTTCATGGAGTGGGCTCCGGGGGAATGTCGAGATCCGCGCGCGGCGAGCTGTCGAGTGCGTTCGGGTTGACGATCTGCGTCGCCGCGGCGGGCGCCGTGACGTTCGTCGTCGGCGCGGCCGCTGCGCGCTCCAGGGCGCGCGTGGCGGCCTTCGTGCCAATGTTGCCGCCCACCCAGAATTGCAGGACGGTCCCGAAGCCGGTGACGCTGGCGCCCAGCGCGGTCCCGAGGATGCCGGCTTGCGGCGTGGTGATCGCCACGTCCAGGAAGACTACGGCGAACACGGCCGCCAGCGATCCGGCGAAGATGACGATGCTCAGGTAAGAGACGATTGCAGTCGGCCCGAAGGGTGTCAGGCGCTCGCCCGGTCCCTCGTTGAGGTGCTCCACGAACTACTCCTGAGGCTTCTTCGAGACTGGCTTGAGCGTCGTGACGCGATCCCGCTCGATGACGGTGAACGAGCCCGCCATCTCGCGCGCGGTGACGTCGATGCCGACCGCGCGAAGCTCGTCGATCAGGCTGGCGTTCAGCTGCTTCAGCTGACGGTTTTCGCCCTCAACAGTGTCGAGCCTGGCCGCCATCGCGCGGCCGTCGGCCTCGCACTGCGCACTGCGCGTCTCTAGATCCTTCACGCGGGCTTCCATGCCGGCGAGAAGGTTGTTGGCGATGCGGTGCGCGGTGTCTTCCAATTCGACCCGCGAGTTCGGCTTTCGCCAGGCGTTTATCGCGGCGACGCTGACAGCGCCGAGGGCGGCGAATAGTCCGCCCTGCACCCATTGAAGGATGTCCAATTCAGGCTCTCCAAAACGGTACGCGGAAGAGCCGGCGAGGGCCGTGCTCATGAGCATTCTCTCGGTTGATGTGTGCAGCCCCCGCTGCGTCCCCCGCGCCCCAAGTGCACTCAGCCTCAGGCTGTGCTATTCTCGCCGGCCATGAGCGATCGAAACGTCGTCGACGCCGACTACCGCGTCATCGAACCTCGCCACGAATGGCGCATCCGCCTCTGGCCGTCCGTGTTCTTCTGGATCTACTTCGTCGGCGTGGCCGGCGCGGCCGTGCAGGAGTTTCCTCACATGGATAAGACCGGGCTCGTCATCTACTTGCTGATGGCCGCGCTCGTCAGCCCGCTCGTCCGCTGGGCCGCCTCGGCGCTGGCTGCGCTTACCGATGGCAACCGGGTGACCGAGGACGCCGCCGATGAGCTGCGCCAGCGGATGATCCGGAGCCGCTAGCGGGGGCGTTCCTGCGCTCGCACGACGGGCGCGGCGACCACGCCGCTTCCGATCAGGCCCCGTGGGCTGACCTTGGCTTTCGGCGGCGGCTTTCCGCCGGTCGAAAGGAGGTCGAGCAGCTTCTCGATATTGCGCTGGGCAAGCGCCCGCTCGCCGGCAGTCGCAGCCATGCCGAGCGGCACGGTGAGCAAGCTTGCGCCGCCGGTTTTCAAGCCCATGCCGCCCTGCAAGAGCATCCCCAGGCGGCCGTGAAATGGGTCGAACGCCGATGCCGCCCGAAGCAGGTTCTGGCCAACCCCGCCCTTGACCACCTTCTTAAGCGCCGCCATTTCGGCTGGCGACGCGTTGCGCATCCGCTGCGTGCCCTTATTCTTCACGAGCGGCTTCAGCGCTTGGCGCGCGGCGTTGAGATTGCCGCCGGTCCCGGCTCCGGCCTGATTGAGACCAGCGTCTTCGAGGCGCTGGGTGACGTCCTGGACCTTCTTGTAACGGGTGTAGAGGTTGCGAGCCTTGCCGAGGTTCGGGTCGTTGGCGGTGTCGATCAGCGCGTCGATGCGCGCCTTGATCGCGCCGCCCACCGACGCCTCCGTGCTGCCGGGTTGGAGCAGCTTCTCACCGACCTGCGAACGCAGGCGGTTCGCCTGAGCGGGTGTCAGCGTGCCTCCCCTAGCCATGCTGTCAATGCGCGCCGAGACCCGCGCCGCGTCCGGGTAGAGCTCGGGGCCGGCATCCTGCACGATCTGGCGCACGTCGGCGGCCATTGCGTTCAGATCCTTCGGAGCGAAGCGGTAGCCCGACGCGTCCACCTTGGCCCAGGCCGCGTCGCTGGCGGCTTTCAGCTCAGGGAGCGCCATCGGCCGCGATCGAACCTGCACCGGCATCTGCGGCGCGATCGCACGCAGCTGTTCGGTCAAGTTCGCGCCGGGGATCTTGGTGGGCTGGTGCGGCCCCGGCGGCACGGACATGTTGACGCCTACTGGCCGGCCACCTTGTAGGGCGGTGTTGATGTCATTTTCGATGGCCGCCTGCGCCTGCCCTCGCGGCATATCTCCGTCAATGTAGCGCCCCGGAATGCCGTTGCGCCATTCGACGTGCGTCGCCTTCATCGGAGGTAGGATGCGGCTGGCAATGTCGGCGATTGGCCGAATGGCCGCCTGCACAGGCGCGCCGGGCAGGCCGAGCACATCGCCGGCAAGCTGCGGAATGTCGAAGAAGCCGCCGCCGGTCTTCCCTGCTTTAATCGCAGCCATACGATGGTCGTAGTATTGGTGTGCGTCGTGACCCAGGGCTCTAAAAGGCTCAGTGAATCCGCTCCAGACGTCCCCCATAAGGCTCGTGTCACCATCCGGTAGCCGGTCGACTGGCGCGGACGGCGGCGGCTGCACCTTGTCGGCAGGCGATCCCTTCGGCCCGGTGCGGCTGGGCGCAGCCTGTGTGACGCCAGCCGCAATCATTTCCTCGTTCGTCATCGTGCGGCCGCCGGGGACGCGCGGCGGCGGCTCGAGCGCGGCGACGTCGAACTGGTCGAAGGGGTTTGCCGTCACGGAGCCAGGTGTCTCGTGCGCCGACATGACGTCGAGCAGGCGCGATCGGGCGCTCGGGTCATCGAGGCCCAACGGCTGGTTCGGGTCCACGCCCAGCTTGGTAGAGACGTGTCGGATGTAGGCTTGCGTGTCGTTCTCGCTGGGCGGAGCCCAGCGCGAGACGACGCCCGCCACCGTGTCGATCCCGTGCTTCCGATGATAGGCGGCCAGGTTCGCGTCGGCGGCGGCTCGCCCATCCTCGGGCGTCGCAAACGTGGCGAACTTGCCGTCCGAGCCCGTCTGCCCGGCCCAGCCAGACCCGGTGACGTTCAGGGCGTTGTTGTTGCGCAAGCCGCGCGGAGCCTTCGGGTTTGGCCGCTCCACCTCAAAGCGAGGATCGCTCGTCGGCGCCCACGTCGCGCCCTGGTCGGGCGCTGCGTCGTCGAACTGGTCGAAGGGATTGCTCATCGGCCAAGCACCTGAGCCGCTGCGCCCTGGCCGTACTTCGCGTCGAACTGCACGGCGAGGCTGGGGTTCTGTCGGAGGTATTGGAGAGCCGCGGCCGGCGGGGATACGGACGCGCTGGACGGCGTGCGTCCGATGCCCATCTGCGCTCGCTGCTGCGCACGGCCGACACCTCCGGAGATCACGTCGCGGAGATCGGTCAGCGCGGCCTTGTAGTCTTCGAGGGACTGATCTCGCCGCTTCAAGCGCGCGATGGCCGCCTCAGCCTTCGCGCCCTCGATCTCGGTGATCGCGCCCGCGCCCTTCAGTTCGTTGTACGCCTGCAGGAAGGTGGTGCCGCCGAGCTGGTCCAGCTTCGCATCGATGCCGGGACGCGTGCTGTTTGGGATGGCAGGAACCTTCGACCACCAACCGAGGCTGTACTGTAGGTCGGGATTTTTCAGCAGGTCATCGATGAGCCCGACGCTCTGATTGGCGCGCTGCGTGACCGCCGGCAGGTCGATGCGAGCCTGCGCGGCCGCTGCGCCCTCTTTCTGGCCAGACGCCTCGGCCGACGCGCGAGCGCCTGGCGTCTGCGATTGGCCAAGCGCCGGCGCCGCACCGGGTTGGCCGCCCACCTGGGCTGGCAGCGGCCCGCCCCCGCCGAAGCGCTGGGAGAAGTGCTGCGCGAGGTAGTCGCGGGCTTGGTCGCGCGGAACCTGCACCGTCGATCCGTCCGACGCCTGGATCGGCGTGCCGATGTCGTAGTGCGCCTTCGCGGCCTCCTGCGCGTCAGCGGTCGCGCCCGCGAGGCGCGCCGCGTTCTCCTCGGCGTTGGTGATTAGAGTCTGGCTCTGCAGATCTCCGTCAGCGCCGAAGTTCGGGCGCACGCCCGGCTGCAGCTGCGGAATGAACTTCGGCGCGCTCGGGTCATACGCGCCATTCACGCGAACGCCCTGCTCGTAGAACGGTTTATTGAGCTCCAGCGCCTTGTTGTAGTCGTCGAACTTCAAGCCGAGCACGTTCTGGCCGTACAGCATGTCCTGCGGCGTCAGGGGTGCGCCGCCGCCAGCGCCACCCGCGGCCCCTGCGCCGGCACGCGCCAGGAAAGCTTGCTGCGCCGCCCGCGTCTGGCGCTGTGCGAGGAGCTGCTCTAGCCCGTACACGTTGTCCGCCTCGCCGCCGCGAAGTGCGCCGCTGATGTCCTTCAGCATCGCCCCCGCCATCATGAGGCGGTCGGAGCCCGAGAGTTGAGACGGGTCGAACTTCGCGGCCGACGGCGCCGCGGCGGCGCCTGATCCAAAGATACCCATGTCAGGCAGCCTTTCCGTATTTGGCGAGCGCGCCGAAGGGATCAGCAAGGCCCTGTGACACGCCGCCCACCGCTCCCGCTGCACCGGCCGCTCCGCCGAACAGGTTCAGCCCCAGCCCACCGAGCCCCATTCCAAGCGCGCCCAGTCCGCCCGCCAAACCGGCGATGCCCCCGATCGGATCGTTCACTTTCGTCTTAGACGTGCTGTCGCTGACCTGCCCCTGCATGAGCCCGAACGGCGTCGAGCCCCAGAGGCCGGAGATGGCCGAGGCTGCGGTGAGCGGAGCCAACTGCCTCTGCAGGTCGATCTGGCGCATGTCATCGCCAGCCTGCATCTGTGCGCCGACGTTCGCCCGATTGTTGGCGTCGAAGTTCAGCGTGTTGTTGAAGCGGTCGTTGGCGAGCTGGCCCATGCTCTGCGCCGCCTGAAGCGCCAGGCCGCGCTGCTGCATTTCGTTGCCGGCGTCTTGCTGCCCAGCGCCGAGCGCAGTGTTCCACCCCTGGCTGCGCAGGCTGCTGTCCAGCGACGCGCGGCCGTCGCCCTGCTCGCGCGCCAGCATCGCCTTGTAGAGGCTTCCGCCGGAGCCACCTTGGGCGGTGTCCTGCGCGAGGTCCAGTTGGGCCTGCGCCGACTGGCGCGCGGCGTTCGTGTCGTAGTTCGCGAGCGACGTGTTCACGACCGCGTTGAGGTACGGGTCCATGTAGTCGTTCATGTAGGTCAGGGCGCGGGCGCCGGGCTGATCCTGGAACTTCGAGAGCGAGCCGTAGACGTCGTCGAGCTGAGAGTTCATCGTCGCGCCGGCTTGGTTGTCGTACATGCCGAGTGAGCCCGCCAGGCCCGCGGCCTGCGACTGGAGCGGGTTGGCCGCCACCGTGAACGACGACGGGTCGCGGTTCTGCAAGTTGGTGATCTGGTCGGCGAAGCCGGTCAGGCCGTTGGTCACCTGCGTCGGATTCGTCGGCTTCACCTCGGTGTGCGAGGTGGTCTTGGACGTCTTGCTCGAAAGACCCATTCTACAACTCCTTCCTGATCGTCACCGACCAGGGCTCATATCCCGCGCCACGCAGCAGCCGCGCCCAGGCGGCGCGTCCTTCGATCAGCACCTCGGTGAAGCCGGCGGCCTTGGCCCACGCCTCCAGCTTCGACAGTTCCTCGAGGACCGGTTTCAACTCACCAGCGGCCCACAACACCTGCGCCGTCCGAGCGCCGCCGGGGTAGGACTGAAAGTCGACGATCAGGCAGGCCTCGTCGGCCATCCAGGCGTGGTTGAGGCCACCCGCAATGGCCGCCTCCAGGCTCTCGATCGTCTGGTGTGAACCGTCCATCGCCGAGGCGATCCGGTCGCGCCACAACGCCCAATCGGTCACCGCTTCCCGCGCGGCTTGGCGTCGAACAGAAGCTTGCCCATCCGCATGAAGGCCGGCGCGCTGGAGCCTGAGAACAGCAGCCGGAAGAGCCGGCCCTCGGCCAGGATGTCCACCTCGGTGCTGTTCGCCGCGATTGTGTACGGCCCGAAGGCGCGCGGGCTGCGATCGTTAGGCGACATGTAGGTGTCGATGGTCAGGCTGATCGCGCCCACCTGATCTTCGCCCGTGTCCGGCATCAGCTTGCGCGCGAGCATCGAGCGGTTCTCGTCGAGGAACAGCGCCGCCGACGATAGGCTCCAACTGATTGCGCCGCCGTCGGCCGAATTGCCCTTCTCGTGCCAGTAGGCGTTGCCGGTGTAATCGACGCCGACCGGGTACTGAGCCGGGCCTGCGTCGACCATGGCCGTCCGCACCATGACGCCGCGATACCAGCTGCCGGCGTCGGGGCCGTCCATCGAGAAGGCGACGTAGCGGCTGTTCTCGAAGCCGTCGCGGGCGTCAGGGTAGTCGAACCGGATCTCGCCGAACTCGGCGATGCTGCTGGCGACGATCTTGTCGGCCTGGCTGGGCGCGAGGTTGTCGGCGAACTCCTTGCGGATCGGGCACGGGATCGACTGCACCACGCCGCCCAAGCTGTAGGTGTGGAACTGGCGGTCGGGGCTGATCCAATACGCCGTCGAGCCGATCACCACGGCGGCGTTCGGCCCGATCAGGCCGCATTTGTCGCCGACCTGATCGAAGCCCCACACCTTCGTCAACTGGCCGTAATAGGTGCCAAGCCACAGGCCATGGTTTGTCCAGATCAGCACGTACTTGCCGCAGACGCGGCCGGCGACGATCCGGCCACCGCCCGGCAGGATGTACTCCCGCGCCGTCGAGGCGTCCGAGGCGATCGTCGACCACGTCGTTTCCGACCCGACGCCCGAATGCCGGATGCACATCGGGTTGAACTCGCCGCTCACCTCCTCGCTGCAGCCCAGCGCGAAGATCTGCCGCTGCGGCGCCACCAAGGCGTAGTTGACCCTGGCCGGCGCGTTCTGGACTGGAGCGGCGCGCACGAGCGTGTCGTTCTTCCAGATGTGGATCGTCTGATTGCGCGGGTTGGCGATAAGCCATTGGCCCCAGGCGCCCAGGCTCCAGGTCATGACGTAGAAGTCGAGGTCCGACGGCTCGCCGTATGCGCCCCCGCCGTAACTGCCGGTGCCGTAGCCCGCGGAGTTCGCGCCGTCGATGGAGCCGCCCTCCCACGCGCGCTGCGGGGTGACGATGACCGCGGAGCCGCCGCCCGTGCCGGTAGACGAAGCGGCGTCCGCCGCGCCGGCCGTGAAGGTGTAGCTGTTGGCGTTCACGACGGTGATCGTCGCCGTGATGTTGAGGTTCGCCGCGAGGATGCCGTTCGTGTCGACGGCGCCCGAGATCGCGACGCTATCTCCGGTGACGTAGGGGTGGCCGACGTGCGTCACGGTCACCGTGGTCGAGAGATTCACCGTCGCGAACGGGCTCGGGTCCAGTTCGATAGCCGGCAGTGCGAATGCCGGCGTGATGTCCGCCAGGTCGCCGCCTTGCCACACCTGCAGGCGGTCGTGCTGGCCAAAGGCGAGGTCCAGCACGTTGGTGTTGTTCTCGGTCCAGCCGAAGACCGTGCGGCAGACGCCGCCGAGCGCCGTGAGCGAGAGCCGCTCCCACCCGCCGATGACCTGGGGGCGTCCCAGCCGGAAGCGCACGTTCGAGCCGTCATCCCACGCCGGCGACGCAGCATAGGCGGTATCGTCCGAGTTCAGGCCAGGCGGGATGTCGACGGGGACGAAGTTAAGACCCACGGCGCGTCGCCTCTAAACTCGCTTGCTGGGCGCAGTGGCCTTCGCCGAACCAAAGGTCGATCAAGGCCACCGCCACCGGCCCCCACCAGCGGCGCGTCGCCGGGTCGGGAACGCCGATCGCTCGGCCGGCGGTGCCGCTCAGCGTCTCCCGCGGCAGGCCGCCGCCCAAGCCGTTCACCGCCATATCCTGGCCAAGCCAGAAGGCGACGAAGCGTTCGCGAATCCCCGCCATCAGATCGCCACCACCTCGGCGATTTCGATCTCGGAAAGGCCGACCGCCGTCAGCGCCTGCAGCATCCGCTCATCGTCGGCGAAGACGTTCGGCCAGTCGGGCGTGTACCACTTGTCGAACATGTCCGGGTTCGCCTGCAGCAGCGCCCAGACCGCATCGAACTTGCCGATGGCCCGTAGCCGCGCGGTCACGGTCGATTTGGGCAGCTGCGCCCTCGGCGGCTCCGGCGGCGGGTCCGCGACAGGCAGAAAGCCGGCGTCGACGTAGCCCAGCTGCGCGAGCGCTTCAGGCGCGACCGCGGCGTCCAGGTTGGCCAGATCTTCGTCGGTGAGCCCCTGCAGCTCGATCGGCAGAGGCCTGACCGGGCCGACATTCGCGCCGGTCGAGACGATGATCCGCTGATACGCTACCATAGCAGACCCCCGATGAAATATGTTGGTTCGCGAGCGCGGAAGTCGGTCTCAGGCCGGCTTTTCGCAGACGATCACTTCGGTGAAATCGCCAAGAATGCCGGCGCTCGGCTGAGAAAACCGGCTGACCGTCACGTCGAATGGAGCCCATTCGGCGATGAGCTTGTGGATTTCGTACCCGTAATCGAAGGTCACTAGCGAGCCATCACGACTGACCGGACTGCCATGGTAGATGGCGTCCGTCAGATGCTTGATCTCCCCCGCCTCGCGCACCGCACGAGGCTTGGCCGCCTCATGTTGGCGCCCGGAAACGGGGAACGTGCAAAGGTGCATCCCACCCGGTTTGAGGGTCCGGTAAATCTCTCGGATAGCGCGATCAGGATGGAACAGATGCTCAAGCACATCCTGGGTAAGCACTATGTCGAACGTCTCGTCCGGAAAGGTCTGCGCCTCGAGGTCTTCGTTGCGAAACCCTCTGACCAATGACCCGGGTTGCTCTCCAGGGAAGTGATAGGTCACCAGGTAACCGGGCGCTTCCTGACTGAGCATGGCCGAGAGCCCCCGCGCGGAGGGCGAACTTTCGTGGATCGCCAGTTCCCGCCAATTCGGACGGTTCCGGCGGAGCGTCATGGCGAGCGCCCGCTCCCTTGGTAGGGAGCGCCGCCCTCGCGGACAGTCCACGCACCGCAACGCGTCGCGGAGCCATGGCCCATCGGCGCTGAAACGAGCCGCGCAATCGCACACCGGACAGTGGCCGAGCACTTCCATGGGTCAGCGGATAACATGCCGCCGCGCCACGCGTCGCGGATTAGCTAAGCGGCCTCAGGCACTGCACGAGCACCGCCCCCTGCCCACTCGTAGATGATGTACCGGCTCCGGCTCCTGCACCGACCCCAAGCCCGATAGAGGTAGTGGCGGCGGAACCGCCCTGACCTCCTGTATAGGGAGAATTCGCTGGGGCTCCACCACCGCCGCCGCCGATCGTTCCGCCATCACCAGTGCCGCCGGCTCCGCCGCCCGTCCCAAGGCCCGTGCCGCCATTGTTCGAACCCGACGACAGCCCGCCTGATGAGCCATTCAGGTTCACATCTCCACCGGAGGCCGTTCCGCCGGCCGTATTCGACAAGCCACCGCCGGCGGTCACTGCTTTGCCGTCCAGAAACGTGACCGTCGCAGCAGCGCCGTTCGTCGCCTTGCCTACAGCGGGCGGCACGACCACCGTCGCGCGCTCGCTGGCGCCCATCGCTCGAGTATATTCGCAGTATGCGCCGGAGCCGCCCCCGTTTGCGGGCGTGCCATTGCCGCCGCCCCCACCTGCTCCCCAAAGCACGAACTTGTAATAGCCGTTTACCGGCGCAACGAACGTGTAGGTGCCCGAGGCAACGTATTGAGCGACTTCGACCTGACGCGCCTTGGGGCCGCCCAGGCTTTGGCCCGAGAGGCCGCGCAGGCGATCATAGTCCCCCATCAGTAGTCAGCCCACTCGACTTCGACGTTGATTTGCACGCCGCCGACGCCGACGGCCATGTAGATCTGCTCGCCGGCCTTCAGGATCAGCGGATTGGCGTCGGAGTAGCCCCAATCGGTCTGCGCAGCCTGAGTGGTCTGCGCCATGGTGTAGGCCGCCATCAACGCCGAGCTGCAGAACCGCTTGGTCGTGCCGGCGTCGGTCGAGCGGAACAGCTGAAGCTGCGTCGCCGTGACCGTCGCGCACGGGACCGCCTTGAGCTTGGTGACGCGCGCGCCGTTGGCGCCGGCCGTCATGACCAGGGTGGTGTTGGTCGGCGCGGTGTAGTTGGTGTTCGCCGAGGTCGAGAGCGCGGCGTTCGCCGCCTGCGGCTGTTGAGGCGTAATGATCGAATTGGCGGAGACGGCCATGCTTGGCTCCTAGAGGGCGACCGCGAAGGCGATAGCCTCCGCGCGCCGTGCGGCGGTGTAGGTGGCGATGTCGCTAAGCTCGGATGTGGCGACCTGGCTTGGCGTCCAGGCGAGCGAGCGCACGACGAGGACTTTCCCTTCGTTGCCCGTGGTCGCCGGCAGGCTCCCGGTCGTCGCGAGGATGGCGGTGTCGATGTACTGCTTGAGCGCGAGGCCGGCGATCGACAGGCTGTAGACGCCGAGGCCATCGGTCAGCACCAGGAGCTTGTCGTTCGGTTCGATGGTGGCTGTGGTCACCCCGCCCACGGTAAGCACCATGTTGCCGCTGCCGGCGTTCCATACCCAAAACCACTTCTCGACGGCGGGCAGGGTGACGGTCCCGCCGGCCCCAGTCAGTTTTAGGGTTCGTGAGCGCGACTGATCGGCAGCTCCGTTGACCGACGTCAGGGTGACGGGCGCGCTCACCGGAACGGTCGCCCATCCGTCGAGAGCAGCGTCGATCAGCTCGATGGCGCCATCGTTCAGCACGAGGCCCCAGGTGTTGGTGTTGTCGCCCGTGCCCTGCTTGTTGAGCCGGTTCCGCGGCGTATAGGCCGAGACCATCTAAATCGCTGCTCCCGTGTCTTGGCGTCGCCAGTTCGCGCCGTCGCTCGCCGCGAGAATGTTCAAGTCGGTCACCCTCACCACGCAGTTCAGGAAGGACGCTGCCGCCGGCAGTTCTGCCGTTGTGCAGGCGTAGAGCGGCCGCGGGCTCATCGGGCTTTCGAGCGTGGTGAGGCGCTCCTCGACCTGCTGCAGATGCAACGCGAGGCTCGGATCGATGCCGGCGGGAATGGTCAATGCCAGGTTCCTCCGCTACCGGCCTGAGGTGTCCATGCGTCTGTCTGGCCGCTCTGCCGGCTCCAAACCCCCGCGTCGCCGACGACCGGCGTCCAGGTCCCCGAAAAGGCGAATGTGGCCTGTGAGATCGTGAGCGCCTGGCCAGTCAGAGCGACGGACACCGCCTGTCCGGTCGCACTCGGCGTCAGCGTGCCCGGCCCGACCGAGATCCCCTGCCCCGCCAAAGCGACGGCGGCAGTCTTGCCCAGCGATCCGGCCGACGAGGCGAGGGCCTGACCGCTCAATGCGATGGCGCGCCCCGGCGCCAACGTACCCTGTTGCGTGCTCGCCGCCTGTCCGGACAGCGTCACGCTCGCCGAGACACTGAGCGAGCCCTGCCCTGTCGTGAGCGATTGGCCCGTCAGGTTGACCGAGGTGTTCGAGCCCGACGAAGCCGCCAGAGAGCCCTGCCCAAAGGTCGCAGACAGGCCTGAGAGCGCGACCGACGCCGACGGAGCCAGAGCCCCCGCTGATCCCGCCAACGCCTGCCCAGCGAGCGCTACGGCGGCGCTGGACGCCAACGAGCCTTGCGCCGACGCTGCGGACTGGCCGCTCAGGGCCACGTCGGCCGTCTTGCCGAAGGAGCCGGCGGCCGCGGCAAGCGCCTGTCCCGTCAGGGCGATATTAGCGCCGCCGCTCGGCGGCTCGATGACGAGCAGAAAGCCGCAGCCGCCAGCCGAGCCGTTCGAGCTGAAGTTCGCCGTCTTCGTGCCCGTGGCCGAAGTCGTCGAGAGTTGCTGATCGGCGACATAGAGGATCCCGGCGGCGTCGTACCGCTCGGTCATCCCGCTGGGGCCGGCGCTGGTGGAATTGTTCCACAGCGCCGCCCCGTAGATCAGCAGGCTGTCCGCCAGATCCGGCGTGATGGTTCCGACAGCGATGTCGTTGGTGCTGTCGATGTTATTGGCGACCGAAGGCGCGGGGCTGATCGGCGTCGTCGCGTCGGCGCCCGTGAGCGCGTAGACGAGAAGCTCAGTGTCCGCGGAACCGTGCGTCCAGGTGTAGCTGGCGGGTTCCGATCCGCCCGCCGGCTTGGTGAAGACGTAGAGCGAATAGTTCCACGGGTCGGCCCGGGTGACGTTGGCGACGCGGGCGCCGCCGTACGCCGTCCAGCCCGACGGCGGGGTGACGCTTACCTGCGTGGTGGACGCGTTGCCCGTGATCCCGATCGCGACCAGCATGTCGCCGCTGGCGGTCCCGGTCGGCTTGTTGACCGTCGAGTTCGTCCGCGTCCCGTAGGCGAGCGAGGACGTGGCGCGAACTGCGACGGCCATGGATCAGGCCCTCAGGCGATGCGAAGCAGGCCGGTCGTCTGATCGTTGGTCGGCATGGTCAATGTGAAGGTGCCGGCCGAGATCGACTGCGACGAGAAGGTGTAGGCCGCCACCGCCTTGTTCGATTGCGTGGAGTTGTAGAGCAACGCGCAGTCGAAGGCGCCCGACGAGGTGAACGAGGTCCACTGCGCGTTCGCGCTCGGGGTCCAGTAGGACGTGTCGGAGGCGTTGGCCGGGGCGTTGCCGTTGGTGAGCGTGACGCCGCCAGCGGTGTAGTTGCCCGACGCGGCGAGTTCGCCCGTGGTCGAATAGGCCGTGGTCGACTTGTTGATCGTGGCCGAGGCCAGGAACAGCGCCAGCTTGAAGGTGTCGGCCGTGGTCGCGCCGCGGGTGACCGACGTGCCGAAGGCATGGTGGCCGTTCAGCAGCTCGGTCTTGAAGCTGTTGCAGATGGCTTGGGTGTTCGCCATGGGTCGGCCTCCTTAGCCGAAGGCGACCTGCCCGCCTTCAAGGCGGAGGCCCTCCTTGAGATGCGTGCGGGCGGATCGGTGCACGAGTTCGTCGCCGAGGCGGTACTCGACGGCGGAGTTCCACTCGCTCTCGGTCTCTTGGTGCGTGACGACGCGCTCCAGCCCCGCTGCGGGCCAGAGCCCGCGCGTGGTCTCGACCAGCTCGGGTTCGCTCCAGGTCTGCGAAGCGTCGTCGAAGCGGGGAAGGTGCGCGCTCATGATCAGCCCTGCGTCGCTGCGGTCAGTTCAGCGCCGATGGCGTTCTCGCCGTCGATCAGCGATTGCATGACGGCCGGATCTTCGGCGCCGCCCTGGAGGCTGGCGACCTGGGCTTGCAGGTCGGCGATGGTCTGCGCATCGGCGACCTTCTCGGCCTTCAGCTGGGCGATGGTCGAGGCGGCGGCGTGGGCGATGGATGCGGTGTTTTGCTGCGCGGCGGAAAGGGCGTCGGTGAGAGCGGTCATGGTCTCGGCTTCCTTCTTCGTGACGGTGAGTACGCTTTCGAGGAGCGCGGCCAGGTTCATCGCCTGGTCGCGCCAGTAGGTTTCGGTGTGCATGGGTCAGACGACCTGAGTGTTCGGGCTCGGATTGAGGCGAGCGGCGGCGCTGTCGGACACGCTGTTGCGGCGGACGTCGTCCAGCCCCGCAGCGAATAGCGCTGCGTATTTCTGGGTTTGCTCGTCATCCTCGAGGAAGACGGTTGCCTCCATGAGCGCGCCCCAGAGGTAGACGTCGGGGTGATTGGTCAGGAGCCAGTTCGTGGTCGCGCTGTCCGTCAGCGCCGGAACTTTCGCGTAGTAGATCAGCTCGACCGTCACGGCGTCGGTAGGCGCCGGCAGGAACCAGAACTCCCCGCCGACGACCGAGTAGGCGCTCAGGTCGCCCGTCGGGTTCTGCGCCTTGTAATCCGTCATCTGCTCCGGCGTCAGGAACGCCAGGAAGTCGTTCGGCGTGGTGGTCGTCAGCCGCGCCGAACGCGCGCCGCCGAAGTCGGTGGGCAGCGTCACGAATTCGCTGTCCACGGCGGTGTTCTGCGTCCGCGTGACCATGTTGCGGGTCCGCAGCTCGCGGTTGATGCGCGCCTCAGCGAGCGAGATGAAATCGGGGATGATCGCGGTCAGGTCGGAGCGTTTGATCCAGGTCGCGACGGACGTCTTCAGGTCGCTATAAGTCGCGAGGCTCATCGAATCTTGCCGTCCGAGACGCCGACCTGACCGGGCGCGGTGCGCAGGTACAGGTACTCGTTGCTGTTCAGCTTCGCGGCCAGTTTCTTGGCCACGTCAGGATCCTTGCTGGCGTCCATGAACCACCAACCCTCTTCGTTCAGCCACTGAAGACCGACGCCGTAGGGGATGCTGGCCACGCGCCGCAGGTCGCGGGAGGCGTTGTAGCCGTCGTTGTGGGTCGCCGCGGCCTTGTTCCGCTCCAGGATCGGCGCGACGTCCTGGGTGGCCGCGAAGCGCGTGTCGGCGCCGTCTTGAATCATCCAGTGGTCGACGCCGGCCGATGAGCGGAACAGGTGCGTGCGCGCCGACATCAGCCGCCGACGCTTTCCAGGAATTTGTCAGCCGCGAGCTGCGAAGCCCGAGCAGCTTCGTGTTTACGCTGCTGCTCGAGCTTGTATGTGGCCACGGCTTCCTTCGCGCCCTCGAAGTTCACCCATCCGCGCACGTAGTGCAGCACCGCCGTGGGCAGCGGGCACGGGAAGACCTCGCCTTCCTCGTAGTGGACGGTGCCTAAACCCGCGATGTGCTCGCCCATGCTGATGTGGCCATCGCCAAGCGGCAGGACGGTGCAATCCACCATCTCGACCTGTTCAGGGGCGAGCTCGCGCTTGGACGCCTGCTTGGCGGCGCGCTTCTTCAGTTCTTCCTGCCGCTCGACGGCTGCGACAACTTCGGGAGCGCTGTTAGTCTTCTGCATAGTGCCTCAGGGAAAGCGGGGCCGCCCGCGACGGAGCGGCCCCTAGGTCGATCAGGTGAGGTCGGCGACGACGGCGTGCGCGGCCTGGTTGGAGCAGACGAGCGTCTTCTCCATCAGGATCAGGAACCGCTCGTTGTCGCCGGTCTTGGCCAGCGCCGAAGACTGCAGGCCGCGAAGGGTGGCGATGGCCGCCATCTTCGGGTCGACCAGCACGCAGGCGCGGGTCAGCGCGTAGGCGTGCGGGATCAGGGTCAGCGCCCCAAAGTCCGACACGTACACGTCGGCGCCGCCAGTGATGGTGGCCAGCGCGTTCCCACGCACTTCGCTGCGGATGTCGGCGATGCCGGTGAACGCCGAGAACTGCTGCTTGTGTGTCGGCCCCATGTAAGCCTGGGTCGGCTTGCCGCCGTTGCCGAAGGTCGTGGCGAGCGTCGCCTTGACCAGTGCTTCGGTGAAGGTCCGCTGGGTGCCGTCGGTGGCCGCCGCCGGTCCTGGGGAGGCCGAGAAGCCGCCGTCAGCGCCGGACGCGCCGCGGTTGTCGTTGGAGGTGATAAACGCCTGCAGGCCCGCGAGCTTGCGGGTGGTGGCGCCACTCTCCTGAACAGCCGCGAAGTTGCCGATGGCGCGGATTTCGAGGTCGCGCTTGATCTCGATCGTCTTGAGCACCTTCTGGCGCGCAAGCTCGCTGTCGCGGCCGGCCTTATTGACGCTTTCCTGCGTGCCAGAGACGCCGCCGGTCTTCCAGAGGATCTGGCAGATGTTGCCGACGCGGGTGGTCAGGTTGGCGGCGCCGAGGGTGCCGACGTCGTCGCCTTCCAGCTGGGCGTTGGTCGCCGAGGCCGCGGCCAGGGTTTCCGTCTGCCACTCGTGGTAGGTCTGCGCCGCCTTCTTCGTATCGATGTTCGAGACGAACGGAGTTTCCTCCGGCGCCACGCGGTAGATGGTGTCTTCGAGATCCTCGCGGATACCGATGTTGGCGACGGCGGAGCCCGCCGAGCCGATGACGTTCGTAGGTACGGTCATGTCCTAGGCTTTCTTGGCTAGGAGCAGCGCCACGGCGTTGTCGATGGACGGCTTCGCATGGAAGCGGCCCTGTGCGCTCGCGACGGTGCGTTGTGCTGGGGATTGCGCCTGTGCGGCGCCCGGTCGAACCGGTGCGGCGCGCGGCGCGGGGTTCTTGGGTTTTGGCGGAGCGGCCTTCAGCTTGGCTTGCGCGTCGTCCCAGAGCATCGCTTTGCGGGCGAGGGTCATCTCGACCGCACTAATGTTGCCGATGGCTTGCGGGTCGACGCCCGCGGCCACCAGGTACTTCGTCACCTCCTGACGCTTCTCGGCCCCCTGAGTGGGGTCCTTGACGTCAGGCGCCAGCTCGGGATCGAGGGTGGCGAGCGCCTGAAACTGCTCCAGCACGTAGGCATGGTGGGCCTTCTGCTGGGCGGCCTGATTTGCCTGGGTGAGCTGCTGCAGTTGGGACTGCTCACGCTCGTACCGCGCCTTGAGTTTCGCGGCCTGCTCGGCGCCGTACTGCTCGATCGTCGCTTCCCAATCTGGATCACCCCAGCGACGCTGGAACGTCTCGATGGCTTCGGGAAGGAACGCGTCGAGCTGCTCCGCGAGAGTCTGGACCCCCTGGAGCTGAGTGCGAGCGGCTTTGGTCTCTTCGGCGGCTTCAGCCTTCGCCTTGGCGGCTGCGGCCTCCCTCGGCCCCTCCTGCTCCAGCACGACGGCCTGCAGTTCGGGCGGAAGGTCGGCGAACCTGTCCTTAGCGTCCTTCGACCAGTACTTCGGCGGTTCGAGCGGCTCGACGGCCGCCTCTTCCGTTTCGGTTTCTTCGTCTTCGGCCGGCTCTGCGGGCTCGGCGTCGGCTTCCTCGGGCGGCTGGTCGCCACCCTGCGGCTCGGGCTCCTCGGCGACCTCTGCGGGCGCTTCCGGGGCGTTGTTCGTCTCTTCCGGCTCGGCTTGCTGCGGCAGCAGGCTTGCGACAGCCTGGTCAAACGACAGCGCGCCGGTTTCCGGCGTGGCGGCTTCACTCATCGAACACCTTGCGGGTGGTTGTTGGGCTAGGTCGGCCGGTTGAGGCCGGCGACGGCGAGCGCGGTCTGCGCCTCCATGGCGCTGACGATCCGGCCGCTATCGATCACTTGCCGCATCGCCTGTTCGACTGCGGCGAGGTTCTGCACGCTCATGTGCAGCTTCAGGATCTTCGCGTCGGCGCCGACAGGGGTCTGCGAAATCTCTTTCAGCAACGCCTGTCGCACGGCCTCGAACGCCGCTTTCAGTTCGTCGTACTCGTGCGCGGCCCGCGCTCCGCGCGCAGTTTCTTCGCTCATCCGGGGTCGCCGCCCGGCTCGACGTCCTGCACCGATGCGCTGACCTTGGCCTTGCCGATCTCGTGCGCGGATTGCGCCTGGATCAGGCCGAGCTCGTGCTTCATCTGCAACTCGGCGGCCAAGCTCTCACGCTTCAGCTGCAGCTCCTGGTCGATCTGGTAGCGCTTCAGCTCCATCTCGGCGCTCATGCGCGTCATCGCCAATTCGTGTTCGCGTGCGGCCTGCGCGGCGTCCGCTTGCATCTGGCCCTGATGCTTCACAGCCTGCAGCTGCAGGTCCGATCGCGCCTTGTCCTGCGCAAGCTTGGCGTCGGCGGCGGCCTGCGCCTGCCGAAGCTGCATGTCGGCCTGCGCCTTCGCCATCTCGGGATTCGGCTGCTGCGCCTGCTGCTGGGCCGCTTGCTGCGCCTGTGGTGTTGAGGGATCGGTCCAGTATTGGTCGGGGTTCCGCGAGCCGGCGGCGCGCTCCCAGGCCATGAACGCTTGGTGGATGTTCGGCTTGTCGACCAGCGTGCCAATCGCGCCGGGCAGCGCCACCAGCTGATCCATGAGTTGCAGGCGCTGGCCCGCGATCATCAGGTCGTGCTCCTTACCGGCCGAGCCCACGCCGACATGGATGCTCATCGCCGACCGTTCACCCCATGATGCGGGCTGCACCGTCTTCCACTGGTTGCGCAACTTTGCCTGCGGGGGCGCGTGTTCGTCCGTGTACGACGTGCGCAACATGCGATGCACGCCGAGGAACAGATCCTTGATGCCCGTCTCGGCGAAGATGCGCGCGATCAGGCGAACACGCTTCTGCGCCGCAGTGATCAGCGCCATGGCGCCCTTCGCCGTGTCGTGCAGCGTGTCGGGGTTGAGCCCCTGCGCGTTGCGCACGATGCCGGAGCGCTGTTCGGCGACGGTCGACATGAACTCCAGCGCCGAGAACGCATCGAAGCCCAAGGCGCCGGCATTCACCGGCAGAATCGCGCCGTCGCCCGCAACCCGGATGGGGTGGCCCGGCTGGTTGGCCAGCAGGTCGGAGATGGTGAACTCGGTGGCCTTGTTGACGTCGACCACCATCCGCTGGTTCAGCGCGAAATAGCCGCTGTCGAGCAGCATGCGCAGCAGTGTGGTCTTGACCTTCTGCACCTCGAACAGTTTGTCGGCGACGCTCTCGCCGTAGAACCGGTGGGGGACGATGTACGGCGTCAGCGCCGCGAACGGGATGTGGTCGACCTGATCCTTTTCGAGAAGCTTGGTCTCCTCGCTGTCGGTGACCACGCGCCAGATCGCCAGCTCCCCATCGTCGTCGCCAAGACGGATGTAGTGGCACTTGATCTCGACGGTGCGCAGATCGCCGTGCGGATCGTCAGCCGTCTGCTGGTGCTCGCCGGCCTTGTCTCGGGCCTGCTCCACAGCCTCGTTGCGTGACGCGTACGAAGGCAGCGAGCGCGCCAACTCCGCGTCGATCCCCCGCGCGATCAGATCCTGGACGCGTGGGCGGTCGCGAACCGCGCAATATGTGGCGTCTGGCAGGTTGACCGTGTCCGGCGCGACGCTGAAATCCTCGGACGGGAACGCGCGAACACAGACCTTCAGATGCTTCTGGCGCTGCACCAGCGCGACCGAGCCATCCGGCTGTTCTTCGGCCTCTACGTCCTCGCCCGAAACCTGCGCAACGGCCTGGAGAATGGGCGCCTGCTCGGCGCTGGCCCGCGCCTTCGTCTCGCTCTTGTCCTCGTCTTCGACGTACCAATGGAAGATGCCCGTGCGGGTCAGCAGGGCGTCCTTGCAGGCGGTGTAAAGCAGCAGGAAGCCCGGGTTTTCCTCCATGATCACATGGCGGACGTAGTCGCTCTCTTCCTGCGCCGCGGCCTCGTCCTGTTCGCCAAGCGGGATGAAGGTCGCGACGTCGTCGCCGCCGACGAACACCTCCATCACATCGGGGAGCACGGTCTCGACGGCGTCGGCGATGGCCGTATCGACCACGGCCGAGCGGTTCTCCGCCGCCGGAACATCCTTCATGACGCCCTTGGCGTAGTTGAGCGCCCGCTCTCGCGCGGTCGTCAGTTCGCCGCTCTCGCCACCCTCGCCGAACCCGACCGACCGCTTACGCTCCTCGCCGACGATCCTCAGGAGTTCATCGTCGGAATAGCGCAGGGTCGCGGGCTCGGCCGCGTCGTAGGCCATCGGCTATTTCTTGCCCGGCTTGGCCGAGTGCGCGACGGCTTGCGCCCACATCATCGCTTGATCCCCACGATGTTCGTCGCCGTCGTGCTCGTCGCGCGCACTTCGACGATGCCGAGCGCAATCTGCGCGCCGGCGGGCACGCCGGTGAATGTCACGAGGTTGCCGGCGGCCGTGCGCACAGTCAGGTTGCCGGCGCCGCCGACGAACACGCCGATCAGGTCGACGAAGGTTCCATCCGTGGGCGTGATCGCCGCGGCATCGGAGCCGATCAGGTCGTTTCTGTAGCCCATCAGACAATCCCGTATTTTGGCATGACCAGCTTCGAGGTGGTCGGCTTGGTCTTGGCGAAGCGGCGCATCATCAGACCGTAGCGAGAGGCCGATATTCGGTCGTCGCGCTCCTTGACGATCAGGCCCTCTAGTCGGTGATAGAGGCGGAACTCGCCGAGCCACCCGCCGCACGTCGAGAACACCTTCCACCGGCCGGTCTGCATCCGGTCCAGCATCTCCATCACGCCGGCCTCGACGCCGTTGGACCCGTCGTCGAACGTCGCCTTCTCAGCGAGCATCTTGAGGCCCTGCGCCTGGTACTGGGCCTTCAGCGGCTCGCCTGAGCCCTTGTCGTGCTGCAGCCCATCGTGCGGCCAGGCGACCGGGATCCAGTCGCCCCAAGGCTTGATCGCCGCGGCGTGGATGACTGGCGTGGCCTCGCGCTGAGCGAACTCCTTGCAGACGTAGATCACGTCGCCATCGCGATCCCAGGCGAGGTTCACGGCCGCGAACGGGTGATCCCAGCCGAAGTCGAGCGCGTTGATCTGCGGCCAGTGCGACGGGATCGCGAAGGGCTCGCAGACGATGTCATCCTCGGGCACCGGGAAGACGCGCCCCGAGCCCATCGACGGGATGCCCTTCACCCGCGCCTCGCGCTCATGGGCCGGGTAGCTGGCGATAATCGCTTCGCGCTGCTCCGGCGTGTAGTGCTCGGCGTCGTCGATGGTCATCGACGTGACGTGGCGGCTCACGCCGTCATCCCGAGGAACATGCTCACGACGTCGCTCATGCCGAGCAGCGGCGTGAAGGTGATCATCGTCAGGCCGCCGGTGGCGTTCGTCCGCGTCAGGCCTTCCATGTAGATGTCGAGCGGCGGCTCCTCATCGAACCACACCCCGTCGAGCGTCTCGCCCTGCCACTTCTGGCGGCCTTGATCGTAGGACTTGAATCCAACCGTCGAGACGCCGCCGGAGACGTGCTTGACGGTGATGTTGTCGAGCGCGTCGGCGATCCCTTGACGCCGGCCCCAATCCTTCAGGTCATCGCCGGGCACCATGCCCGTGCCCCACGCGCCCTCGTCCTTCGGCTCGCCGACCAGATAGCGCTGCACGCCGTCGCGGGTGACTTCGCCCGTCTTCGACCCGGCCCACCAGCGCGTCGGCCGATCCCAACGCCGGCCATCCCACCAAGTGGGATAGCGACCGGTCAGATGGATCGCCACCTCGGCCGCGCCGCAGTAGGTCTTGCCCAGCTGGTTGCCGGCCATCAGCAGCCGCTCGCGGTGCTCAGCCCCGGCGGCGTGGAAATCTCGTTGCCTGGCGTAGGGCCGATACTCAGTGAGCCGTCGGCGATCCTTCCGGCGCTTCCGCTCCTCGAGCAGGCTGACCAACTCCGCCTTCAAGGTTGATGAGATCGGCGAGGGCGCGGATGCGAGCGTCGAGCTGCTCATCGGTCAGGTCGCTCGTGGTTTCGATCTTGAACTCTTTCGGCAGCAGGCCCGCGATCACGCGGACATATCCACCCGGATCCTCGGCGCGCATCTTCTCGATAGCGTCGACGCCGTGCGTCTCGAAGTCCGCCTGAAGCGCCTCGACGAACGCCTCGCCAAGCTTGTTGCGCGCGCCCTTTGGCCGGCCGGCTGGATTGCCGCTCTGGCCAGGCTTGAACGGAACTCCGCGCAGCTTTTGCGCCGGGGTCGCGGCGTCGGTCATCAGGCCTGCAGTGCGAAGTCGACGTACAGCTTGGCTGCGCCGACGGCTGTGGTCGAGCCGGACTGTGCGATCCGCACGAACAGGTCTTGGGGAATGCCCTGGTAGTCGGCGGCAGCGGCGTCGACCAGCGTATGGTTCTTCACGCCCACCGCCTTGATCGTGGTCGCCGCGACGTATTGCGCGCCGCCGGCCACGTTGCCGATGCTGATCTGCGCGTCGGTGGCGGCCGTGAACGCGGTGTTGGTCACCGTCCGCAGCGACAGCACGCGCGCGCCAACCGGCATCGGTACGACGATGTCGGTGTTGGCCGTGGCGGTGACCGACAGGTCGACTTCGATTGTCGAGCGCGACAAAGCGCGAACGGATGCGCCAGCGCTGACGCGAGCGAGCTTCTGGGCGAGTGTCGCCATGGGCGGTTGTCCTTGGTTCGGTTGTCGGTGCACGCGCCGGCTACGGCCGGCCGATCAGCGCCAGAAGCGCGGCAAGGATTGCAAGCGCGACGACGACAAAGACGAAGTCGATGACGAGCTGGCGGGCGTCGGGATCAGGCTCGCGGCGGCGGCTCAGCGCAACCCCGTGAAGAACTGGAGCGCGAAGCCGATCGCCAAGAGGATCGATCCCACGCGGGTGCACATCTCGGCTGGAGAGTTCAGGCCGATGGCTAGAAGCAGCGCGCCGAGGAACAGCAGGAACAGGACGACGGTCGCCATGGTTGAGCCTCCAGATTCCGACTTGCGGGGATTGGCCGGTTTCATGACGCGCCGACTGGTGAGACGCGCCGCCCACCCCGGCCTTGACTTCGGCTGGCGCTATGTCGACGCCGCGCCGTCTGCATCCCCGCCGTTGATGCCGCTCACCCGTCGGTCTGGGCCGGAGCGCAAAGGCGGTGGGCTTGCGTGAACTGATCGCCGGTCATTTTTCCGGCTGCTTGGAGCGACGCGTAATTGCCCGTCAGGGGCTTTCCGGTCGCCTGGGCGGGAGGGCTATACAGCGCGCTAACCCCGTCCGTTCATGGCGGAATCTGGGCTGCATCGCGCTCATGGTCAAGCCGCCTGTTGCAGCGACACTACGCCGCCCTCTCGACTAGGCTGGCCGATACCGTGGTCTTGCCGTAGCCGTCGAGCACCAGCTTGATCCGGTCGCCCGGCTTCAGCTTGACGACCTGGCCCCAGCGCCCCTCGAACGATCCTTCGGTGATCCGTACACGCTCGCCGATCTCGATAGGCGTCACCGGCGGAAGGCGCGTCCGATCGAAGTCGCCGTTCAATTCGGCCGTGCGGATGGCGGCGACGAGTGCGCCGCTGATCCTGAAGGGGACGCGGTCGCCGTCGACGGTCGTAATGCGCAGCGGCGCATGCACCCCGTCAGCACTGACGGCGGCGTGGAACTGCGCATCGCTGACGTTCACGAACAGGTATCCTGGAAACAGCGGGCGGCTGTCGATGACCTCGCGGCGGCTGAGCTTCCGCACCAGCGTTTCGCGCGGCATGTAGTGCTCGACGCCGAGCTCCTTCAGGCCTTCACAAGCGAGGTCCTCCTGCCGCGTCGCGGTGCGAAACAGATACCAATTCACGCTGCAACTCCTTGGCTGATCCGGGCTGTACTTTCAGCGCCATCGCCGAACGGGATCGGATCGCCATCGGCCACCCACGACCGGTCGCCCGTCCCGATGAACTTCGCGCCGGGGAACTCGACCTTGGCGACCTGGAGCGCGGTCGGTAGCGCGTCCCACACGTTGGCGACCTCGACCGCGGTCAGGACGCGCAGGTAGCGGCCGCTGGCGGTGACCTGGGCGGCTTCGTCGTTGGTGCGGACGAGCGCCATGACCGTCCCGTCGCTAAGCGGGATCTCCCATACGTCGGGGTGCAGCGGCCGATGTCCGGCCTCGCTGGCGACCTCGGCCAGCTTCGGCCACATGCGCTGCACCGCGGCAGCCGTCGCCCGCACCTGCTCGAGCTGCGGCCCGGTCAGGCTGGCGCTACCCCACGCCTCCTGCAGTTCGGTCGACCACTTGGCCAGCTGGCGCCGCAGCTTGATCCGCCACTCGTCGCCGATCAGCAGCGGCAGGCGTTCGGCGCCCCAAGTCAGTTCGACGCCCTGGCGCGCCGCAGCGACGCCTTCGGCCAAGGCTTGCAGGGTGGCGCAGTCAGCGGCCCTGGGCATGGGCGCCTCGCTGCATCTGCTCCAGTTCGCCGGTGCGCCGGCAAACCGTGCTCCAGTTGCTCCGTCCAGTCCCCCTAAAGGGAACTGGAGCGGAGCAGACTGAAGACGCCGGATTTGCTCCAGTTGCTCCAGTCTGCTCCAGTTGGTTTTTCGCACTGGAGCAGGTCATTCTTCGCCCTTCCCGATGACCACGAATTGGCGCGGTCGACGGCTCTCGTCGAAGCCCTGGACGACCTCCAGAGCCCCGCTTTTCAGCCAGATTTTCAGCATCGATTTCACCCGTCCGCGGCCCTGAGCATCGACCGTGTCGATGCCCAGAGCGCCGCCGATTGCGTGCCCCGCCCAGTTCGCCGCGCGGATGTCTTCGCGCCACTGACCGGCGGCGATGGCGATCTTGACCCGCATCAAGTCGGCGGCCGTGACGCCGTCTAAAGCGCCCGGCCGCTGCCACTCGGTGACGACTCCGACCTCATCTTCCTGCGCGTCGACGCGGTTTCCGAGGGGTACGCCGATCATGCGCCGCCAGCGCGCGTCGCCTCCCCGCGGCATGAGGTTGGCCTTGCCGTTGTCGACGCGGAAGAATCGGAACCTGTCCTTGCGATCGATCCCGAGCTCGTCGGCTTCATCCACCGCCATTGCGTTCAGCACGCGCGCCGACCTGGCCTTTGCAAGCAGTGCGCCGGCGCCGCGCGCATCGTCCACCGTGGTCTCCTGAGCCGCGCCGCCGGGCTTGCGGACGTGGTGGACGAGCTCGACGGCGCAGCGGCCCTCCTCCGCCACCCGCATCCACTGGCGGACCACGGCTTCGATCTTGGTGTTGTCGTTCTCAGCGACGCTGTGAGAGGCGACGAACGGATCGATGATCAGAACATCGATGCTGTTCGCCCGCACCGTCTGAATAAGCGCCTCGACCACTGGAACGGCGACCTGTGCGCCGTTGCGGTCCTCGCGAGCGATGACGATCTCGGTGTCACGCCCGCTATCCACGAACAGCCGGCCACCGACGTCCGCGTCTGAAAGCTCGTAGTGGAGCGCGGCGGCAGCTATCCGTCGCTGCAGCTCCTCCTTCGGATCTTCACCGTTCCAGTACCAGACCGACAACGGACCCTTCGGCCGCTCGCCGAGTAGCGAGACGCCGCAGACCATGGCAAGTGCTTCAACGATGACGAGAGACGACTTGCCGAGGCCGCCAGGCGCTACCGTGGCGCTTAGAAATTGCCGAAACAGGTGGCGGCCGTAGAGGACGTCGCGAGGCGGGATCTTCGACGGCTCAACCCAGGTGTAGCGGGTCGCCTGGATCGTCCCGGCCTGCCGCTCCTCCTCGGCGGCGGTCTCCGCGCGCGCCTCTTCGTTCGCCGGCCCTGCCCCGCTGGCCGGGTTCGCCCAGCCGGCGGCCTGCGCTTCGGCGAAGACGGTCTTGTAACTGATCTCCGTCGGGCGGAACGTCTCCCACTTCTGGGAGGCGACGACGGCGTCATATTCGACCGACGTCTGAGACCATTCCAGCCACAGGCCGCGGCCGACTTCACCGAGCCCTTTCAGCGCCATGCCGATGCGGATCCAGAGGTGATAGTCGTCGGCGCGGAGGGCCGTCAGCGCGCTGCGCAGATCGCGCGCCGCCATGGCGCCTTCGATCGAACCTGGATCCGCAGCCTTACCAGTGTCCTGCGGCCTGGTGCTGTGCAGCGGCGCGAGGCGGTCGCGCACGAAGCTGGCCAAGCACGTCAGATCGCCGCTCGCGCCCTCGCCTGTGACGGTGAAGTAGCGACCCCCGGCGTAGGCTTCGATCCCGGTAGAGTTGGAGCCGAGGCTGCGGAATTCCTCGCCGTAGCCGATCGCATGCAGGCCTCGTCCCGAGGGGGATTGCTCGACGTACCCGGGCAGGTCGCCCGCGACGAACTGCAGGCCCGGGTGGTTGTCGATGTCGTCAAGGTCGATCCCTTGCCAACGCCCCTCCCCGTCTGCGCCCAGCGCGAAGCCGAGGCCGGTGTACTGCGGGAGTAGAGCGCAGGCCTGGTCGAAGGTGACGAGGTTGCCGATGTCGTCGGGCGTGTCGAGGCGGCCCTGACGGCGGCGACCGTCGGCGTAATAGGGCGTCTTGCGCGGCTTGCCGCCGGGGCTCTCGTTCGGCTCCAGCCGCCACAGGAGCCAGCGCCTGGCGTTCTTCATCGCCTCGGGAACGGCGGCGTAGGCGCCAGGCGGTAGGTGCGGCAGGCCGACGATGCTGACCATCGCCAGGGCTTGCACGACGTCCTCGGTCAGGCCCTGGCCCCGGCGCGCGGCGAGATATTCCTCGAGCTCGACGCCGTGCTCGGAGAACCATTCGCGAAGGTGAGCCTGCGTCCAGCCGCGCGCCTTGGCCGCTTCGACGGCCGCAACGACGGCGTCGCGTGTTGCGACGTCGAGCACGCGCAGCTCGGCTGACTCTGCCGTCATCACTTGGCGACGCCCCCTGCGGCGTTAGAAAGGGGGCGGGAGGTTGCCTCCTCCCACCCGGGTACTCATCCAGTCTCGGGCGGCGACGGGCGGCTCGCGCTGTCCGTCGCTCGCGGGTCTCAGAAGTCGTTCCCATCACCCGCGGGGGCGGGCTCAGGAGCGGCCTGGGTCGTGGTGCGGGCCTGGGCGACAGACTCTTGCTTTGGTTCGTTCGCCGGCTGGCCACCAGTCAGCTCCGGCGGCTTGTCGAGCCAGCGGACGATCTCGAAGACGGGCTCGAAATTGGTGTTCGTGCCGTGGGCGGTCTTCAGATCGACCTTCTTCATCCCCGTCATGCGCACGAGCGGCGCCTTGCCGGGGTTGGCCTTGACGCCGGCGGTGAACTCGTCGTGCAGTTTGTCGATCGGGCCAAGGATCGACTTCGCGGTGGCCGCGATCTCGCGCAGGTCGCCACCGCACGTCTTGCCCAGCTTCACCAGCAGGCGAACACCCTGCTTGTGATCCGGCGTCGGGCGATCGGCCATAACCTGGCCGAGCTTGACCATCCTCAGGTCGGGCGCCTGGCCGGCCTTGAACAGCATCCAGCCGATCTCGATGTTCTCCAGGTCCGGCACGAACTGGAAGTCGTTTGTGATGTCGACTTCGTTCGTCTCCCAGCCGTCTGCGCCCTGTGTTCGGTCGACGCGCCAAACGCGGCCTTGCTTCGAGTTGATCTTGACCGTCGGCGTGAAGTTGCCGCCGCCGCTTTCAGTTTGAATTCCCAACGCCATTTCTCAGGTTCCACTTCCAAATGCGCCGAAGGGCGGCGCGCCCATCTCGCTAGAAGTCGTATTTGCGGAGCATGATCTCGCCGACGTCTTCGGCGGCCAGGCGCTCGCGCGCGCCTTCGATCATGTCATTGAAGTGCTCCCGCCAGCTGGCGGGGAACGTGTGGTCGTTGGCGTCGAGCCAGCGTTCCACGTCGTTCAGATCCTGCGGCAGCATCGCGCCGTCGATGCGGTCCTTGACCTCTTCGAACACGCCTGAGCGCTTCGCGGCGGCGGCGCTCGGCCCCGACAACGCCTTCATCAGAGCGCCCATCACGCCGCCTTCCGCGCATCGCGCACAGCACGCTCGTGAACGCGGTCGCGCGTGGCCGTCGACGGTCGCCCTATCGCGCTATGGTCGGCGCACCAGCTTCCGAGCGTGATCTGCGCGCCGCAGACATGCGGTTGCGACATGCCGACAAGTTCGATCGGCCAACGGCAGTGCGATGAGCGCGCGTTCGGCAGCGCGACCGGTTCGACACCGGGGAGCGGCGACCAGACCGAAGATGGGGGCATGTCGACGTCCTGCGCGAGTTTCAGCGTCGGCACCGTCTTTGGCGTCAGTCGCCGGATGTTCAGATTCTTGGTTTCGACCTCGCGCCGCAGGCCCAGGCGAAGGCACTTACCTTGCACCGCGCTTCGCGTGACGCCGCGCGCCCGGCCGCCGAGTGCAGCGGCGATCTGCGCGAAGCTGCAGCCTTCGTCGAACATCCGGCGCAACTCACGCTCGCGCTCTGGCGTCCAGGTGAGCGGCGTGTAGACCGGGTCATCCTTTGGAATGCGGCCGCCGACCTTCGAGCGCAGGCTCAGCTTCCGCGCCCGGCTGATGACGGAGTTGCGCGTAACCCCCATGCGCTCGCCGATCATCTTGGCCGTCAGTTGCGGGTCGAGCCAAAGCTCGGTCAGAGCGGCGTCCTGAGCCGCCGTCCACCGCGGATCGGGGCCGGCCTTCGGGCCTGGCTTGAGGTGTAGGCGCGCGCGCGTCCAAACGGCCTTCTCGGTTCTCCCGAGCAGTTCGCCGATGTCAGCGACCGTCAGGTTCGGATCCGGCCAGGCGGCCAACAGCGCGGCGTCCTCTTCCGGCGTCCAAGCTTCGCGCTTGCTCATGGCGCCATCACCGTCACTTCGACGCGGCCCGGCTTCTCCGGCGCCGCGAACTCGTAGGAAGGCAGGAAGCGGGCGTCGTTCACGCCGAGCGCATCGGCGATGCCGTCGAAGTACGGCTTCATGCGGTTGGCGAAGTTGGTGCGATCGCCGCGGCGATCTGGCGGCACGAAGCGCACAACCACGAGAATGTCGCCGGTGGCCGGGACGGTTGGCTTAGCGGCGAGCGTGGCGTCGCGCGCCCAGCCGCGATGCTTAGCTGTCGGGCCGCTCTTGGCTCGCCAGTGGCCTTTGGCATGGCCGGATAGCGTCGACGGCGGGAACGGAAGCACGATCATGCGTGTGCCCCGTGAGCCGAGCGCACGGCCTTTTCCGCCAGCCGCCACAGCTCGATCAGGCAGCGGTTGTCCGGGCGGTCATCGTCCTTCTTGAAGACCCAGCTCGGGATCTTGTCGCCGTCGACGACGTGGTCGATGACTTTGTTCAAGACCGCGGCGCGGCGCGCGCTGTTCCAAATCGCCGAGCGGCTGTCTGTCGCGAGCGCCAGCGCGCCGGCCTGGCGAAGCTGCGGCGCCTGCGCGAGGCGTTCGTGTGGAGGCGGCAGAAGACGCCCTTCATCGTCCTTAGGCCGCATCGTTAAGCCCCCACTCCTCAAGCGCCGATCCGGCGCGGTGCAGCCGCAGCCCGATCTTCCGCACGAGCCAGCCAAGACCGGCCGCGGCGACCCTCACGGGCTTGGTAAAGGCGTGAGAGGCGTTCCTCCCGCGCCGCGATCTCAGCGCGCTCCTTGGCAATTTCCACCTCGATGCTTTTCTCGATGACGGGCGCCATGACCGCCTCGACGAAGCTCCAGCCGAAATAGGCCGCGAGCGCGTCTTCGAGTCTGTGGCCGCAGGACCGCTGCTCCAGCAGTCGCTGCACGTCTCGTTTGTCCTGTCGGATGCGGAACGCGACCTCGGAGACGCTGCATCCCTGCGCCGCCATGTACTCTTCCACCCACTGTGCGACGCGCTGTCCGCGGCGCTCGGGAAGTGTGTGTTTTTCGTCAGAGAACCCCATCGAAAGCCCCGTCATGTTGACCTCTGTTGGAGGGACAGACGGACATGACGACGGCCGCGGCACAGCACAGCTTGCAGGCACGGGACTGTGCGCGGTCGAGAACGGGCGGCGGACACGATCAGACCCAGCCGAGCCAGTGACGCAGCAGCGTCCAGAGACCGAACCACATGGCGGCGCACCCGATCAGGACGCCCGCCCAGATCAGAATAAGCGCCCACTTCGGGTACCGCTCAGCCGGCGGCAATTCGAACGGCGGCGTGGCGACGACGGCGCGAATGATGCGCCGCCGGGCGCGCGGCATGAGCTGAACGATTACGCCTGGCGCGCGAGCCGACATCGCGCCTGGCGCGAGGTTTTCGGCCGGCTGCTCCGGCAGCTTGAGGAGCTGGGCGGTCATGCGGCGGCGCGCTTACGCGCCCTCGCCTCAATCGCCTTCAGGTCATCTAGCGAGACGTCAGGGAACGCCTCGATGATCTCTGGCCAGGCAGCGCGTGGCAGCTTGTTGCGGTGTCGCCACAGGGCGACGGCGCCAGGCTTGTGCCCAGTTGCCCTCGCTACGGCGGTTGCACCGCCCCGCCCGTCGATGAAGTCGATTGCGGTCTTAGCCATGGGTGAGAATTACCATCGGTAATATCTCACCGCAAGGCCGATATTACCCCGCCTGACCTTACGCCGGGTAAGATCCGCGCCATGATCGAGACGGCCTGGTCTGCAATTTCAGAAGACGCGCACTGGGAGCGCGTGCGTTGGGGGCGGCTAACCTGGCAGCGAAAGGCGGGCCGGGAGGCCACCATGCGCGACGCCGCCGAGGCTCTTGGAATGCGCGAAAATACGTACGCCGCCTACGAGCGGCGTCCAGACTCTTCAAAAAGCACCGGGCTGAGCTTGGACCGGGCGCGGCAGTTCGGAAGAAAATTTGGCGTCAGTTGGGTGTGGCTTATGTCAGGCGAAGGCACTCCATTCGACGCCCCCTCGTTCAGCCCTGAGGCTCAGCGCCTAGCGCAGAGGGTTGACCAGGCTCCGGAGGGCGAGCGGCCCGGCCTGGTGGCCGCGATCGAAACACTCCTCGGCCGAACCGGCACGCGCGGCTGAGCCGGCGGTCACGTTGGAAGGCGAAGCGGTAACGCCGCACCGCGGTACTGCGGCTTGTTCACCTGTTTGGCGCGAGCGACTTCCGGCACGCGCAATCCCTTCGACACCACTAGCAGTTCGGAGCCCATCCGCTTCTGATTTAGAGAATAGTTGATGCCGAAGCTGTACTGTCGGCGATCTCGGTACAGGGCTCGGATTTCGGCGACATCGTCGTAGGTCACCATCCATGGTCTGTCGGTCGTAAGCACCTTCGCTGCCAGCTTGGCGTGGTCGGCTGCTTTGTAGAAGTTGGTGTACAGCTCCGGCCCCTTCTTAAAATATGGGGGGTCGATAAAAAGAAGCGTGTTAGCCGGGAGGGTCACTTGGCAATGGTCCAAAAAGTCGAGGGCATCCAGCCGAGTCAGGCGGATGTGGTCGGCGTAGCGTGAGACGCGCCTGATCCGGCGAATTAGGTCTTCTCGGTTGAAGCGACAGTCGATGAGATAGTTACCCGTCTGGCCAAACCCGCCGATGATGCCGCCGCTTCCGATTACGCCAGATCGATTGGTTCGATTGAGGAAGAATGCGGAGAAGCCCAGGGCTAGCGGATTGCTCAGATCCATCGCTTGGAATGTGGCCCGCTGCGTACGCCACTCGTCTACGGTCACTGGCGTCCTTTCGACCAGGTTGGCCAGAGCGTCGGTGTCGTTCAAAACGCTATGCCAGAATGACCAAACGGCCGGATCGACGTCGTTCACGTGGATGTCGGCAACGAAGCCGCCGTAGAGCAGCGAGAGGGCGAGGCCACACCCCCCCGCATATGGCTCGGCGTAGTGGCCACGCTCAAGCCCGTTTAGGCGCAGGGTAGTGGCAACTTGGTCTAGCATCGACGCTTTGCCGCCCGGGTACCGCAGCGGTGAGGCCGTCCGCGTCATGCCGTAAACCCTTGTCCTACCAACATTTCAAAGGGTTCTAGCGCTCGGCGATTCGCTCGGCCAGAACTTTCTCACGCTCTGCTGGCGGCTTCTTCAATCAGCTTCAAGACGACGGGCCGCAGCACAATTAGGTCGTTGTTGAGTTGGTCGCCATTGAAGGTGGCGGCAACGGCGTCGTGTTTGGTCGTATTTCCGTATTCTGACGTCCGCCCCAACGCAGCTCGGATCGTGGTGGGCTTGCTGAATCCGTAGCTCGTCAGCTTATGGTTGCTCAGGAAATCGTTGAAACTCGTCTTTTCGTGACGCCCGCAGCAGGCCGTCAACGTCTCCATGAAGGCCCACACGCCGATGCAGACGAGCGGGGTGTGGTGCTCCAATTCTATGTTGCAGATCGAATGATAAAGGCTCTCCAGCTTGTGGTTTCCGTAGCCCTTGAGCGCCGACGCGATCTCGTCGGCGTATTTTATGTGACGCACCTTTTCAGGCTTCCGGGGGGTGATCCGGCTACGCTTAGCAGATTTAGCGATCTCTTCGGTGCTCCTGAGGGCCTGCGGCTCAATGCGAGTTGGCGTAACGCCGGGAGTAGAAGCCAAGGGTCGCGCGTATTCGACAATCTTCGGCTTGTTCATCCTGGAATTGGCATCACCCGAAATCAAATCACGTATGAAACGGCGCGCGATGGCGTCAAAGTCAGCCTTCGGCCTCGTACGCGCGAGTTCGTCGGGGTTAGACTGGTCTAACCCCATTGCCTCACGAAACACGTCAATGCCGAGGAACCGTTGAACCGTCGTGAGCTTGCCCTTGCGATCTTCTTCCGAGATCAGCCCCTCAGCGATCGCGTAGTCTAAGAACCCCTGAGCGACCTTGTTCTTGTTGCTACCGCTATACCGCTGCGACTGCTCAGAGTCCCACGCGCGCCGGCCGCGACCGTCGTAGGCCCCGTTGTGCATCCGCTCCAGCCACGGTCGCACTTCTTCGTCGTCTTCGAAGACAACCGCCGCGAATGACTTCGGGGACGGCCGGTGTGCGGCAAGGGTCTCGAACCCTTTCCGGAGGCGCGCAGGCGCCCGGTCTGGATCTGCGAGCAGCTTCAACGCGCAAAGACGGCGGTTGCCCTCTGCCATCGTGTAAGCGTTCTTCTGCCCCTTGATTGGGATAAGTGCGACGCGCTCAAGGGGATTGAGCCCAATCGCAGCGATGTCACGCGCCAACGGCCAGACATCTTCCTCCTCGCAGAGGTAGGTGATGCATTCATCTTCGGTCGCGAACGGCACGTGGCGCGGATTTGTAAGGTCGAGGAAAATGCGGCCAATTGGAACCGGTTCGGGAAGTATACGCATCAGTCGTAGCCTCTTCGCGGTGCCGAGAGGATCGTTCGGTGCTCGGCCGAGCAGGAAGCTAGACCATTGAACGAGACACCCCAGGTTGACAAGTTCAAGGGCCTCGCGCGCGAGCTAGAGTGCGATGAGGACGAGGCGAAGTTCGAAGAGTTCGTCAGCCTCTACGTCATCACCTCAACGCTCGCACCACGTCGGTCTGCTCCGGCGGGTTGGCTAAAGCGGCGGTACGTCGCCCCAACGTGCGATCTGCACAGGATCCTCCCAATAGCTGGCTCCTGGGTTTCCGCGCACGCGGCACACCCTGACGCCTGCAGCTTTGATCGCTGCCTGCCTACCCACGCGCAGTGCCGACTCCATGGACGCGAATTGCTCGAACTTGCCTTCGCGTAGCCGCTCGCGATCCCGCCAGTACGATCGGACATAGAAGACCGTGACCAGCTTGGGTCGCGGCTCCAGCGCTTCTTTGAATTGAACGACAGCTCCCATGCCCGCGACTCAGCAGGACCGATGCGTCAGAAGCGGTCGCAGCGTAGATTACCCGACGTAATATTTTAGCTTGCGACGATCGTTACCGTTGGTAATATGCGCCATCGAACACACCCGATGGAGCCCGCCCGATGGCGACCGCCCTCACCTCCGACCTCACCGCCATCCTGGCGCAACCCGCCCATCTCTCCACCCTGGAGCAGCTCGAGGCCCTCGCCGCCTCCAACCGGATCTCCGAGACCTTCCGCGCCGGCCTCCGCCGCGAGATCACCCGCGCCCACGCCGCGCGGCGCGCTCATGAGGCGCGCTCTGGCGTTCGCTGGTCGGGCATGCAGGACGACCCGTACCGGGTGCGCACTGCGCGTGAGCTGGCGGCCGAGGCTGAGCGCATGGAATCTTTCCGCCGCTCGCCGCGCGGTCGCTTCCTGGCCGCGCTCAAGGATGTCGAGGCGGTGGACCCGGCGCGCGGCGATCGGGTCCGCTCCCACTACAATCGCACCCTGGCGAACGATGAGATGCCGCTGGACGTGCCGGCCGTCGGAACCGCCCTGACGATGCTCAACGCCATCGGCGGCGACGCCGCGCGCACCGCCATCGACGCCCTGGCCGAGATGCTGATCGAGCACCGGAAGGCGGCGTGATGGACTTCAAGGCAGCCTACCTCGCCGAGGTCGAGCGCATCAGCGCCGATTTGGAAGACGCGGGGATGAACCCCGATCTGGCTTACGACCTCGCCAGCAACAGCGCTTGGGACACCGCTCGCGACCGTCTCGCCGACATGGCGGATGCGGCGCGAGATCGCGCGAAGGACGGGTTCTAATGCCCACCTCCCGCGAAGACGCGTGGCGACGTGAGGTTTCCGCACGCGATCACAAATGGAACGAGCGTCCGCGCGACGTCGTGTTCTGCGATCTGTGCGGCGTCTGTCACCCAGCCGACCCTGAGACGAAAGAGGCGACGGGCCGATGGATCTGCGCTGCGTGCGTGGAGCGGCACCAGTGACCGAGCCCACCCCCGTCGTCATCAAGGTCCACGCCGAGATCGAAGCCCCGCCCGGCTACGAGGTGACGATCATCGTTAGGCCGCCGAAGCCTGAGCCCGATGAACCGCTTCCTCCCAACTCCCCGCCCGCCGAGAGCGAAGCGGCGTGATCCGGGCAGCCATCTCCTCCCCTTACCCGAGAAATACCATGGCTGAACTCGCCTGCACGAAGGCCTTCACCGACGAAAAGGGCAATCGGTTCATCTACCCGAGCATGATCCGATGGCCGCAGGATGACGAGCACGACCGGCCGGCCAAGCACGATCTCATCCTACAGGCGATGACGCTTGATCTGGCTCTCGGCACGACGGCCGACAAGGACTGGTTCGAGTTCGATCCAGCTGCCTTCCCGCACATCGTCACGGAAATCCTGCACCGCAACTTTGCGCACGGCGGAGCGACGGTGTGGATCTTCGCCGGGCCCGAGTTTGAGAAGGCCTGCGCCGAACAGAAAGCCGCCTAGGGCGGATGTCCGCTCCTCCAACGCAGGAAATCACGTGTTCAAGGTCTTAGACCTCTTCAGCGGGATCGGGGCTTACAGCCTCGGATTGGAGCGCTCCGGCGGCTTCGAGACCGTCGCGTTCTGCGAGATCAACGCCTTCTGCCGACGCATCCTCAACAAGCATTGGCCGCATGTCCCCACCTTCGAAGACGTCACCAAGCTCACCGGATCCGGACTGCGAGCAGATGGGATTGTTCCCGACTGGATCGTTGCCGGATGGCCCTGTCAGGACATCAGCTCCGCGGGCACGGGACATGGCCTGGACGGCGTACGCTCAGGACTATGGACGGAAGTTGCCCGACTGGCTGGCGAGCTTCGACCCCGCGGGCTGCTGCTGGAGAACAGCTCAAATCTGCTTAGCATCAACGGGGGAGCTGACTTCGGCCGAGTTCTCGGGGACTTGGCCGCGCTCGGGTACGATGCGGAATGGCACTGCCTACCGGCTGCCGCCTTTGACGCACCCCACATCCGTGATCGCCTCTGGATCGTCGCGACTATGGCCGACGCTGCACGGCACGGCGAACCCAGAGAACCCACGACGGCAGGGGCCAAGCGGAAACGAGCTCGGGCGCGCGGTGCTGGAGGTGGAGCGCTCGTTTCATCTGGCGCCGACGTTGACAGCGCGGGAGTGGCGGGACTGCGGAGCGCCCTCGGAATACCGGCGCAAGAGCCCGAGCGGAACGCCGCTGACGCTGGCGCTCCTGCCAACGCTGACCGCGTCGCGCCGATCGGGGCTGCAATCGCACGGGCAGAACGCGTTTCTTGGCTCCCTGAACCCGACGTGGGCCGAGTGGTTCATGGGGCTCCCGATCGGGTGGAGCGCATCCACGCCCTCGGAAACCTGAACCCGCCCATCGTCCCCGAAACCATCGGCCGAGCCATCCTCGCCGCCGGCATAGCCGCGTGAAAGGTGGTCTCCCATTGCGTCCCCTGACCCCCATGGAGCCGAGATGAGCCCATTTGACGACTTCGACCGCCGCTTCCGACAGGCTGCGCAGTTCCACCGCGTCGCGTTCGGCATGGTCATCGCGCTCTGGGTCGCGGTCGTCGGCCTGATCATCACAGCCGGCGTCTTCGCTGTCCGGGAAGGGCCGGATGGGATCGCCGCAGAGGCGGGCCGCGCTGTGGCTGCGTTCGAGAACGCCCGCGAAGCCGCCAAGGCCGAAGGGGCGACGCCGTGACGGTCGTCGTCTGGGTTCTCGTGATCTGGGTCGGCAACTACGGTGGCTGGATCAGCGTCGACAACATCGACAGCGAGCGGAACTGCCGCGCCTTGGCCGCAGGCGTCTACCGCGACGTCGACCTCGCACCGTCGCCGCTCACCTACTCATGCCGCGCCGTCAGAAAGGTCGCACAATGACGGACAACCTCGAACCCCAACCGCTGATGGCGCGGCTGAAGAAGGCCGCCATGACAGCCGAGGAAGAAGGTCTCGTGTGGGTCGCGGATCAAATGACCGAAGCCGCCGCCACCCTAGAGCGGGCGGAGCGGGAGCTTGCCGAGGAAAAGGCCCGCTCGTTTCAGCGCCTACGCCGCACAGAGAAGCTGGCCGAAAAGCTGCTGGCGGCAAACGAGGAGAACCGGCGGCTAGCCGCCCTCTCCGTCCCGGCGGAGGAGAGGAACTCGGCGCGCTGCGACTGTGGCGTCGAATGCCAGGATCTCGGCGCGGCCGGAGAGTGTCGCTACGTCGACAGTTCACCTCCGGAGAGTTCCGCAAAGGCAAATCGCGAAACGCTCGCGCGGATCATCGACCCCGAAATCTGGGCTGATCACGATGAGGTTGCGCGGCTCAAGGCGTTCTGGGGCTCACACTACAGTGGCCAAGCCCGGATCGACCTGTCCCTAGCCAAGGCCGACGCAATCCTAGCCCTCGCCCCGGCGGAGGCTCGTTCCGATCAAGCGGTGCGGGAGCTGCTACGCGAGGCTGCCGTGGCGCTCCAACAGGCGTGCATTCGGTTTCAGGCCATCGAGCAATACAGCCGCCGCCTAGGACCGCTCCCAGCCGTCGAGGCGGCGCATGAACACGCCGAGAAGGTGCTGTGCAAGATCGCTGAGTTCGGCGTGCCCACGCCACCGAAAGCCGAGGCCGACCATGGGTGAGCTTTGGCGCTTTTTGCTGAGGCAAAATGGAATGGTAGTCGCGAGCGGCGACGCGCCAACGCGGGCCGCCGCCACAGCCGAGGGGATGCACTACGCCTCGATGTACGCCCAGGACGATCCGGTGCGGCTGACCGTCCGCAGAGTCCGGCCGCGCAAACCCGCCCAAGGGGACGTTGGGGAATCCAAACCGTGACGGACAAACTGACGAAGGCTCAGCGGTACACCCTGGAGTTCCTGGAAACGCGCCCCCGCCCGTGTCGCAGCGACGATCCGAACCTGCGTCGGCGCATCGGCATGCTCCGCCTCATGGAGGAGCGCGGCCTCGTCACCCGGAACATCCACGACATGTGGTCCATCAGCCGCGCCGGCCGCGCCGCGCTCGTTGGGGGAGACCAACTCAAATGAGCGACTGGAAAAAGCACGACGGCGGCCCGAACCCCGCTCCCGGTCAGTGCGTCGACCTCGTCTGGGGGATCGGCATCGTCGAGAGCCAGCCATCCGACAAGGTGAACTGGTCCTTCAAATGGGAATGGCGCCCGTCATACGAGCCCGCCTCACTCTCAGGAGAGACGAAATGAGCGCCACGCCGTGGCCCAATCCTCCCTGGCCGCCGGGTTCGGCCACCAACTGCAAGCGCGTGGGTTGGGTCGCTTTCTTCCAGGGCAAAGCGCGCGACCGATGCCCGTTTCCGCTTGGTCGCGCTGACCTCCAGCGCGGCTATCGCGAAGGGTGGGACGCCGGCCGCGCCGCGCTGGAGCAGGGAGAGCGGTCGTGAAGGTCTGGACCGTCACCGGCTACCATCGCACCGCCATCATGATGCGCGTCGAGGCCGAGACCGAAGCCGAGGCCATCGAGAAGGCCAAGGCGGGCGACTACGACGACGCCGACAGCGAGCCCGGCCCGCGCCTCTTCAAGCCTGCGTGGACCGCCGCCGAGGGATGGGCCTTCGGCGCAGGCGACCGCCCGCGTCGCCCCTAAGCGGAGTTGGGTGAACCTCAACCATAGGAGAACGAAGTGATTGCACCCGAGAAAATGCGCCGCATGGAAGCGAAGGTCGGCGGCGAGTGGGTCAACGTCCCGGATATGGGAGCCCTGGAGGCCGGCGACGTCTTCCGTATGTTCGAGCCGGACGGGACGCCCGTCGCATGGTCGAAAGACCCCACGGTTTTCGAGTTCACGGTCGCTGAGCAGCCCTCGGTCAAGGTCGCCGATCTGGCTGATACAGACGAGGACGACGGCCTGCGCTGCCTCGCCTGCGCCAAGCCATTCGTCCAGGGCGATGCCTACTACGCCGACGTGAGCGGCGGCTTCCTGCACGCCGACTGCTGTGGCCCAGAGCTGGAGAGCTACGTCGGCGCAGACGGCGAGCCCCTGCAAGACGGCGAGCCGATCCCAGAACCGCTGATCTTCGCCGAAGACGACTGACAGTTTGGAAGACAAAAGCCCGTCAGGGCGGAGGCACGAGAAGCATGAGCGAGCTGAGCGACTATAAGCGCATCGTCTCGGACCCGCTGGAGCGGCGTCTGCGCGAAGGCATTGCCGAGCTTCAGCAGCGCAACGCGGAGCTAGAGGCGGCCCTCGCCGCTATCCTGGCCGTCGCGCCCCGCCTGCCGAAGGTCCACCAATGGACGGGCGTCGCTGCGGCCGAAGACCTGTTTGACCTAGGCCTGCGCCACAAGAGCGGCCTCAAGCCCTACGACTACCTGAAAGCCTGGCTGAACATGCTCCGGCCGTTCGCCTACGCCACGCGGGACGATAGCTGGGGCGAGATGGAGAAGCTGCTGTGCATCGTGATGCGGAACTACGTCCGCACCGCAGCGGCGGCTGACGCCGGCCGCTCCGCGCTGGAGCAAGGCTGATGCTATCACCCAGCGACTATTGCGAAGATCTGCGCCAGCGCGCCGAGGCCGTCTTGCGGGATGCGCTGCGTACCCTCGCCCTGCACCCCGAGAACACGGCCGGAAAGATGGCGCCTCACGTCGCTATCGCCAAAATCAGGAAGGCCGCCCAGATCGCCAGCCAACTCGAAGCCTTGGCGACGGCGGCAGAGATCACGCCGTGAGTGTGAAGTCGTTGGGTGGAGCTAAACCATGATCGAGTTCACGCTGAGCTGCGACAAATGCGGGGCGATCATCGTCTCCAGTCGGAAGTCACCGGCCGACGCGCGGCTGATGGGCCGCCTCCAATGCAGCGCTATTCGCGATGGGAGCCGAGACCTTTGCGGCCGATGTCGGCCCGGCGAGGTCGTCGTGCTGGTCGGCCGAAGCCTGAGCGACATCAGTAGCAGCGGCATCGTCTGAGTTAGAAAAAGCCCGTCAGGGCGGAGGCACGAGGACATGACCCACGATCCCGATGCGATGACCGCGGAGCAGCTCCGCGATGAGGTCTGGTACTGGCGCACGGAAGCCGCCGCCGATCTGGGCTTCCGGCTATGCGAGGTGGAGAACCCCGACCTCCGCACCGATTTCAGGGGCCGGGCGACGCTGAAGCGCCGTGTCGAAGCACTCGTCAGCCTGCTCAGCAACGCGCTCAGCGGCGACATTTTCGAGGCGTGCAGCATCTGCGGCGAGGCGATCCGGCCCGGCGTGGCGCTCATCCGCGACGTTGATATGGGCGACTGCCACGCTGAGTGCATGGGCGACCCGGAGATCAAGCGCGAGGGTGGCGCGCGGCCTGGAGACACGATCCTTGTCGATCCGGAGAGCGTCGTGGGCTTCGATGACGAGCCCGACCCGGAGAGCGACGGTCGCCTGATCGCGCACGAGCACAGCCGCCTCTACACGACAGATCAGATCGCGGCGAAGCTCGAAATGGCGCGCGCCGCCATCGGCCGCGGATCGGCCTGAGTTCGACAGACGCATACTCCGGAGACCGGATAGATGACCTTCTTCAAAGACATCGGCCAGTGCTGTCAGTGCGGCGAGCCGATGGCGATGACCGAAGCGACCCACCAGACGCTGAAGCGCTCTGGAGCGATCTTCTACTGTACGTTCGGCCATCAGCAGGTGTTCGCCACGGGGCCGACCGAAGCCGACAAGCTGCGCCGCGAGCATGATCGACTGAAGCAAGAGAACGCTCGCCTTGAAGAATACCGTCTCGCTGCCGAACGGGCTGAGCAAGCCGCTCTGGAGCATGCAGCGGCTCAGGCGCGCCGTGCCGCCGCCGCTCGCGGCCAGGTCACACGTCTGAAGAACCGCGCCGCGGCCGGCGTCTGCCCATGCTGCAACCGGACCTTCGTCAACCTCCAGCGTCACATGGCCAGCAAGCACGCCGGTTTCGTCGCTGAGGAGGTCCAGGGCGAAGCCGGGGCCGTCGTTCACTGAGTTTGGAAGAGCATCACGACTTAGCCCCATGACCCCTCGCCTGCTCACCGAGCGCGCCGCCGCCGAATATCTGTCGCTTCCCCTCGCTGGGGTGCGCCGGATCACGGCTGGCCGCGTCGTGCTCGACGGTCGGGTGAGATGGGACCGTCTGGCGCTCGACGCATGGCTTGACGGAATAGGAGCGCGGTCGTCTTCATCGGCGGCCAACCAAAATATGACAGGCCCCGATGCAGCGCTCGAACAGTGGCTTGCCGATACGCAAAATGCTGCCCGGCGTTCATAGGATCAGGGCGCAGCGCAAGGCCTGCGTCGTCGAGTATTGGTACGCGTGGCGAGGCGGCCCGCCCATCCTCATCGCCAAGGCGCGATCGGCCGACGAGCTGGCGCGCCTGGTGGAATCGAAGTTCGCCGAGGCAGCCACCGCCTACAAGGCGGCGATGACGCCGCAGACGTCCGAAGATTTCCTCTCAGGTCTGGTGGCGAAGTATCTGGCGAGTGCGGAGTTCAAGAAGCTTGGCGCCCGCACGCGGGACGACCTTACACGGCATCTGGGGAAGGTGCGCGACGGCCTCGGGACCATGCCCGTCGAGGCGCTGAAGTCGGAGAAGGCGCGCAAGATCCTTCTCGACTGGCGTGACCAATGGAAGGCCACGCCGAAGACCGCTGACGCCAGGCTGGGCGCTTTGGCCCTGGTGCTGAGCTGGGCGAAGAGGCGCGGGGACCTCAGCGTCAACCCACTGGAGAAATGGCCGAGGCTCTACAGCGTGAACCGGGCCGAGGTCATTTGGACGAAGGCCGACCTCGTGACGCTGCTCAAGGGCGCCGACGCGGACTTCCGTCGCGCCGTGCTGTTTGCCGCGTTCTCCGGCCTCCGCTTGGGCGATCTAGTCCGCGTGACCTGGGCGGATGTCGGCGAGAAGGCCATCACGCTCACGACCGCCAAGAGCCGGGGCAAGCGCGTCGTCATCGTGCCGATCACGCCGAAGCTTCAAGCGATCCTGAAGCAGATCGGGCGCAAGGACGTCGGCGCGGTCCTGACGCACTCCAGAGGCTTGCCCTGGACGGCCTGGGGCATTCAGACGGCCATGCAGCGCCGAAAGACCGCGAAGGGCGTCAAAGGCCTGCGGTTCCACGATCTACGCGGCACGGCGGCCACCCACTTCGCCCGATCGCTACCGCTCGCCGACGTCGCCCGCATCATGGGTTGGACGCCACAGCGCGTGGACGCCATTGCGGCGAGATACGTCACCGCAGAGGCGGTTGCCGAGGGGATGCTGAAGCGGCTAAAGGGGAACAAATAGGGGTGCGGTTTGTAAACGCCTGCCCGAGAACTGTAAACGACGTAACGTTGGAACCCGAAAAGCTCAGCAAAAACAATTCGCCGGATTAGCTCAGCTGGTAGAGCAGCGGTTTTGTAAACCGAAGGTCGCGGGTTCGAGCCCTGCATCCGGCACCATCCCCTGCGGTGCAGCGCGACCGGGGCCTTGAACGCGCCCGCGATCCGCGCGATTGCCGCTTCGGCCGCGCGCAAGCTTGGCCGCCGTTCCCGTCCAGGAGCCTCTCGCATGCGCCGGTTTGCCGTTGTGTCCGCCGTTCTGAGCCTCGCCGCCGTGGTGGCGGCTTGCGGGAAGCCTGCTGCGGAAGGAGGCGACGGAGCGTCGTCCGCCGGGCCCCAGCCGGCCGAGCTGGCGCCGGAGCAGATCAAGGCGCTGCAGGCCAGCCTGCCGGCGCCGTACAACGCCGCCGACATCGCCAACGGCAAGATGAAGTTCGCGATCTGCTCGGCCTGCCACACGCTGACGCCTGGCGGCCCGAACATGACCGGGCCCAATCTGCACGGCATCGTCGGCACGAAGGCCGCCGCGGTGCCCAATTACAACTTCAGCGACGCCCTGAAGGCGCAAACCTTCAGCTGGGACGCCGCGCACCTCGACGCCTGGATCGCCGATCCCAAAGCTGTGGCCCCCGGGACGAAGATGACCTTCGCCGGGGTCAAGGACGCGAAGGACCGCACCGACCTTGTCGCCTATCTGATGGTCGCCACGGCGGACGCGCCCAAGCCCTGACATCAACTATTTGGCGATCACGCCTCATCAGCAACCTTGACGCGATCAGTGACGCGGCGCATTGTCGCAGCGTCGCGGATCACTGCATCTGTCCCGACAGCTTCCCGACGGCGACGTTTCCCCGACGTGGCCGCCCAGACCAAAACGTCAATCGACGTCCGGTCATCCCCCATGACTCTTGGCCTTCCTCCGGGAAGGCCATTTTCTTTCAGCTCCTCACGCGGGCTACCGCGTCCAGCCAGCGGGCGTAGGCGGCTTCGCGCGCACGGGCGTCCAGCTCGGGGCGAAAGCTTTCGGTCTGCGGACGCACGCGTGCCGCGGCCTCCAGGTCGGGATAGACGCCCGCCCCCACGCCCGCGAACAGCGCCGCGCCGAGCGCCGTCGTCTCTTGATAGAGCGCGCGGCAGGCGCGCACGCCCGTGAGGTCGGCGAGCCGCTGGGCGAAGCCGGCGCTGCTCGACATGCCGCCGTCGATCCGTAGTTCCACATCGCCATGGAAGGCGTCAGGCGCATCGGCCCGCATCGCCTCGATGAGGTCGCGACTCTGCAGGGCCGAAGCGTCGAAGCAGGCCTGAGCGATCTCCGCGAGCCCGGCGTCGCGCGTCAGGCCGAAGATCGCGCCGCGCGCCTCCGGGTCCCACCAAGGCGCGCCCAGGCCGGTGAAGGCCGGCACCAGCACCACGCCGTGGTCCGCCCGCGCCGTGGCCGCCAGACGCTCGACGCCCTTGGGCCCGCCCTCGACGCCGAGTTGTTCGTTCATCCACTGGATCGCCGCGCCGGCGACGAAGATCGCGCCCTCCAGCGCATAGGTCGTGCGGCCACCCACGCGCGCAGCCACGGTGGTCAGGAGCCTCGCCTCCGACAGCGGCGCTTGTTCGCCGCAGTTCAACAACAGGAAGCAGCCGGTGCCGTAGGTGGCCTTCATCTCGCCGGGCCGAATGCACCCCTGCCCCATCAGCGCCGCCTGCTGATCGCCCGCCACGCCGCGGATCGGCACTGAAGCGCCCAGCAGCTCCGGCAGGGTCTCGCCGAAGTCGCCGGCGCAATCGCGTACCTCGGGCATCAGGCCGAGCGGCGCCTGCAGCAGGTCGGCCATCTGCGGCGACCAGGCTTGCTTGCGGAGGTCGAACAGCAAGGTGCGCGAGGCGTTGGTGGCGTCGGTCGCATGCACCCGCCCGCCGGTGAGCTTCCAGATCAGCCACGTGTCAATGCTGCCGGCCAGCAGTTCGCCGGCCCCGGCGCGAGCGCGCGCGCCCTGCACGTGGTCGAGCAACCAGGCGATCTTCGTCCCCGAGAAATAAGGGTCGAGCAGCAGTCCGGTGATCTCGGTCGCCCGCGGCTCGTGGCCGGCGTCGCGCAGCCGTTCGCAAGCCTCGGCGGTGCGCCGGTCCTGCCAGACGATCGCCGGATGGATCGGCTCGCCGGTCGCGCGGTCCCAGATCACCACGGTCTCGCGTTGGTTGGTGAGGCCGATGGCCGCCACCTCGGCCATCTGTCGCCCGCTCTTTTCGACCGCCTCGCGCATCACCGCCACCGAGGCTTCGAAGATCTCGTTGGCGTCGTGCTCGACCCAGCCGTCGCGGGGGTAGGACTGGCGGATCGGTCGGCCCGCCTCGGCGAGCGCCCGCCCGGAAGCGTCAAAGAGGATCGCGCGGGTGCTGGTGGTGCCCTCGTCCAGCGCCAGAATCAGCGGTTCGCCCATGGGTTAAGCGTCTCCCTTCCCGATTCGTTTAAACAACTCTTCACTCCACGCGATCAAAAAGGCTCCGAGCTCCGCCAACTCAGAAAGAGCAGGATCGGGCGTTGGAAGCGATCGAGAGCCAGGATCGGCTCGTCAGTCTTGCCCGCAGCCGGACGCCCGCCGAGCGCGACCGGCTAATGCTCGGGCTTGCCGACCTGTGCCGGGTCGGCGGCGCGGCGGCGTCCAAGCCGCCGGTGCAGGCGCTGATGTCCACCCTGTTCCTCAATCTCGTCGTCGAAGCCGAGCGCGACATGCGCCGCCGGCTCTCCCAAAAGCTCGCCACAGCCGAATGGGCGCCGCCGGCGCTGATCAACATCTTGGCCCTCGACGAGATCGAGATCGCCCGCCCGGTGATCGCCGCCAGCCCGGTGCTGAAGGACGACGATCTCATCAAGCTGCTGTTCGAGGCCACCGTCGAGCACCAGATCGAGGTTGCGCGCCGCCCCGCACTCGGCCGCCCGGTGGTGGTCGAAATCCTGCGCCAGGGCGAGCCGGCCGTGCTGACCGCGCTCGCCGGAAATCCGACCGCTGAGCTCACCGACGCCGACATGCGCGAACTGGTCTGCGAGGCGCGCCGCGTGGCCGCGCTGCGCGTGCCGCTCGCCCGCCATCCGAAACTGACCAGCGAGCTCGCGCTGCAGCTCTACGTCTGGCTGGGCCAGGCGATGCGCAAATCGCTCACCGAACGCTTCCGCCTGGACGCAGAGGCGCTCGACAGCATGCTGGCCGAGACGGTGCGCGAGGCGCATGGCGGCCTCGGCGTCGCCGATCCGCAGCCCGCCGCCGCCAACGACGAAGGCGGCATGCGCGACATGGAGCGGCGGCTGGTCGAAAAGCTGCACGCCGCCGGACAGCTGCGCCCCGGCTACCTGGTGCGGGCGCTGCGCGAGGGCCGCGTGAACCTGTTCGCCAGCGCGCTCAGCACGCTCGCCGGCATCTCCGTCGAGGAAGTGCGCGAAGCCATGGACTCCCCGTCCTCCGAACGACTGCTGTATTATTGCGAACACGTCGGGGTCGATCGCAGCGCGTTCGGCTCCGTGCTGGAAATGGTGCACGACCTGCACGGCAATTCTGAGTCGCGACACGCGCGGCAGCCGCTCAACGCACCGGGCGAGGTCAAGTTCGTCGTGCCCCAGCGCCGCCGCTGAGAACCCGCCGAAACTTGACTGACGAGGTTTGACAACCGCTCACCTT
>Ga0207676_10000082_pt1 | contig 92500 bp, 89 predicted proteins | sample KBSSwiS72_FD_184307 | JGI IMG/M metagenome (GOLD analysis project Ga0207676, IMG submission 184307) | Switchgrass rhizosphere microbial communities from Kellogg Biological Station, Michigan, USA - KBS Switchgrass S7-2 (SPAdes) (version 2) | ecosystem: Host-associated > Plants > Roots >...
CGGTCGAAATGGGCGTGACCGACGGCTGGTGGAAGTACGGCTGCGCCGCGGTGATCGGCATCGACCGCTACGGCGAGTCGGCGCCGGGGCCGGTACTGTTCAAGCACTTCGGATTCACGGCGGAGAACGTCGTGGCCACGGTTCGGGCGGCGCTCGCCGCGTGATGTCTTTTCATTTCTGGAGAATCCTTCCATGACCATCAAGATCGGCATCAACGGCTTCGGCCGCATCGGGCGCATGGTGTTTCGCGCCGCCGTGCAGAACTTCAAGGACGTGGAGGTCGTTGCCATCAACGACCTGCTCGAGCCGGACTACCTCGCCTACATGCTGAAGTACGACTCGGTGCACGGCCGCTTCAAGGGCGAGGTGTCGGTCGACGGCAACACGCTCGTCGTCGACGGCAAGCGGATCCGCCTGACGCAGGAGAAGGATCCGGCGGCTCTCAAGTGGGGCGAGGCGGGCGCCGAGGTCGTGATCGAGTCGACCGGCCTCTTCCTCACCAAGGAGACGGCGCAGAAGCACATCGATGCGGGCGCGAAGAAGGTCGTCCTGTCCGCGCCCTCGAAGGACGACACGCCGATGTTCGTCTTCGGCGTCAACGACAAGCGCTACAAGGGCGAGGCGATCATCTCCAACGCCTCGTGCACCACGAACTGCCTGGCGCCCGTGGCGAAGGTGCTGCACGACAAGTGGGGCATCAAGCGCGGGCTGATGACGACCGTGCACGCGACGACGGCGACGCAGAAGACGGTCGACGGCCCGAGCAACAAGGACTGGCGCGGCGGCCGCGGCATCCTCGAGAACATCATCCCGTCGTCGACCGGCGCGGCCAAGGCGGTCGGCGTGGTGATCCCCGAGCTCAACAAGAAGCTCACCGGCATGTCGTTCCGCGTGCCGACGTCCGACGTCTCGGTGATCGACCTGACGGTCGAGCTGCTCAAGGAGGCGAGCTACAAGGACATCTGCGCCGAGATGAAGGCGCAGTCGCAGGGCGCCTTGAAGGGCGTGCTCGGCTACACCGAGGACAAGGTGGTCTCGACCGATTTCCGCGGCGAGGCGATGACGTCGGTGTTCGACGCCGAGGCCGGCATCGCCCTGGACGGCACCTTCGTCAAGGTCGTGGCCTGGTACGACAACGAGTGGGGTTACTCGAACAAGACGCTGGAGATGGCGCGCGTCGTCGCCCGCTTCGGCGCCTGAACACGGCCGGCCCGCGACGCATCAGCGAAAAGAGCCCCCGCGGGGGCTCTTTCTCCTTGGGCCGGCCGGACGGCTCAGTGCCAGTAGCGGTAGCCGTGGCGCCAGCCGTGGCCGTATCCGGCGCCGAAGCCGATGCTCACCACCGGCGGCGCGTAGTACCCCCGCGGCGGGCCGTAGTAGTAGGCCGGCGCCGGGTAGTACCCCGGGGCGTAGACCGGCGCCGGAGCAGGGCTGTAGTAGGTGGCCGGCGGCACCGGGTAGCCGGCGGAGGGCGGCTGCGGGTACGAGGGCTCGTCGTAAGCGGGGGGCACCGCGCCATAGCCGCCGCGCGCCGCGCCGTCGTCGTAGGCCTGGCCGCCGGACGGGCGGACATCGATCGCCAGGCGCGGGCCGGGATCGGTGGCGGTGCGGGTGGTGTAGCGCTGGCCGTGGTATTCGTAGACCACGTCGTAGCCGACCACCCGGCTCTGGTAGCTGCTGACGGCGCGGCAATCGCGCACCGGAACGACCTGGCCGGGGCTGTTGTTCATCTCGGCCTGATTGCCGATCGCACCGCCGGTCACCGCGCCGAGGGTGGTGGCGGCGACCCGACCGGCGCCATGGCCGAACTGGTTGCCGATGACGCCGCCGATGATCGCGCCGACCAGCGCCCCGCCGCCCGAAGGCTGCGAGGGGACGACCCGCTGGCCGTCGGCGCACTCCTGGCGGGCCACCGGAACCGAGCTGGTTACCGGGGTGGCGGAAATGACGTTGGCGTACTCTGCGGCCCGCGCGGCACCGGCGGCGCCGAGCAGGGCGAAGGCCGAGGCGGCCAGGGCGGTAGACTTCAGGGGAAGATTCATTTCGATTGGGTCGTCGTCGCGTCGTGGGGACGGTTCTCTTCGTGACCTTCGATCCCGGCAAGAGTTCTATTCACTCCACGCGCGACGACGGTCGAACGACGACGCCTTGACATTTCTTTGCATTGCGCACCCGCGCAGCAACGTCCATGTCGGGCCGCTTGGCTCCAATCGCAAGTCTCGACTATCAACAACCCGAGCCCGACCCCGGGGGTGACCCCAGCGGTGCTCGAGACAAGGAAGACAAGTGCTCAATTCCAGGTTCCGGGCCCTCGCGGCCGTGATGGCATTCGCGGCGGCCGCACTCGCGGGCTGCGGCAGCAACAGCAGCAGCAACAATGGCAGCGTGCGGCTGGTCAACGCCACCCTGACCCACGCCTCGATCAGCCTGCTGGCCAACGGCGACCCCCTGATCACGGGCACGGCGAAAGACACGGCGAGCGACTACGCCGACGTCGACAGCGGCAGCCCGTCGCTGCAGGTCAACGACGCCGCCAGCGGCGCCGTCCTGGTCGTCAGCGCGCCGACCGTCGCCGAGGGGCAGAAGTTCGCGCTGGTCGCCTATGAGAGCGGCGGCGCGGTGCGCACCTCCATCATCACCGAAGGCACCGCCGCGCCTCCGGCCAACACGGCGAGCGTTCGCATCTTCAATGCCGCCACCGACGCCGGCTCGATCGACGTCTACATCACCGACCCGGCTGTCGACATCACGACCCTGTCGGCGCCGACCTTCACCTTCACCGCCTCGACCTCGGTGCAGGCGAGCAACTTCCTGTCGTTCGGTGCCCCCTCCCCGGGCGGCGCCACCTACCGGGTCCGCGTCACCGGCGCGGGCAATCCTGCGGACCTGCGCCTCGACATCCCGAGCGTCACCCTCCTCAGCCAGCGGGTGGCGACCGTGATCCTCACGCCCACCGCCGGCGGCACCCTGGCGAACGGGTCGGTCCTGGTCGAGGACGGCCTCTACAGCGCCACGCCCAACACCAGCGCCCGGGTCCGCCTGGTCGCCGCGGTCACGAACGGCGCCACGGTGTCGGCCACCGCCGGCAGCACGCCGATCGGCACCAACGTCATCGCGCCGTCGATCGGCACCTATGTCAGCGTGTCTTCGGGCAGCGCGATCAGCGTCACGGTGAATGGTGCCCCGGTCGCCGCGCCGACGGGCACGCTCGCCGCTGGCAGCGACAGCACCCTGATGATCTACGGCAACGCCGCGAGCGCCACGGCCAACCTGATCGCCGACGACAACCACCTGCCGACGGCCAGCAGCAACTACAAGCTGCGCCTGATCAACGGCCTCACCGGCGCTGCAGTACCGCTGTCGATGGACGTCAATTTCCAACCCGTCGCAAGCAACGTCCAACCGGGCGCGGCCTCGGCCTACACGGTGCTCCCCGTCACCCCCCTGACGCCGGCGCAGATCAGCGTCACTTCGCCGAGCAACCCGACTGCGATCTATTCGGTCGCAGCGTCGCTGCCGGGCAGCGCCGTGTTCACGCTGTTCATGCTCGGCGATGCGAGCGCGCCCATCGGCACGCCGCGCCGGGACCGCTGACATCGGGAGGCTGGCCGTTCGTCGCTGCGTGATGGAGTTGGCGGCCTCCGGCTGCCGTCGGTAAGGCTTGGTAAAGGCTTCCGACGCCCGCATGGCGGCCGCCTAAACTGACTCGATGCCCTTGCTCGTCTCTCGCGGCGCGCGCCCCGCGCGCGCCTGGCTGGCCCTACCGTTTGCCGCCATGGCCGCCGCCGGCGCGCTGTCGGCATGCGCCGCGCCGGCCGCCGAGCCCGTGACCGCTCCGGTCGAGGTGCGGCTGATGGTCAAGCTGACCCAGGCCTCGGACGACCGCGCCGGCATCGCCGCCGAAGTCAGCCGCGTTGCCGGCGTGCCGGCCAGCTATCGGTCGCTGGTGAGTGCGAACTGGCATGCCCTCAGCCTGCATTGCGCCGATGCGTCGGCCTGCGATGCGGCCATCGGCCGCCTGCGCCAGGCGCGGACGAGCTTCGAGGCCGTCGAGTTGGACGGGCGCAAGCGCGGCGCCGTGATGTGATCCAGGAGTCAATACCGACATGCGAAGACTGAACCAGCGCGTTGCCGCGCTTGCCGCCGCCATGCTCTTGCCGCTGGCGGCCCAGGCGCCGATGGCGCAGAGCGTTCGCCCGGCCGTGGCCGACGCGGCCCCGGCCCGGGTGATCGTCAAGTACCGGGCCGACTCGGACATGACCAAGAAGCAGGCAATGACGGCCACCGGCCGGCGCACCCTGCAGGTGCAGGCGCTCGGCGAGCGGATCGGCGTCGCCCTGGCGGCAGGCGCCGGGATTTCCGACCGGTCCCATGTGGTCACCGCGCGCGGCATGAGCTCGGCCAGCCTGGCGGCCCGGCTCGGCGCCCTGGCGGACGTCGAATACGCGGTGGCCGACGAGCGCAAGCACATCGTCGCCGCGCCGAACGATCCGTTCTACGCCAGCCGGGTGGCGACCACGAGCACCGGCGGCCCCGCCGTCGGTCAGTGGTACCTGAAGCCACCGGGCCAGGACGGGCTGGCGACCAGCACCGCACCGGCCGCGATCAATGCCGAGCAGGCGTGGGACCTCCTGAGCGGCGGCGTCGGCAGCCCGAGCATCGTCGTCGCCGTGCTCGATACCGGCGTGCGCCTGGACCATCCGGACCTCCTCGCCAACGTCGTTCCCGGCTACGACATGATCGCCGCCGACGATTCCAACAACAACGGCCTTGGCGGCAGCGACTTCTCGACCGCCAACGACGGCGACGGCCGCGACGCCGACCCGAGCGATATGGGCGACTTCATTACCGCGGCCGAGAAGGCGAACAACCCGAACTTCACCAGCTGCGACGTCTCCGCTTCCTCGTGGCACGGCACACAGACGCTCGGCCTGATCGGCGCGACCACGAACAACGGCGTCGGCATCGCCAGCGTCGGCAACGGCGTGAAGGTGATGCCGGTGCGCGTGCTCGGCAAGTGCGGCGGATTCGACTCGGACATCCTCGTCGGGATGCTCTGGGCAGCCGGGGTCTACAGCACCTCCGAGCTCGCGACGCTGGGCTTGCCGGCCAATCCCAACCCGGCCAAGGTCCTCAGCATGAGCCTGGGCAGCACCGGCTCCTGCAGTCAGCCGTACCGTGACGTGATGACGCGACTCGCCGCCGCCAACGTGGTGGTCGTGGCCTCGGCCGGCAATTCCGCCGGCCACGCCGTCGGCACGCCCGCCAACTGCCCGGGAATCATCGCGGTGGCGGGCCTTCGCCACGTGGGTGACAAGGTGGGCTTCTCCGACCTCGGGTCCGAGATCGCGATCAGCGCACCGGGTGGCAATTGCGTCCTGATCAATCAGGGGGAGCCTTGCCTGTATCCGATCATGACGACGTCGAATGCGGGAACGCAGGCCCCGGTGCTCGGCGCCGCCGGCGCGATCTACACCGACAGCTTCGACACCGCATCGCTCGGCACCAGCTTCTCGGCGCCGCTCGTGGCCGGCGCCGCCAGCCTGATTCTCTCGGTCAAGCCGTCGATGACAGCGGCCCAGGTGCGCTCGACGCTGCAGGCCACCGCGAGACCCTTTCCGACGACGGGCGGCAGCGCGGGCATCCCGCAGTGCTTCCCACCGACCAGCGGCAGCGCCGATCAGATCGAGTGCTACTGCACCACTGCGACCTGCGGCGCCGGCATGCTCGACGTGCACGCGGCCGTGCTCGCCGCGGCCGGCGTGCAGGCGCAGATCACGGTGGCGACCGCCAGCCCGACAGCCGGTCAGCCGGTCACCATCAACTCCAGCTCGGTGATCGGTGCCGGGCAGAGCGCCACCTACCTGTGGGCGATCGTCTCCGCCGGAACGACCGGGGCGACGATCAGCGGTGCGAACAATGCCGACACCGTGACCGTCATGCCGACCGCAGCGGGCACCTTCACGATCAGCCTGACGACAACCGACAACAACAACTTCGTTTCGACCACGACGGCTACCGTCACTGTCGCTGCGGCCTCGGTGCCGCCTTCGAGCTCGGGCGATGGCGGCGGCGGTGGCGCGCTCGGCGTCGGCTGGCTGACGCTGCTGCTGAGCGCGGTGCTCGCGCTGGCCGGGGTCGCGCAGCTCGAGCGGCGGCGTGCCGCCCGCGCGCTCAGCGGCTCGGCTCGAGCCGTGCGCAGGCGCTGAAGCCGCGCCCCGAGCTGTCGAGGCGGAGGCCGGCGAGACGCGCGGCCGTCGCCGCATCGGCGTTGCCGACGCGGTAGACGTGGGTGACGACGGTCGTCGTGCCCACCGTCGACTCGCTCCGCTGGTCGCTCCAGCTGCCCGGCGGCAGCGCCCCCTTCAGCGCCGCCTCGGCCGCGGCGGCTTCGGCTCCCGCGACCGGCGCCGACTCGAGGCAGCTGCCGCTGGTGCCGGGCGGCGCCGAAGCCATCGGCATCAGGACGATGCTCGCCGGGTGCACCTGATTGGCGATCCGCTCGGGCTCGCGGTCGCCGTGCGACTGCAGGCCGGCGAAGCCGTCGAACCAGCCGCGGGAAAAGCCGAAGAAGAGCAGGTTGGCGGCGAGCAGCACCAGCAGCAGGCCCCTCAGCATGGCGTGCTCGCGCTGCGCTGCGGATCCCGCACGCCCGGGTCCGGTTCCAGGCGCACGCTGACCTCGCCGCTGCCGACCCGCTCGATGCCGGTCGGCGTGTGCAGTAGCAGTTCGCCGCCGGCGGACACGCCGCCGGCCAGGCCTTCGCGTCCGGGTCCACTGCCGGTCGCCCAGCGCACGGTGCGGCCGCGGAGCAGGTCGCGGGCGGCGAAGCCGGCGGCGAAGGCCGGAAAGCCGTCCTTCTCGAAACGGCGAAGCGCCGTCGCCAGGGCCGGCACCAGGCGCTCGGCGAGCGCCTGCGGGCTCGCGGCCGCCGGGGGATCGATCTCCGCCAGCCAGGCGACGCCGCTCGACGCCGCGGCGACACGCTGCTCGAGCAGGTTGATGCCGATGCCGATCGCCGCGACCCGAGCCGGGCCGTGCGCCACCGTCTCGATCAGCACGCCGCCCAGCTTTCGTCCGGGCTCGGCGGCGCCGACGAGCCAGAGGTCGTTGGGCCACTTCAGGCCGATGCGAAGCGCCGCGGCCGGGCGGGGATCGAGTGCCTCGGCCAAGGCCACGCCGACGGCGAGCGAGAGGCCCGAGAGGTCGAGGGCCGCGGCGAACGGCCAGGCGAGCGAGAAGGTGAGCGAAGCCCCTGGCGTCGACGCCCAGGTCCTTCCGAGGCGGCCCCGCCCGGCGGTCTGCCGCTCGGCGACCCGGGCCCGTGGTGCGAGCAGGCTGTCGGCGGGTTGCTCGCGAGCCCAGGCCAGCAGGTCGGCGTTGGTCGAGGCGGTCTCCTCGACCCGCTCGATCCCGACCGCCGCCGGCCTGCCCGTGTTCACTTCCCCTTCGGTGCGAGCATGGTGCCGCGGCACTTGCGGCTGCCGCAATGGCAGGCGAACTGCTCCTTCGCCTTCTTCGTCTGCCGGCCCTCGAGCACCAGGCCGTAGTCGTAGTTCAGTTCCTCGCCCGGCTCGATGTCGCGCAGGGCCTTGATGAACACCCGGCCGGCGTCCTCGTCCTCGTCGGCCTCGCAGTTCGGATCGCAGGCGTGGTTGATCCACTTCGCCGAGCCGCCGGTGCCGCCGTCGATGACGCGCTTGTCGTCGATGTGGAAGAAGAAGGTGTGGTTAGGATCGTCGGGATCGTGCGGATGGCGGCGCTGCGCTTCCTTCCAGGTGATCACGTTGCCGGTGTATTCGATGATCCGCGTGCCGGCCGGGATCGCCTTGAGGGCGAACACGCCCTTGCCGTGGACGCCCGAGCGTCTCACCTGGGTGCGGCCGCGCGGGCTCGGGGCGGCGGCGGTCTCGGACTTGGTCTTGGGGCTTTTCTTGCCGTTCGATTTCTTTGGGTACATTGAATTCATGGGTGCGCGCGCGTGGGCGTGCGCGCGAGAAGCCCGGATTGTATGGATGCGGCGAGGCCGCGAGAGCACAGCACGGAAATCGAATCGAACAGAAGAATGACCAACAAGTCCCTGATCATTGCCGAGAAGCCTTCCGTCGCGCAGGACATCGTCCGCGCGCTCACGCCCATCGCGGGCAAGTTCGACAAGCACGACGAGTACTTCGAGAGCGACGGCTACCTCGTCACTTCCGCCGTCGGTCACCTGCTCGAGATCAAGGCGCCCGAGGAGTTCGACGTCAAGCGCGGCAAGTGGAGCTTCGCCCACCTGCCGGTGATCCCGCCGCATTTCGACCTCGCGCCGCTGGAGAAGACCAAGAGCCGGCTGAACGCGATCGTCAGGCTGGTCAAGCGCAAGGACGTGGCCGAGCTGATCAACGCCTGCGACGCGGGCCGCGAGGGCGAGCTGATCTTTCGCCTGATCCAGCAGCACGCCAAGGCCAAGCACCCGGTCAAGCGCCTCTGGCTGCAGAGCATGACGCCGGCGGCGATCCGCGAGGGCTTCGAGCACCTGCGCAGCGACCGGCAGATGCTGCCGCTGGCCGACGCCGCGCGCTGCCGCTCCGAGGCCGACTGGCTGGTCGGCATCAACGGCACGCGGGCGATGACCGCGTTCAACTCGCGCGACGGGGGCTTTTTCCTCACCACCGTCGGCCGGGTGCAGACGCCGACGCTCTCGATCATGGTCGAGCGCGAGGAGCAGATCAGGAAGCACGTCTCGCGCGACTACTGGGAGGTGCGCGCCACCTTCGCGGTGAGCGCCGGCGAGTACGAGGGCAAGTGGTTCGACCCGGCATGGAAGAAGAATGCCGACGACGCCGAGCTGCGCGCCGACCGGCTCTGGAACGAGGCCGATGCCCTGGCCATCGCCGCCGCGGTGCAGGGCGAGCCGGCCTCGGTGACCGAGGAGGCCAAGCCGAGCACGCAGGCGCCGCCGCTGCTCTACGACCTCACCAGCCTGCAGCGCGAGGCGAACTCGCGCTTCGGCTTCTCGGCCCGCACCACGCTCTCGATCGCCCAGGCGCTGTACGAGAAGCACAAGGTCCTGACCTATCCGCGAACCGACAGCCGGGCCCTGCCCGAGGACTACCTCGCGGTGGCCAAGGACACGATCGCGATGATCTCCAAGGAGGACATGCCCGGGCCGCTGCGCGCGCTTGCCGTGCACGCGCGTACGGCGCTGAGCGAGGGCTACGTCAAGCCCTCGAAGCGGATCTTCGACAACGCCAAGGTCTCGGACCACTTCGCGATCATCCCGACGCTCTTGCCGCCGAAGAGCCTCTCGGACGTCGAGGCCAAGCTCTACGACATGATCGCCAAGCGCTTCCTGGCGGTGTTCTTCCCGAGCGCCGAGTTCATGGTGACGACGCGGATCTCGACCGTCGGCGCGGAGGGCAAGGAGTACCGCTTCCAGACCAACGGCAAGGTCATGGTCAGGCCGGGCTGGCTCGCGGTCTACGGCCGCGAGGTGCAGGAAGACGACGCCAACCTGGTGGCTGTGGCCGACGGCGAGCTGGCGCGCACCGAGAGCGTCGACGTCAAGGCGCTGAAGACCCGGCCGCCGGCGCGCTACACCGAGGCGACGCTGCTCTCGGCGATGGAAGGCGCCGGCAAGCTGATCGACGACGACGAGCTGCGCGAGGCGATGCAGGAGAAGGGCCTGGGCACGCCGGCGACGCGGGCGGCGATCATCGAGGGCCTGATCTACGAGAAGTACATCCACCGCGAAGGCCGCGAGCTCGTTCCCGGCGCCAAGGCGTTCCAGCTCATGACCCTGCTGCGCGGCCTGGGCGTCGAGGACCTGACCAAGCCCGAGCTCACTGGCAACTGGGAGTTCCAGCTCGCCGAGATGGAGAAGGGCCACCTCGAGCGCGAGACCTTCATGCGGCAGATCGCCGAGATGGCCGAGCGGATCGTGCGCAAGGCCAAGGAATACGACCGCGACACCATCCCCGGCGACTACGCGACCCTGGCGACCCCCTGCCCGAACTGCGGCGGCGTGATCAAGGAGAACTACCGCCGCTACGCCTGCACCGGCATCCCGGGCAAGACCGAAGCCTGCGGCTTCTCGATCAGCAAGATCCCCGGCGGCCGGGCGTTCGAGCTGCCCGAGGTCGAGGCCTTCCTGCGCGACAAGCGGATCGGCCCGCTCGAGGGCTTCCGCTCCAAGGCCGGCTGGCCGTTCACCGCCGAGATCAAGCTGGTGCGCGACGACGATCTGAACAACTGGAAGCTCGAGTTCGATTTCGGCGAGGAGGCCCGGCGCGAAGGCGAGTCGGGCGAGCCGGTCGACTTCTCCGAGCAGGAGAGCCTGGGGATCTGCCCGAAGACGCAGGGCAAGGTCTACGAGTTCGGCACCAGCTACGTCTGCGAGCACGCGGTCGGCGCCAACGTCACCTGCGACTTCAAGAGCGGCAAGGTGATCCTGCAGCAGCCGATCGCGCGCGAGCAGATGACCAAGCTGCTGGCCTCCGGCGCGACCGACCTGCTCGAGGGCTTCGTTTCCAACAAGACCCGGCGCAAGTTCAAGGCGCGCCTGGCCTGGGACGCCAAGGAGGGCAAGGTCGTGTTCGCGTTCGAGCCGCGGCCGGGGCGGCCGCCGGCGAAGCGGGCCGGCAACGCTGCGTCGGCGGCGAAGCCCACGCTGGCGAAGAAGGCCGCCGCGGAAGGCGCTTCGGCGGAGGCGGCGCCGGCGAAGACGGCGGCCAAGAAAGTCGCAGTCAAGAGAGTCGCAGCCAAGAAAGCCACAGCCAGGAAAGGGGCGCCGAAGACGAGCGGCTGAGCGGAGAATCGGGGAACGCCGTCCGATCGGCGAGGGAGCATGGAATGAACAGCCTGTCGTCGCTTCGCTTCGCGAAAGCGGCCGTCGTCGTCGGCCTGGCCAGCCTGAGCCTGCTGGCCGCGGCGGCCAGTCCCGACGCCAAGAAGCCGGAGAAGCGGGTCCCGCCCACCGGCGCGCAGAACCCCGAGATTCCGGCCGGCGTCGACTCGGGCACCCCGACCACCAGCAATTCGATGCAGCTCGGCATGCCGGTGCCGCCGTCGCAGCAGTCCGCCGACCAGGCCGAGCAGAACCGGCGCTCGTCGGCGGCGGCGCGCGCTGCCGCGCGGCCGGCCCCTTCGGCGGCAAGCAACGCCTACGCCAAGCCGATCGGCCCGGTCGTCACGACGGTCGAGAAGAAGCCGCCCGCCGCCACCACGGCGGCCAAGCCCGCCTCGGCGCCGGCGCGCTGACGCGCGAAAGCGAGCGAGCCGAGAGCGCGCCGCGCAGGCGCGCCGGTTGCCCGATGCGGGTGCGGCGTGCGCCGCGCATTCGGCAATCCTCGATGAGCAGCACGGTCGGCGCCCCCATCGTCCAGCGCTTCCACGCCCGCGCCGCGCGGCGCGTCGTCCTGCGGGTGGCCGGAAAGTCTCGGACGGGCCGCTGATGGCCGAATCGAAGATCGCCGTCTATGGAGCCGTCGCCGCCAACCTCGCCATCGCGACGATGAAGTTCGTCGGCGCCGCGGCCACCGGCAGCTCGGCGATGCTTTCCGAAGGCATCCACTCCGTCGTCGACACCGGCGACGGCGTCCTCCTGCTCGTCGGCATGCACCTGGCCGGGCGCCCGGCGGACGAGCGGCATCCGTTCGGCTACGGCAAGGAGCTCTATTTCTGGAGCCTGATCGTCGCGGTGCTGATCTTCGGCGTCGGCGGCGGGGTGTCGATCTACGAAGGCATCCTGCGCCTGCTCGAGCCGAGGCCGGTGGAGGACGCCGGCTGGAGCTACGCGATCCTGGGCGGCGCCGCCCTGTTCGAGGGCGCGAGCCTGGGCGTCGCGATCCGCCAGTTCCGGCGCTCGATCGCGGGCGCACCGTTCTGGGCGTCGCTGCGCAGCAGCAAGGACCCGACGCTCTACACCGTGATCGCCGAGGACAGCGCCGCGCTCGCCGGCCTGGCGGCCGCGGCCACCGGCATCTACGGCAGCCACGCGCTCGGCATGCCGGCATTCGATGCCGGCGCATCGGTCGTGATCGGCCTGCTTCTCTGCGGCGTCTCCAGCCTGCTGATCCTGCAGGCAAGAAGGCTGCTCGTCGGCGAAGCGGTCGATACCGCGATGGCCGAGGCCATCCGCGCGATTGCGCAGGACGAGCCGAGCGTGCACCGCGCCGGCTGGCCGCTGACGATGCACCTCGGCCCCGACGATGTCCTGCTCGCGCTCGACGCCGAGTTCAAGACCGGCGTTCCAGCCGAGGAGGTCGAGCGGGCGATCAACCGCATGGAAGCGGCGGTGCGCGAACGCTTTCCCGAGATCGGCCGGATCTACATCGAGTCGCGGCGGGTCAGCGCGGCCGAGGCCGAGCCGGAGGCGGCGATCGCCGAGTAAGGCGGCGCCCTAGACCTGAGAGCCGACCGAGGCCGTCGCCACCAGCTCCTCGAACAGGGCGAGCGAGGCCCTTCCGGGCACCGCATAAGGGTCGAGCACCGCCGATTCCGAGTACTTGAGCAGCAGGGCCGGATTGAGCCGGCTCATGCTCACCTGGCCCATGGACCAGCCGGAAAAGCTGCGCTCGCCGATCTCCTCGTAGCTGAGGAGGACGATGTCGCGATGGCGCGGATCCTGGGCGATGCGGTTGTAGAGCGCGCTGACCGCGCCGCGCCCGCCCTCCAGCACCTGCATGAAGATCTTCGAGGTGGCGCAGTGGCAGAGCACGCCGGTCACGCCGGCCGCGTGGTTGTGCTCCTTGGAGACCTTGAGGATCGCTGCCAGCGTGTCGGCGTGGACCGACTCGGCGGCGCGGCTGGCGTAGAGCAGGCGGACCAGCATTTCAGTACCGCCCGGCCGTTCCGAAGGTGCTGAGAGCCCCCTCGGGGGGCAGCGAACGAAGTGAGCATGGGGGTTTCATCTTCAGCCTCGGTTCTTCTTGGTCAGGAGCGAGAGGAACTCGCGCCTCAGGCTCGCGTCCTTGAGGAAGGCGCCGCGCATCATGCTGTTGGTCATCATGGATTCGTCGTCCTTGACGCCGCGCCAGTGCATGCAGAAGTGGTCGGCCTCCATGACGATCGCCAGGCCGTCGGGCTTGACGCGGTCCTGCAGATCGTCGGCGAGCATGGTCACCGCCTCCTCCTGGATCTGCGGCCGGCTCATGATCCAGTCGCAGATCCGCACGTACTTCGACAGGCCGATCAGGTTCGAATGCTCGTTCGGCAGGAGGCCGATCCAGACCCGGCCGAGGATCGGGCAGAGGTGGTGCGAGCAGGCGCTGCGCACCTTGATCGGGCCGACGATCATCAGCTCGTTGAGGCGCGAGATGTTCGGGAACTCGGTGATCGGCGGCGCCGCCACGTAGCGGCCGCGGAACACCTCGGTGAGGAACATCTTGGCGACCCGGCGGGCGGTCTCGGCGGTGTTGTGGTCGCTCTCGGTGTCGATGACGAGCGAGCGCAGCACGTCGCGCATCTTCTCCTCCACCTCCGCCTGCAACTCGTCGATCTCGCCCGGCTCGATGTGCGCGGCGATGTTGTCGTTGGCGTGATAGCGGCAATCGGCGCCGATCAGCCGGTAGCGGATCCGGTCGGAGGCCGGCAGCCGGGCCAGGTCGGTCTCGCTGCGAAAGATCGGGGTGGGTTTCTCGCCGGCCATGGAGGGAGGGCTTCCAAGGGGGTTGGGGAGGCGAGCGTACCGCAGTCGTGCGTAGACTGCCCCTCGGATGACCGACGACCCGACCAGCGTCTCGCTGCCCCTCGCCACGCTGCTCGGGCACACCGCCGACGCGGTGGCCGCGGTCCGCGCCGGCGAGTCGCTCAACACCGCGCTCGATCGCTGTCCTGCTGCCGCTCGGCCGGGCACCCAGGCGCTCGCCTTCCACGCCCTGCGCTGGCTCGGCTCGGCCGAGGCGGTGCGTCGCCGGCTCGCCGCCAAGGCGCCGGCGGCGAAGACCGACGCCCTGCTGCTCGCCGCGCTCGCCCTGCTCTGGCCGGCCGGCGAGCCGCCGTATGCGGCGCATGTGCTGGTCGATCAAGCCGTGTCGGCGGCGCGGCGGCGGGACAAGGGCTCGGCGTCGTTCGTCAACGCCGTCCTGCGCCGCTTCCTGCGCGAGCAGGACGCGCTGGTGGAAAGTGCCTGCGCCGATCCGGTCGGGCGCTGGAACCATCCGGCGTGGTGGCTGGCGCGCCTCCAGGCCGACTGGCCGGAGCGGTGGCAGGCGATCGCCGAGGCCGACAACACCCGGCCGCCGATGACCCTGCGCGTCAACGCCCGGCGCGCCACGGTCGAGGGTTATCTGGCCGCATTGGCGGGCGCGGGGCTGGCCGGCGAGGCGGCGGGCGGGTTCGCCGTCCGCCTGCTCCGCCCGGTGCCGGTCGGCCGGCTGCCCGGCTTCGACCGCGGCGAGGTCTCGGTCCAGGACGCCAACGCCCAGCGCGCCGTCGAGCTTCTGCTGGCGGCCCCGCTCGCACCGGGCGCGCGCGTCCTCGACGCCTGCGCCGCCCCCGGCGGCAAGACGGCGCAGCTTCTGGAGCGGGCGGATCTCGAGGTGCTGGCGCTGGACCGCGACCCGGCGCGCCTGGCCCGGGTCGACGCCACCCTCGCCCGGCTCGGCCTGGCCGCCCGCACCGTCGCCGCCGACGCCGCCCGCCCCGAAGCCTGGTGGGACGGGCGGCCGTTCCAGGCGATCCTGCTCGACGCGCCCTGCAGCGCTTCGGGGATCGTCCGCCGCCATCCCGACGTCCGCTGGCTGCGTCGGGCGAGCGACCTCGCGGCGCTGGCGGCGACCCAGGCCCGGCTCCTCGACGCCCTCTGGCCGCTGCTCGCGCCCGGCGGCCGGATCCTGTATTGCACCTGCTCGCTGTTCAGGGCCGAGGGGCAGGACCAGATCGACGCTTTTTTGCAACGGCACGGCGATGCCTTGCTCCCTAGCTCGCCGCCTTCGCCCGGGCACCTGCTGCCCCTGCCCGACAATGACGCAACGCCGTCGGCAGGCCCGTCGGCCGCCGCTGCCGACGGCTTTTTCCTGACGCTGATCGAGAAACACCGAGCCACGCCGACTTCATGATTTCGCCGCCGCCCCCCGGCTCGTTGCGCCGCCGCAGCCTGCTGCGTGCGTTCGGCGCCGCAGCCCTGCGGGTGCTGCCGGTCTGGGGCGCGGGAGCTGCCTTCCTGGCGGGCGCGCCGCCCGCTCGGGCCTCGGCGGCCGAGCTGACCGCCTTCGACCTGAGCCGCGACGAGGACGGCGTCTATCTCAGCTACGCCGTCGAGTTCGAGCTCGGGCGCGGCGTCGACGACGCCCTGGTCAAGTCGGTGCCGCTGTTCTTCGTCGCCGAGGCCGAGATCTTCCGCGACCGCTGGTACTGGCGCGATCGCCGGGTGGCGCACGCCGTGCGCACCTGGCGGATCGTCTACCAGCCCCTAACCTCGACCTACCGGGTGACGACGGTCGGTGGCCTGAGCCAGAGCTACGCCACCCGCGCCGAGGCGATTGCCTCGATCAGCCGGGCGTCGCGCTGGAAGGTGTCCGAGCCGGGGCAGCTCGAGGAGGGCGGGCGCCACTACGTCGAATTCCAGTACCGGCTCGACACCAGCCAGCTGCCCCGGCCGATGCAGATCGGCATCAGCGGCGAACCCGACTGGCAGCTCTTGGTCAAGCGCACACTGCGCATCAACTGAAAGCCCGTCGGACGCCGACCATGGCGCGCCCATCCCCTCCCGGCTCGGCCCTGCCCGGCCTGACCCCGGCCTCGCGCTGGGCCTGGATCATCTCGACCGTCGCCGCCCTCGGCGCCGCGGTCGTGCTCCTTTTCCTGCTGTCGATCGCCACCAACAGCCCGAGGCTGTACGAGCGCCACTACGTCTGGCTGTTCTGGGTCAACGTCGGCCTGGCGAGCCTGCTGGTCTCGGTGATCGTCGTCGCCGCGGTGCGCCTGCTCTGGCGGGTGTCCCGCGGCCGCTTCGGCAGTCGGCTGCTGCTCAAGCTGGCCGCGATCTTCGCTGTCGTCGGCGTCGTCCCCGGCGTGCTGATCTACACCGTGAGCTACCAGTTCGTCTCGCGCTCGATCGAGAGCTGGTTCGACGTCAAGGTCGAAGGCGCGCTCGACGCCGGCCTCAACCTCGGCCGCGGCACCATCGACTCGATCGTCGCCGATCTCGGCACCAAGACCCGGCAGGCAGCCGAGCGCCTGGGCGAGGCGTCCGGCGCCGCCGAGCCGATCGCGGTCGAGCGGCTGCGCGAACAGCTCTCCGCCCAGGAGGTCGGCATCGTCGGCAGCGCCGGGCAGAGCCTCATCACCACAGGCAGTGCCCGCGCCGGGCTCATGCCCGAGCGGCTGCCGCCGCAGCTTCTGCGCCAGGCGAAGACGGCGCGGGTGGTGAGCCAGGCCGAGGGGCTGGACGAGGATGCGGTCGCCGCCGGCGCCGCGCCCCGGGTGCGGGCGGTGGCGCTGATCCCCAGCAGCACCTTCGTTCTCGGCGCGCAGGAGCGCTACCTGGTGGTGACCCAGGCGCTCAGCCCGACGCTCGCCGGCAACGCGCTGGCAGTGACCAATGCCTACCGCGAGTACCAGCAGCGGGCGCTGGCACGCAGCGGCCTGCGCAAGATGTACATCGGCACGCTGACGCTGACCCTGGTGCTCGCCGTGTTCGGTGCGCTCCTGCTGGCCATCGCCCTCAGCAACCAGCTGGCGCAGCCGCTGCTGCTGCTTGCCCAAGGCGTGGACCAGGTGGCGCACGGCGACTTCAGCTCGAAGGCGGTCTTCACCTCGCGCGATGAGCTCGGCGGCCTGACGCGCTCCTTCGCCGAGATGACGACGCAGCTCTCCGACGCCCGCGAGCTGGTGCAAAAGAGCGTGGTCCAGGTGGAGGGCGCGCGCGCCAACCTGCAGACCATCCTCGACAACCTCACCGCCGGCGTGATCGTGTTCGATCGCAGCGGTGCGATCGACACCGTCAATCCGGGCGCGACCCGGATCCTGCGCCTGCCGCTTTCCGCCTACCGCGGCCGCCGACTGGAGGAGGTGCCCGGCATCGGCCCGTTCGGCGCGGCGGTGTGGCAGCGCTTCGAGATGCATGCCACCAGCCCCGAGGCCGGCGAGCGCGACCACTGGCAGGACTCGTTCGAGCTGCAGACCGGCGGCCTGCCCGGCGCCGAGCGGCCGTCGATCACCCTGCTGGTGCGCGGCGCCGCCATGCCTCAGGGGGCGCGCCTGATGGTCTTCGACGACATCACCGAGCTGGTCTCGGCGCAGCGCGTCGAGGCCTGGAGCGAGGTGGCGCGCCGGCTGGCCCACGAGATCAAGAATCCGCTGACGCCGATCCAGCTTTCGGCCGAGCGGCTGCAGCTCAAGCTCGCGCCCAAGCTCGAGGGCAGCGACCAGGCGATGCTGCATCGCTCGGTCGACACCATCGTCAACCAGGTCCAGGCGATGAAGACCCTGGTCAACGAGTTCCGCGACTACGCGCGACTCCCGGCCTCGCAGCTCGTGCCGCTCGACCTCAACGCCCTGGTGGGCGAGGTGCTCGGGCTGTACGGCTCGGCGCAGGAGTCGGGACGGCTCCTCGCCGAGCTCGGCAGCGGGTTGCCGCAGATCGTCGGCGACGGCACCCAGCTGCGCCAGGTGATCCACAACCTGGTGCAGAACGCGCTCGACTCGGTGACCGACCGGCCCGACGGGCGGGTGCGGGTCTGCACCGAGACGGTCGGAAACGAGCAGGGTGAAGTGCGTGCGGTGCGCCTCATCGTGCTCGACAATGGCCACGGTTTTTCGGAGAAGGTGTTGAAGCGCGCGTTCGAGCCCTATGTCACGACCAAGACCAAGGGCACCGGCCTCGGCCTGGCGGTGGTGAAGAAGATCGCCGACGAGCACGGCGCGCGAATCCGCATCGTCAACCTCGGCGGCAGCGAGGGCGTCGGCGACGAGGCGGCGAGCGCTCCGCGCGGGGCGCAAGTTTCGCTATCATTTTCAAAACTCGCCCCGGTCCCCCGTGCCGCGGCGGCCGGGGTCGCGGCGCAGGCCGGATCTCACTGAAAGGTTCATGGCCACCATTCTTGTCGTCGACGACGAACTGGGCATTCGCGCGCTGCTATCGGAGATCCTCGCCGACGAGGGTCACACCGTCGAACTCGCCGAGAACGCGGCCCAGGCCCGGGCCTGCAGGGAGAGGATTCGCCCCGACCTGGTCCTGCTCGACATCTGGATGCCCGACGTCGACGGCATCACGCTGCTGAAGGAATGGGGCTCGTCGGCGCAGCTGTCGATGCCGGTGATCATGATGAGCGGCCACGGCACGATCGATACCGCGGTCGAGGCCACCAAGTTCGGCGCGATGGCCTTCCTGGAGAAGCCGATCACGCTGCAGAAGCTGCTGCGCGCTGTCGAGCAGGGCCTGGCCAAGCCGGCGGCCCGGGCCAATGCGCTGCCCGGGGCGGCGGTGAACGAAACCAGCCTCACGGTCGAGGCGGCGATGACCGGCGGGGCGATGCCGCCGACGGTGCCGGTGCTGCTCGGCCCACAGCCCGAGCAGAGCTTCGACCTCGACCGGCCGCTGCGCGAGGCGCGCGACGCGTTCGAGAAGAGCTATTTCGAATTCCACCTCGCCCAGGAGAACGGCAGCATGACCCGCGTCGCCGAAAAGACCGGGCTCGAGCGCACCCATCTCTATCGCAAGCTCAAGCAGCTCGGCGTCGACCTGTCGCGCAACAAGCGCAGCGCGGCCTGAGCGCGCGCTGTGCCGGCTCAGCGCCGGGCGGCCGAGGGTCGCCCCCTATAATCGTCGGCTCACGGCCAAGTAGCTCAGTTGGTAGAGCAGCGGACTGAAAATCCGCGTGTCGGTGGTTCGATTCCGCCCTTGGCCACCAGGTTACTCCTCCAGGGACAACCCAGGAGGTCCCGGAAAGTCTGAAAGCCCTTGAGAATCAATGCTCTAGGGCTTTTTTGTTGTCCGCAGACATCCGAGCTGATTCGCCAATTTCCGACTGAGAAGGAGTAAATTTCGGAAGTAACGACCCTCTGTCCTGCTCAGAAATTAGGCAGTTACTCCATGGCTCGGAATCTGATCGCTGGTGACAGCGCGATTCGTGCGATCAAGCCGGGCGACACGCGCAAGCGGCTCAGCGACGGCGACGGTCTCTTCCTTTTGCTGTTCGAAAGCAGCGGTCTCCATGCCTGGAGGTTCGACTACCGCTTCGGCGGCAAACGGAAGCTGTTGTCGTTCGGCGTGTATCCCGACACGTCGCTGGCGCTTGCCCGCCGCAAGGCCGACGAGGCGCGGCGACTCCTGGCCGAAGGTATCAATCCCAGCGATCAGCGCAAGGCGGCGAAGGCAGCACTGGTGCTCGCCGAGGATGAGCGCACGAGAGAGGCCAAGGGTTTGCCCTCAGTCAGTTCGTTCGAGGCTGCCGCCCGTGAGTGGTTCGAGGTCAGGCAGGCTGGCTGGGCGCCTGGTTACTCCGAGAAGATCATCGCCCGGCTCGAGAACGACATCTTCCCGTGGCTCGGCCGCGCACCGATCGCGGCCATCACGCCGCCTCAGCTTCTCGAGGTGCTGCGTCGGATCGAGAGCCGCGGCGTCGTCGAGACGGCCCACCGCGCCCTCGACAATTGCAGCCAGGTCTTTCGCTACGCGATCGCCACCGGTCGGACCTCGACGAATCCGGCGCGCGACTTGAAAGATGCGCTGCGAAGGCCTCAGCCCAAGCACCTCGCGGTCATCACCGACCCGAAGCGCTTCGGGGAACTGCTCCGCGCCTGCGACGGCTATGCGGCGACCCACGTCGTGCGTGCGGCGCTGAAACTCTCACCGATGCTGCTCCTGCGCCCCGGCGAACTTCGCGCCGGCGAGTGGAGCGAGATCGACTTCGACAGTGCGCTATGGACCGTTCCGGCCGCACGAATGAAGCTTGAGCTGAGCGGCAAGCTGAATGGCGCGCCGCACCTCGTGCCCTTGCCTCGGCAGGCGGTGGCGGTGTTGCGCGACCTGCACGAGCTGACCGGGCGCGGCACCATGATCTTTCGCGGCGAACGGCATCACGAGCGGCCGATGAGCGAGAACACGGTCTCGGCGGCGTTGCGGGCCATGGGATTCAGCAACGACGAGGCGACTGCCCACGGTTTTCGGGCGACTGCGCGGACCATGCTTCACGAGCGACTCGGCTTCAGCCCGGAGGTGATCGAGGCGCAACTTGCCCATTCCGTCCGGGACAGCCTCGGCCGCGCGTACAACCGCACCGAGTTCATCAAGCAGCGTCGGGAGATGCTGCAGAGGTGGGCGGACTATCTGGACGAGTTGCGGTCAGGGGCGACAGCGGCCGGCGCGAGCGGGACAGATCCAGGTAGGGATCGCTCGGCATTGCGAGGCACTCTTGAGCGCCACGATAATGCGGACCGACCGCTAGCAAGTCACCCTGTGCGAGCGATCTGAAATCATGAAAGTGGACGCCTCTGACCTTCGCAACCAGCCAGCGTACGGCCCCGCCGAGGCCGCACGCTATCTGCGCTTGCCTGCCGCGACCCTGCGGACGTGGCTGGTCGGTCGCGACTATCCCAAGGGCGACACCCATGCCACTTTCCACCCTCTGATAAGGCCTGCGAATTCCCAGCCGTTGCAACTGTCCTTCTACAACCTGATCGAAGCTCACGTACTCCGTGCATTTCGAACCGAGCACGGGGTGGCGTTGGTCGAATTCCGCAAGGCGATGGCCTACGCCGAGAAGAAGCTCCAGCTTCATCGGCTGCTCCTGAGCCCCGAGCTGCGAACCCACGCCGGGGAGGTGTTCCTCGATCGATACGTCGACCTCATCAACCTGAGCGCCTCGGGCCAACTTGCGATGCGCAAGATGTTCGAAGACCACTTGCAACGCGTCGAATGGGACGAGTGGCAGTTTCCCGTTCGGCTCTATCCGTTCGTCGACTCGACGAAGCGCTCTGCCGAGCGCCCCATCGCAATCGATCCTCTCGTGGCCTTCGGCAGGCCGATCGTGCGACGCACGGGCGTCTCGACGGCAGCCATTGCCGATCGCATCGATGCCGGCGAGACGGTTGGCGCGCTCGCGGAGGACTATGACCTGTCACGCGAGGAAATCGAGCAAGCGGTGCTGTATTCGCGGGCGGCGTGAACCGCGTCTACTTCACCGATCGCGACCTCGGAAAGCAGTTTCCGCGAATCCTCGCCGAAGCGGGTGTGGCGGTCGAGCGCCACGCCGACCTCTTTCCCCCTGACGGCAGCGACGAGCAGTGGCTCGAGTACTGCGGGGCCAGCGGCCGGGTCGCCATCTCGCACAACAGTCGAATTCGATACGTGCCGAACGAACTGGCGGCGGTGAAGCGCTTCCAGGTGGCGCTCCTCATCGTGGTCGGGAAGGTGCCGGTGGCAGAACTTGCCCGCAACTTCGTACGCACGCTGGATCGAATCGAGTCATTGCTCGACGAGTGCCGGCCGCCCTTCATCGCGAAGGTCTATCGGCCGGCGTCCACCGGGCGGGCGCAATCGGCAACGGCGGCGGGCAGCGTCGAGGTGTGGTATCCCAGGCGCGGCCTTTAGCGATGTCTTGAGTAGATCAACGCGTGGATGCCCAAGTTGGGTATGTTCATGCCCAGGATGGGTATGAAAGTGCTTCGCGGTGTTGGCTGAGCCACGACCGTCGTGACGCGGCTCTTCTGCCTGCTTTACTGAAGTAAAGGCGCAAGTAGTGCGTCGTTGCCAGGCATATGCCTGCCGGTACGCTCGGCTTGCGCCCCAATGAGTGATCAGCAGAGTCGACGTCTCAGGACGTCCAATTGCTTGCTCACTTCCGCGTCACGTTCGGTTCACTTCTGGCTCGGTTTCTGCTCACTTCTTGTTCGGATTTGGCTCGCTTCTGGGTCACATTCGCATAGAAGAATTGAGTGCAGGAGGCTGCGCGCCGCCGAATGGATGCCAGGTCATCGACGGAGCTTCGAGTCATGATCCTGGACGGCCCCGAACAATGCGATGAGCCTCGAAGCTGCCGGCGAGAGATAGCTGTTGTCGCGATAGGTCACCACGAGGCGCCGATGCATCGTGGCCTCCTTGATCGACACCTCCTTGAGGCCGGACTTTGCCGCGCGCCCCACCAGGTGGTGCCGCGAGATGAAGCTCAACAGTCCCGTCTGCTCGATCAGCGTCGGCAACATCAGCAGCATCGTCGACTCGACCTGGACCTGGGGCCGCGGCAGGTGCTTGCGGTCGAAGGTGTGATCCAGCCAGTCGCGCGTCGGCGCGCCCGGGGGTTGCAAGGCCCAGTGGTACGGGGTGAGGCCTTTCAGGGTCGGTCGAGCCTCACGGAAGACCTCATGATTGGCACTTGCGGCCACCACGATTGCGTCGACGGCTAGGAGTTTGGACTGGTAGCCTGTCTCTGGCGCGATCTCCGTGCCGACCATCATGTCGATCTCGCCCGCAAGCAACAGGGGCCTCAAGGTGTCCACCAGGCCGACCACCGTCCGCAGCGTCACCGCCGGAGCTTCCTGAAGCAGTTGCCGCGCGACGGCCGGGAGCACGAACTGCGCCGCGGTTGGGACGATGCCGATGCGGACGTGGCCGGCGATCCCCGCTCCGATACCGGCGATCTCTCGCTTCGCATCCTCGACATCGAAGCGCATGCGCTGAGCCCACTTGAGCAGCACCGCGCCGGCCGCCGTCAGGCGGATGCCGCGCCCGGCCTTCTCGAACAGGGCGGTGCCGCAGTCTTCCTCCAGACGCCTCACGCAACTAGTGAGGGCCGGCTGCGTCCGATGGAGCTTCGCCGAGGCACGGCCCATGTGCTGGAGAGTGGCGATGGTTTCGAAGTAGCGGAGGTCACGGAGGTCCATAGCAAAACCCTCATTTATGGATCGTAAGGAATTATCGATTGGACCGTAGCCTCCGCGCGGCCAATACTGAACGCCATCGAGACGCCAGAGCCAAGGCGTCCACCGTTAACCGGAGACAACCCTTGCAAACCACTCGCCGCCTGTTGCTGGCGCTCGTCGCCACTACCCTCACCACCGGCGCCCTCGCGCAGGCGTGGCCTTCCAAGCCGATCCGTGTCCTCGTGCCGTTCCCTCCCGGCGGTGGCACCGACATCGTCGCCCGCGAGGTCACGCAGGCCGTGACTACGAACACCAAGTGGACGTTCGTGATCGACAACAAGCCCGGCGCCGGCGGCAACCTCGGCGTCGACCAGGCGGCCAAGTCGTCGCCTGATGGGTACACGATCGTTCTCGGCCAGACGAGCAACCTTGCGATCAATCCCACGCTCTACTCCAAGCTGCCGTACGACCCGGTCAAGGACCTGGTGCCGATCGGGCTGGTCGCGAGCGCGCCGCTCGTTCTCGTCGTGCCGAGCTCGTCGCCGTACAAGACGCTGGCCGACCTCGTCGCCGCGGCCAAGGCGAAGCCCGGCGAGGTCAACTTCGCGTCACCGGGCAATGGCACGGTCGCGCACCTCACCGGCGAGAAGTTCCAGAAGACCGCTGGCATCCGCTTCCAGCACGTACCGTACAAGGGCGCAAACCAGGCGCTCACCGACGTCATCAGCGGCCAAGTGCAGCTCTACGTCTCTTCCGTGCCTTCGGTACTCCAGCAGATCCGAACCGGCAAGCTCCGCCCGCTCGCCGTCACGTCGGAGAAACGCGTCGACGATCTGCCGCAGACGCCGACGGTCGGCGAGGCCGGCTACAAGGGATTCGATGCCATCACCTGGTTCGGCTTCCTCGCCCCGGCGGGAACGCCGAAGGACGTCGTCGCGAAGCTGAACGCCGAGTTCAACAAGGCGCTGCAGCAGCCCGATTTGAAGAAGCGCCTCGGCGACGAAGGCGCCGACCCGCTGGGCGGAACGCCCGAGCAATTCGCCCAGGTCATCCGTGAAGACATCACCCGCTGGGGAAAGATCGTCAAGGAATCGGGCGTCAAAGTCGACTGACGCCAGGGCTCAAGCCCAAGCCTGCCGGGGCTCGCGCCGGCATCCATTCCGCTCAACCTCTTGGAGATTCAGATGAGTCAAGCCGCTGCATTGCCCGACGTGATCCGTGAATTCGAACGCGTCGACCCGAAGATCGTCGACCAGGCCTCGCAATACCCGTCCTCGATCCTCGCAGACGTCGCCGGTCGCCGCGGCGCCCTCAGCGGGCGCCTCGCACCGCTGGCGCCGACGATGAAGTTCGCCGGCCCCGCGCTGACCGTCGAGGTCCGCCCCGGCGACAACCTGATGATCCACGCCGCCATGGCGATCGCCAAGCCCGGCGACGTGATCGTCGTCGACGGCAAGGGTGACCTGTCCAGCGCGCTGATGGGCGAGATCATGTGCCAGCAGTGCGTGGCATTGGGCGTCGCGGCGGTCGTGATCGACGGCGCCGTGCGCGACAGCGTCGCGATCCGCGAGCTCGGCCTGCCGATGTATGCCGCCGGCCTGAACCCGAACGGCCCGACCAAGTTCGTCCCCGGCCGCCTGAACCATCCGATCTCCGTCGGGGGCGTCACCGTCAACCCCGGCGACCTGCTCGTGGGCGATGCCGATGGCGTCACGGTCGTCGAGCGTGCCAAGGCGGCCTCGCTGCTGCCCCTCGCCGCCGAAAAGGTGGCGGCCGAGACCCAGCGCATCGCCGACATCAAGAGCCGCAAGGCGCTGCGCCCGGGCTGGCTCGACGGGGCGCTCCGCGCCGCCGGCGTCATCAAGGAAGGGGAAACGCTGTGAGCTCGAGCAGGCCCGCGTTTCTCGTCACCGGTGCCGACCTGGCGCCGGAGGCGCTGGCGCTGCTCGGCGACTACGAGGTCGTGTTCGCCGGCAAGACGCCGACCGAGGACGACATCGTCGCCCTGTGCAAGCGGCACGATCCAGTGGCGATCATCGTGCGCTACAGCAAGGTCGGCGCGGCGGCGATGGAAGCCGCCCCGAGCCTCAGGGTGATCTCCAAGCACGGCAGCGGGACCGACACGATCGACAAGGTCGCAGCCCAGGCCCGCGGCATCAAGGTCGTCGCCGCGGTCGGTGCCAACGCCGCCGCGGTGGCGGAGCAGGCCCTTGCGTTGCTGCTCGCCTGCGCCAAGTCGGTCGTGACGCTCAACGAGCGCATGCACGCCGGTAACTGGGACAAGGCGACGCACAAGAGCGTCGAGCTCGAGGGCCGCACGGTGGGCGTGATCGGCCTCGGCGCGATCGGCCTGCGGTTCGCGCGCATGGCCGACGCCATGGGCATGCGTGTCCTCGGCTTCGATCCCTACGCGAAGGACTTCCCGGCCTATGTGAAGAGTACTGACCTGGCGACGATCTGGCGCGAGTCGGATGCCATTTCGCTGCATTGCCCGCTGACGGCCGACAACGCGAAGCTGATCAACGCCCAGACGCTGGCGGCATGCAAGAAGGGCGTGCTGATCGTCAACACCGCGCGCGGTGGCTTGATCGACGAAGCAGCGCTGCTCGAGGCTATCCGCTCGGGGCGAGTCGCCAGTGCCGGGCTCGACAGCTTCGCGGTCGAGCCGATGACCGCAGCGCACCCGTTCCATGGCGAAGCCCGCATCACGCTCAGCCCGCACATCGGCGGCGTCACCGCGGATGCTTACGTGAAGATGGGTTTGGCCGCGGCAAAGAACGCGCTGGGCGTGCTGAACGCCTGACGCTCGGTTGAACGACAACACCGCTACCGGAGACAAGACCATGAAGTTCGCGACTCGATTTGCGTTCGCCGCTGCAACCCTTGCGTTCTGCGCTGTCGTGCAGGCGCAAACCTGGCCGGCCAAGCCCGTGAAGATCATCGTGCCCTATCCGCCAGGCGGCGCCGTCGACGTGGTCACGCGCAAGATGGCGGCCAAGCTGCAAGAGCAGACCGGTCAGGCCTTCATCGTCGAGAACAAGGCCGGTGCCACCGGCACGATCGGCCTTGCGGCGGTCGTGCAAGCGCCGGCCGACGGCTACACGCTGGCGGCGAACGACACGACGTACGCGCTTCTGCCCCACATCTTCAAGAAGCTGCCGTTCGACTACCAGAAGGACCTGCTGCCGGTCGGCGCCTTCGTCTTCGCGCCCATGGGCGTCGTTGTCAAGGGCGACTCCAAGTACAAGACGCTCGGCGATCTCATCGCCGCCGCCAAGGCCGAGCCCAACAGGATCACCTACGGCACGGGCGGCGCGGGGACCACGCCGCACTTCGTCAGCGAAGCGCTCGGCATCGCCGCCGGCGTGAACTTCATGCACATCCCGTTCAAGGGGGCCGGCGAGGCCACGATGGGCATGCTGTCGGGCACGATCGACTTCCAGGTCGCATCGACGCCGGGCGTGATGGGCAATGTGAAGGGCGGCAAGGCCCGCCTTCTGGCCGTGAGCGGCAGCAAGCGGATCGCGTCTCTGCCCGATGTGCCTACCTTCGCCGAGGCCGGGGTCAAGAACTTCGGGCTGATCAACTTCACCGGCCTGTGGGCGCCCAAGGGCACGCCGCAAGCCGTGATCGACCGGCTTCAGAAAGAGATCGCGACCGCGATGGCAACGTCCGACATGAAGACGTTCGCCGAGAGCATTGCGTCCGAGCCCGGCTACTGGGATGCTGCAGCGTTCTCGAAGGATCTCAGCGAGCGTACGGCCTACTGGGGCAAGGTCGCCGCGAACACCGCGTTCGAGAAGCAGTAGTCCTTCACCGCGATCCGCGCCAGGAGGTTCGAATGTTCCAGCTGCAGCCTCCTCAGGTTCGCCAGGCCGAGGTCTTCACCCGGATGCCCGACCGCTTTCGCCGCAAGGGTGTCCGCTCCGACTGGGCCGACGCCAACCGCGGCGGCCAGCCGACCGACTCGTTCCTCGAGGGGCCGGTGCATGACCCAGACGGCAACCTCTACGTGACCGACATTCCGTTCGGCCGCATCTTTCGAATCGATGCGGCGGGCGCCTGGGAACAGGTCGCCGAGTACGAAGGCGAGCCCAACGGGATGAAGTTCCTGAATGCTCGCGAGCTTCTGATCACGGATTACAAGAACGGCCTGATGGCGTGCGACATCGCGACCGGTACGGTGCGGCCGTTCCTCGAGCGGCGAAACAGCGAACGCTTCAAGGGCGTGAACGACCTGACGTTCGACTCGGCGGGGAACCTCTACTTCACCGACCAGGGGCAGACGGGCCTTCACGATCCGACGGGCCGTGTCTACCGTCTTCGGCCGAGCGGCCAGCTCGACCTGCTGCTGGACAACGTTCCGAGTCCGAACGGCGTCGTGCTGTCGCCGGACGAGAAAGTGCTCTTCGTCGCGGCGACGCGAGGGAATTCGGTCTGGCGCGCGCCGCTTGCCAGCAACGGCTGCGTTTCCAAGGTCGGCCAGTTCTTCACGTCGCACGGTCCGAGCGGCCCGGACGGCCTCGCGATGGACGAACGCGGCCGCCTCGTGGTCGCCAACCCCGGCCTCGGCGTGGCCTGGGTCCTCAACCCACGGGGGGAGCCGGAATGGGTCATCCGGAGTTCCGAGGGCGCATCACTCACGAACGTCGCCTTCGGCGGCCCGGAGCGCAAGACCTTGTTCTGTACCGAGTCGATCAGTGGCTGCGTCCTGCGCGCAGACCTGGACGTCGCCGGACTTCCCGTCAATCGAGGCCCATCATGACGCTTGGCCGGTTTCTCGCCTTATTCATCTAGTCACATCAGAAGCGGCAACTCGACAACTAGGCAACTCGGCACCACGGAGACATTCATGGAAGACGTTCTCACCTCCGCCGTCACGCCGCAGATGGCCACGCCCGCCTGAGCGTTCCCGAACTCAAGGAGATCGACCATGAAAGCTTCCGACCTGTTCGTCAAGGCCCTCGAGAACGAGGGCGTCGATCGAATCTTCGCCGTGCCCGGCGAGGAAAACCTGGACGTCGTCGAGTCGTTGCGCACCTCGAGCATCGAGCTCGTCCTGGTCCGTCACGAGCAGTCGGCCGCCTTCATGGCCGCGACCCACGGCCGCCTCACCGGCCGCCCCGGCGTGTGCATGGCCACGCTCGGCCCGGGCGCCCTCAACCTCGTCACCGGTGCGGCCTACGCCCATCTTGGCGCGATGCCGATGATCCTGATCACCGGCCAGAAGGCGATCATGAGCGCCCGCCAGGCGCGCTTCCAGATCGTCGACATCGTCGCGACGATGAAGCCGCTGACCAAGTCGTCGCGCCAGATCATCAGCGCCGCCAGCATTCCAACCGTCGTGCGCGACGCATTTCGCCTGGCGTCGGAAGAACGTCCTGGCCCGGTGCATCTCGAACTTCCCGAGGACATCGCGGGCGAGAAGCTCGATGAGGACGTGCCGCTGGTCCGGGCGCACCCGATCGAGATCCCGGTGGCGCACGCCGCCGCGCTCGACAGGGCCGCGGAGTTGCTGATGCGAGCCGAGCGGCCGCTGGTGATGTTCGGCGCTGCGTCCAGCCGCCCCCGGCTCGCCGGCCAGCTGACGGATTTCGTTCGCCGCGTCGGCATTCCGTTCTTCAACACGCAAATGGGCAAGGGAACGGTCGCCGGTCTGGGCACCACCGAAGGCGGAACCGAGCTGTGGATGGGAACGGCCGCGCTGACCGACCGCGACTACGTGCACGAGGCGATCGACCGGGCCGACCTGATCCTGACCATTGGCCACGACACGATCGAGAAGCCCCCCTTCATCATGGGCCCGAAAGGACCAAAGGTGATTCACGTCGGCTACACGCCGGCCAACGTGGAGCAGGTGTACTTCCCGCATGCTGAAGTCATCGGGGATCTCGGGCCGAGCCTGGCCTTACTGGCCGATCGCGTCCAGGGAAAGCTGCCGAACGCCGGAGCGCTGGTCCCGCTGCGCAAGAACATCATCGAGCGGACGCTTGCCCGCTCCGAGGAATCGCGCTTCCCGCTGACGCCGCAGCGCATCGTCAGCGACGTGCGCAAGGTGATGCCGGCCGACGGCATCGTCGCGCTCGACAACGGCATGTACAAGATCTGGTTCGCGCGCTGCTACCGCACGCGTAACGCGAACGCGCTGCTGCTCGACAACGCCCTGGCGACGATGGGTGCCGGGCTGCCCTCGGCGATGATGGCGGCGATGCTGAACCCCGGCAAGCGCGTCTTGGCGGTGTGCGGCGACGGCGGGTTCATGATGAACTCGCAAGAGCTCGAGACGGCCGTCCGCCTGAAGCTCGACCTGGTCGTCCTGATCATCCAGGACGACGCCTACGGCATGATCCGGTGGAAGCAGGCCGTCGACAACTTTGCCGACTGGGGCCTCGCGTTCGGCAACCCCGACTTCGTCAAGTATGCGGATGCCTACGGTGCGAAGGGCCGGCGCGTCGAGACCGCCGACGCCCTCGTCGCGACGCTCGAAGCGGCGTTCTCCGAGGGTGGCGTTCAGCTGGTCACCGTGCCGGTGGACTACAGCGAGAACAGCCGTGTCCTCGTGGACGAGCTCCGCAATCGCGTCCGCGAGGTGGCGGCATGAGGACCCGTGCGGCGGTCCTGCGCCAAATCGGTTTGCCGCACCCGTACAGCCAGTCGAAGCCGCTGGTGATCGAGGAAGTCGAGCTCGCGCCTCCCGGGCGCGACGAGGTGCTGGTGCGCATCCGCGCCGCGGGGCTGTGCCATTCCGACTTGTCGGTGATCAACGGCGACCGCCCGCGGCCGGTGCCGATGGCGATCGGCCACGAGGCGGCCGGCGAGGTGTTGCAACTCGGCGAAGGCGTCACCGACCTCGCCGTCGGCGACCATGTCGCGCTCGTCTTCGTGCCCAGCTGCGGTCACTGCATGCCGTGCAGCGAGGGTAGGCCCGCGTTGTGCGAACCGGGTGCGGCGGCCAACGGCGCCGGTACGCTGCTTTCGGGCGCGCGCCGGCTCGCCCAACCCGACGGCACGCCGATCAACCACCACCTCGGCTGCTCGGCGTTTGCCGAGCATGCCGTCGTCTCGCGACGCTCGCTCGTCAAGCTCGATCCCGCGCTGCCGTTCGACGAGGCGGCCCTGTTCGGCTGCGCCGTGCTCACCGGCGTCGGCGCGGTCGTCAACACCGCGCAGGTGCGGGCGGGGCAGAGCGTCGCCGTGATCGGGCTCGGCGGTGTCGGGCTGGCCGCGGTGCTCGGTGCCCTGGCCGCGGGGGCGCGGGAGGTGGTCGCCATCGACTTGTCGCCGGAGAAGCGCGAGATGGCGCTCGCGGTCGGCGCGACGATGGCCTTCGACGGCGGCGATCCCGAATGCGTCGAGAAAGTTCGTGCGGCGACGCAGGGAGGTCTCGACCACGTGTTCGAGTTCGCGGGCGCCATCCGCGCGTTCGAGACTGCCTACCGCATTACTCGGCGCGGCGGCACGACTGTCACCGCCGGGCTGCCGCCGCCACACGCGACCTTCGCGCTGCCAGTGGTCAACCTCGTGGCCGAGGAGCGTACCGTCAAGGGCAGCTACATCGGCACCTGCGTGCCCACGCGTGACCTGCCGCGCTACGTGTCGCTCTTCCGCAGCGGACGGATGCCCGTCGACCGCCTGATGAGCGGGCGGCTCGCGCTGGACCAGATCAACGAAGGCTTCGACCTGCTGCACGAAGGCAAGGCGATCCGTCAGGTGGTGGTGTTCCCATGAATGAACCGAGCAAGGCCTGGGGCGAGCAGTGGCTCGACGCCCAGCAGGCGATGTGGAAGGCAGCCTTTCCCGGCATGCCGACCCCGGCCAGTGGCGCGCAACCTGCCCACGAAGCGACGTCGCTGGCAGAGCAGTTCAACGAATTGCGCGACACCTGGCAGGCTTCGGTCGCCAAGTGGACCGACTTCGCCAGGGAGGCCACCGAGGGCGAGCTGCCGAGCGCGGAGAAGCTGCGCGAGATGTTCGCCCCTGCGGCGTGGGCTCACGGGGCCGGTCCCGGTTCCGGCGTCCTCGACGCGGCGCTGCAGCGCGTGCTGGAAGGCCCGCGCTACGCCGTGCTCTGGGACACGGACCGCCAGCTGCTCGAGCTCCAGAAGCTGACGCTGCAACGCGACAAGGCCGTGGCGGCCTACCAGGCAGTGGTTCAGAAAGGGTGGAACCTCGCCTTCCAGCGCTTCACGAAGGCGCTGGGTTCGAAGCCGCAGGCCGCCACCGGGCTGACCTGGCGCGGCCTGACCGACCAGTGGCTCGCGGTCGTGAACGACACGCTGATCGAGGTTCATCGCTCGGACGAGTTCATCGACGCCCAGCGTCGCATGCTTCGTGCGGCGTCCGACCGGCACCTGCAGGAGCGAAAGATGGCCGAGGCGTGGTGCGAGGCCGCGCATGTGCCGACGCGCAGCGAAGTCGACCAACTTCAGCACCAAGTCGTCGAACTGCGGCGCGAGGTGCGCCTGCTGCGTCGTGCCACGCCGGATGCTGCCGGGCAGGCGTCTGCCGCCCCGGCGCCCAAGGCGCCTGCCCGCCGCCCCCGCGCCGCCGGCCCACGCGCCCGCTCCTGAGGATCCCGAGATGCCCACCACCCGAAAGTCCCCGGCCGCGCAGGCCATCGCCGAGCTCGACGACCTGAACTTCAAGCTCGCCCGCGGCCAGCGCATGCTGCAGCGGCTGAAGGACGAGGACGTGCAGATCGCTACCGCCGACAAGGAAGTGGTGTTCCGCGAGGACAAGACCACGCTGTACCGCTACAAGAGCAGCGCCAAGCGCACGATCGGCGTGCCGGTGCTGGTGGCCTACGGCCAGATCGGTCGCTACACGATGACCGACCTGCAGGAAGACCGCTCCATGCTGCGCAACCTGCTCGCCCTCGGCGTCGATGTCTACGCGGTCGACTGGGGCAGCCCCACCCGCGGCGACCGCTGGCTGACCTTCGAGGACTACGTCGACGTCTACCTCGCGGACTGCGTCGACCACATCTGCCGCACCCACGGCGTGCCGGCGATCAACCTGCTCGGCATCTGCGAGGGCGGCGTGTTCTCGCTCTGCTACGCGGCGCTGTACCCGAAGCGCGTCAAGAACCTGATCCTGACGATCACGCCGGTCGACTTCCACCAGGACCAGGCCGAGGGGCGGCTGAATCACGGCTTCGTCAACCTGTGGACCCGGAGTCTTGCCGATGAAGACATCGAGCGCCTGATCGAGGCCAACGGCAACTTGCCCGGCGAGCTGATGAGCCACGTCTTCTCGCAGATGACGCCGGGCGCGACGATGAGCAAATACAACCTCGGCCTTCTCGACACCTTCGACGACGAGAAGCGCCTGCTGAACTTCCTGCGCATGGAGAAGTGGCTCGCGGACCGACCGCACCATCCCGGCGAGGCGGCCAAGCAGCTGCTGATCAACCTCTACAAGAACAACGAACTCGTGCATGGCGAGTTCCAGCTCGGCGGGCGGACGGTCAAGCTCGGCGACATCAAGGTGCCGGTGCTCAACGTCTTCGCGAAGGACGACCACGTCATCCCGCCGAAGACGACGCAGGCGCTGCGCAAAGTCGTCGGCAGCAAGGACTACACCGAGATCGGCCTGGACGGTGGCCATGTCGGCGTGTTCGTCAGCGGCAAGTCGCAGGGCGTGCTCGGCAAGGGCATCGTCGACTGGCTCAAGAAGCGGGACTGAGGCGCACCGCCCCCGCCCCGACGATGAACCCCCGCCTCCGCGACGTGCCCGTGCTCGGGCGCGATGGCTTCCTTCGCCTCGCGTACGCCGAATCGGGCTCGCCAAGCGCCGCGCGAACGATCGTCTGCGTGCATGGCGTCTCACGCAACGGAGCATCCACGCCATGATTCGCGACAAGATCACCAACGCTGACGAGGCCGTCGCCCTGATCAGGGATGGCGACGTGGTCAGCTGCTCGGGCTTCGTCGGAATCGGCACGCCCGAAGCGCTGATCGCGGCGCTCGAGCGGCGCTTTGTGCAGACGGCAAGCCCGCGCGGCCTTGGCCTCGTCTTCGCCGCGGCTCCCGGCGACGGCAAGGAGCGGGGGCTGAACCGGCTCGCGCACGAGGGCTTGATTCGTCGCGCGGTCGGTGGCCACTGGGCGCTCGTTCCCAGGCTCGCGGCGCTCGCCACCGCCAATCGCATCGAAGCCTACAACCTGCCGCTCGGGATCATCTCCAACCTGTACCGCGACGCGGCGGCGCACCGCGCCGGCACGTTGAGCAAGGTCGGGCTGGGGACCTTCGTCGATCCGCGCCAGGGGGGCGGGCGCATCAACGACGCGACGACCGAGGCGCTCGTGCGCGTGATGGAGATCGACGGCGAGGAGTGGCTGTTCTACAAGGCGCCGGCGATCAACGTGGCGCTGATCCGTGGCACCACGGCCGACCCGGCGGGCAACATCACGATGGAGCGAGAGGCCCTGGTGCTCGACGCGCAGGCTGCGGCGATGGCTGCGCACAACGCCAACGGCCTGGTGATCGTGCAGGTGGAACGCATCGCCGCCGCGGGTTCGCTCGATCCGCGCCAGGTGATCGTGCCGGGCGTGCTTGTGGACTGCGTCGTGCTTGCGGCCGGTGACGCGCACCAGCAGACCTACGCCACCGCCTACAACGCCGCCTTCTCCGGCGAGGTGCGCATACCTGTCGATCGCATGGCGCCGGCGCCGCTCGACGAGCGCAAGCTGATCGCTCGACGCTGCGCCTTCGAGCTGCCGCTGGGCGGTGTCGTCAACCTCGGCATCGGCATGCCGGAGGTCGTGGCAGCCGTGGCGGCGGAGGAACGCATCCTAGATCACCTGACGCTGACCGCGGAACCCGGCGTGATCGGCGGCATGCCGCAGGGCGGCCTTGATTTTGGTGCCGCGGTCAACACGCAGGCCCTGCTTCACCAGAACCAGCAGTTCGATTTCTACGACGGCGGTGGGCTCGACCTGGCCTGCCTCGGCATGGCGGAGGTAGACCGGCTCGGCAATGTCAATGTCAGCCGCTTTGGCTCGCGCCTGGCCGGCTCGGGTGGGTTCATCAACATCAGCCAGAACGCGCGCAAGCTGGTGTTCGCGGGCACGCTGACCGCCGGCGGCCTCGAGGTGGCCATCGAGGATGGCCGTGTGCGCATTGCCCGGGAAGGAAGACAGCGCAAGTTCGTCGAGGCGGTTCAACAGGTGACCTTCAGCGGGCCTGTCGCGGCGGAGAAGGGGCAGCAGGTCCTTTATGTCACCGAGCGCTGCGTCTTCGCGCTCGCAAGCGAAGGACTGAAGCTCGTGCAAGTGGCGCCCGGCATCGACGTCGAACGCGAGGTCCTCGCCCAGATGGCATTCCGCCCCCAGATCGACGGCGACATGAAGACGATGGACCCGCGCATCTGCTCACCGAAGCCGATGGGGTTGTTCGCCACGCTCCTCGACCTCCAGTTGGCGGACCGACTGAGCTACGACGCCGAGCGCAACGCGCTGTTTGCGAACTTCGAGGGGCTCGCGATCAGGACGCCGGACGACATTCAGAGCGTGCGTCGGGTGTTCGAGGCGCTCTGCCAGCGCATCGGGCGCAAGGTCGCGCTGGTCGTGAACTACGACGGCTTCCGGCTCGACGAGGCCCTTGCCGATGCGTATTTCGAGATGGTCAGCGAACTGCAGGCGAAGTACTACAGCACTGCCGTGCGCTACACGACGAGCGCGTTCATGCGGCTGAAGCTCGGTGTTGAACTGTCTGCCCGGCGCTCGGCCGCACATGTGTTCGAGACGCGCGACGAGGCGGTGGCGTTCGCCGCGCAGCGCGTCGGGCTGCCTTGAACGAGGCCGTCGTGCTCCACCAGGAGTTCGCGACGCAGACCGCTCGCATCCGGCTGTCTCGGTCGCGCAACATGGCTATCGACTGGCTGGCGATCGAGCGGGACTACCGCGCGGGACTTCTGTCCCTGCGCGCACTCGGCCAGAAGCACGGCTGCTCGCACTCGACCATCGCCAACTTCGCCGGCCGACACGGCTGGACGCGAAAGCCACCCGAGTCGAACTCCTGCTAGGAGCCACCGGACCACGGCAACCGCAGGGCAGCCTTGCGCTTGCGCCGTGTCGGTGTTTCGAGTCCGTTTTCGGTCGAAGAATCGGTACTCCTTCAGAGACGGTTCAGGAGGTCCAGGAAGTCCCAAAGCCCTTGAGATTCGATGCTCTGGGGCTTTTTTCTTGTCCTTGAGCGTCCGATGGCGGCCTGGGCGATGAGAAGCACGGGTGTGCGCCGGGCCGGCTCCGAATCGGACGGACGAAGCGACCTGGCGAGTTCGTGCTCACAGCCCGGCTTCACGCAAGCGGCGTAGCAGGTCGTCTGACATCGGAAGCTCGTGCGGGTCGCCGGGAGCGGGGACCGAGAAGGGAAGCTGGCTCATGGATGTGCTCCGGACTTGGAGTTAACTGGGCGGCGCAGGTGCGTGCAGACGTTCCGTCAGAGCCCCGATCATTCGAGAACAGCCGACCTTCGTCCTTGAGGTGCACCAAATCCGCTGCTCGTCATGACGACGGTCGTCCGCGCGGTGGCGGCACGTACCTGGCGAGGGCCGCGCCTACACTTGGCGCGGACATGGACCGCTTCGCCGCGATCGACACCTTCGTGCGAGTCGCAGAGTCGAGAAGCTTCGCCGAAGCCGCTCGGCAGATGCGCGTGTCCCGATCGGTCGTCACCGCGCGCATCCAACAACTCGAGTCGTTCGTCGGAGCGCCGCTCTTTCATCGCAACACCCGCAGTGTTCGCCTCTCGGAGCTCGGTCAGGCCTTCCTGCGCGACTGCGCCGAGCTGGTCGGACGGACGAACGAGGTCGTCGACCAGATGCGCGAGGTCACCACCTCGCCGACCGGACGGCTGCGCGTCCATGCTCTGCCGGGATTCGTGCTCGGGCACCTCGCCCGTGTACTGCAGGAGTTCCAGGGCCGCTGGCCGCAGATCGTGCTCGACATGATCGTCAACGATGCGGCGATCGACCCGGTGAAGGAAGGCTTCGACTGCGCACTGCAGATCTTTCCGCCGCGCTCCGAGGAGCTGATCTCGAAGAAGCTGTTCCCGGTCCGGCGGGTGTTCGTGGCGTCGCCCGACTACCTCAAGCGCCATGGCACGCCACGAGGGCCGCGCGACCTGAAGGGCCATCGGATCGGCTGGTATTCGGGCTACCCCACGCGCGAGCGGCTGCAGTTCCACGGACCGGGCGAGGTGGTGTCGCTCGAGCTCGCGCCCGTGCTGCTGACCAACAGCGTGCACCTGCTGCGCGAGTACGCGCTCGAGCACGCCGGCATCGTCTGCCTGCCCACGCTGGTCGCATCCGATGTGGTCGTCGGCGGCGATCTGCGGATCGTCCTGCCCGAACACCGGCTCAGCTCGTTCTGGCTCTCGGTGTTCTACCCGCCGACCGTCCGCAGCTCGCTCAAGCTCAAGCTGTTCCTCGAGACGCTCGAACAGAGCTTTTCGGGCGTACCCCCCTGGGACCAGGTGCTGATCGAGCGGGGCCTCATCGCGTCGACGATCATCGAATAGGCGGATCTGCTCAGGGGCGCCGACGCTCACGGCACGGCCGCGCGCGGTTAAGGGTAAACCCGGACCATTGTTCTGTCATCCCGAACAATCAGCTTGGCGCACGGCATCTACCGACCTGCCGGTGCGCGGCCTAAAGTCCCCGGAAATCCTGCGCCGAGGCTCACGCGGCGCCCCCGAAGGACCGACCGGAGACCTCGCCATGACCGCCACTGCCTACCGCACCGTGTTCGGATCGCTCGACCGCTACCAGAAGGGCGGCGTGCAGAACATTGCCGACGACGTCAAGAACTACGCCTTCTCGAACTGCTTCGATATCGCCAGCCGCAGCAAGCCGTACGAGAAGGTCGTATTCGGCCAGAACCAGATCTACGTGCTCGAGACCCTCCGCGCCGAGGGCGAGTCGCCCTGGTACACCTGCGCGCACGACGAGTTCGCGCTGGTGATGGACGGCGAGGTGGAGATCCACCTCGTGAAGCTCGAGGGCGAGCAGGTCGTGCCCGACACCGAGCACAACGGCGCGGTGCTGGTGAAGGGCGCGCCGAAGGGCCCGAAGATGGGCTGGATGAAGCTCAAGCGCGGCCACCAGGCGCTGCTGCCGAAGAACAGCGCCTACCGCTTCAAGGCGGAGAAGCCCGCCGTCGTCGTCCTCCAGACCTGCAAGGGCGACCTGTCCATCGAACGCTGGGCCGAAATCTGCCAGACGGCCTGAAATCGCACCGCATCCGAGGAGATCCCGCATGAACGCACCCGCCGACCTCTTCAAGGTAAACGCCTCCACGCCCGACGCCGTGCACGGCTACAAGAGCTACACGCTCGGCGCCTTCACGTTCCGGCGCGACGAGTATTTCGCGCACCTCGGCTGGACCACGAACGACGGCCGCCCGCTCTCGCACACGATGGACGTCGCGAACTTCCTGCGCGCGCTGATGCGCGACGTGGCGTGGGGGTTCTTCTACGGCGGCGTCAACTTCGACCACGTGATCGGCACGACCAACCACTACAAGACCGTCGATCTCTACGCGGGCACCTACAACGCGACGCTGAAGTCCGCCGGCGTCGACCGGCTCGAGAACTTCCCGACCGAGCAGATCGCCGCCACCTTCCAGCAGATGCTCGACGACTGGACGAACGAAGGCTTCGACCCCTTCGCCGCGCCGCAGGAGACGGGCTCGCCCTACGGCCGCAGGCACGGCAACAACACCAAGGCGATCACCCGCGCGCGCGAGCTGGCGAAGCGCTGTGTGGGCCTGAGGGACGACCTGCCGCTGCGCAGCGACGCGCGCGGCGCCCCGGTGAACCGCGCATTCGCCGACGTGCCGCAGAACGAGCCCGAGCTGCACCCCGAGCCCGGCTTCGAGAACGAGGTGCACGCCTTCAGCTTGTTCGCGTTCCTGTCGCGCTCGCAGGTCACCTGGAACCCGAGCTTCACCTCGGTGGTGAAGTACAGCTTCATGTGCCCCACGACCGAGGAGCACATCCTGCCGATCATCCACGCCAACGACCGCGTGGAGTGGTTCTTCCAGATGTGCGACGAGATCCACTGGGACTGCGCCGACAAGAACACCGGCAAGCCGCTCGCCCGCGTCATCATGAAGGCGGGCGACATGGCAGCGATGCCCGCCTATTGCCGCCACCAGGGCTACAGCCCGAAGCGCTCGATGCTGCTGGTGTGGGAGAACGGCTCGCCGAACCTCGTCTACGAGATTCAGAAGGGCGAATCGCCGGAAGTCCCGGTGAAGTTCTGATCAACCCCCGTGGCGCCCGACGAGCGCCGCGGAATCACGGCCAGCCCGCCACCCGCGGCGTCGCCAGCGCGACGCGCGCGCCGGAGCGGCCGCCATCGAAGGAGACGTCCATGGCCCTGACACGACAGACCATGACCGACGAGCAACGCAAGTCGGTCGCGCTCGAGTACCTGAAGGCGTTCGACAACGCCGGCGTGACCTCCAGCGGCGGCTCGATCCTCGACCTGTTCGCGAGCGACGCGCAGGTCTACTTCCCCAAGTGGGGCGTGGCCATCGGCCGCGACCGGATCGGCCAGCTGTTCGGCGACGTGGGCGCCACGCTGAAGTCAATCCAGCACCACTTCTCGCACTTCAACTGGGTGTTCTCGGGCAGCGACGTCGTGGTCTGCGAAGGCACCAGCCACGGCGAGCACCGCGACGGCCCCTGGCGCGCGGGCGTTCCCGAGTGGGGCGCCGGCCGCTGGTGCGACGTATTCGAGATCCGCGACTGGCAGATCCACCGCTGCTTCATCTACCTCGATCCCGACTACGCCGGCCAGGACACCGCCCGCTACCCGTGGCTCAAGGACGAAACGCGCTCGCCGCGCTGACATCGGACATCGCGATGTACCCGACCACCGACGCCGCGTCGCCCGCCAGCGCCATCAGGCACCAGCTCTTCATCGACGGCCGCTTCGTCGATGCCGAGTCGGGCGCGACCGAGCCCTCGCTCAACCCGCACGACAACACGACCATCGCCGACGTGGCCATGGCCGGCCGCGCCGACGTCGACAAGGCCGTCGACGCGGCCGAGCGCGCGTTCCCGGCGTGGAGCCGGATGGCCGCCGCCGACCGCGGGCGCATGCTGCTCAGGCTTGCCGACCTCATCGAGGCACGCAGCGACGAACTGGCGCGTCTCGAGTCGCTCGACACCGGCCATCCGCTGCGCGACTCGAAGGCGCTCGACGTGCCGCGCACCGCGGCGTGCTTCCGCTATTTCGGCGGCATGGCCGACAAGTTCCAGGGCGACGTCGTTCCGGTCGAAGCGGGCTTCCTCAACTACCTGCTGCGCGAACCGGTGGGCGTCGTCGGCCAGGTGGTGCCGTGGAACTTCCCGCTCATGTTCACGAGCTGGAAGATGGGTCCGGCGCTGGCCGCGGGCAACTGCATCGTGCTCAAGCCGGCCGAGATCACGCCGCTGACGAGCCTGAGGATCGCCGAGCTGATGACGGAAGCGGGAATGCCCGACGGCGTGGTCAACGTCCTGCCCGGGCTCGGCAGCGTCGCGGGCCAGTACATCGCCGAGCACGAGCGGATCGCGAAGATCGCCTTCACCGGGTCGACCGCGACGGGCCGGCGCATCGTGCAGGCGAGCGCGGGCAACCTGAAGAAGGTGCAGCTCGAGCTCGGCGGCAAGGGCGCGAACGTCGTCTTCGAAGACGCCGACCTCGCCGCCGCGGTGAACGGCTCCGCCTGGGCCATCTTCCACAACCAGGGGCAGGCCTGCATCGCCGGCTCGCGCCTCGTGCTGCACGAGCGCATCGCCGACGCGTTTCTCGACCGCTTCACGGCGCTGGCGCAGTCCATCCGGGTCGGCAATCCGCTCGATCCCGCCACCGAGATGGGCCCGCTCACGAGCATGCAGCACCGCGACCGCGTGCTCGGCTACGTGGCGATCGCACGCGAACAGGGCGGCAGCGTGGTCTCGGGCGGCAAGGCGCCCGACGCACCGGAGCTCGCACGCGGCTGCTACGTCGAGCCGACCGTGGTGAAGGCGCGCACGTGGCACGACCGCGTGGCGCAGGAAGAGGTCTTCGGCCCGTTCGTCACCGTGCTCACGTTCGCGAACGACGACGAGGCGCTGGCGATCGCCAACGGCACCGAGTACGGCCTCGGCAGCGGCCTGTGGACACGTGACCTGTCGCGCGCGCACCGCTTCGCACGCGAGCTCAAGGCCGGCATGGTCTGGATCAACAGCTACAAGCGCGTCAATCCGGGGTCGCCCTTCGGCGGCGTGGGGCGCTCCGGCTACGGACGCGAGATGGGGTTCGATGCGATGCGCGAGTACACGCAGGTGAAGAGCGTGTGGGTCAACGTCGACGCGAAGATCCCGCCGTGGTATCCCCGCTGAGGTGCCCTCCGGGTCGAGCCGGCCGATGACGCCCTTCACCTACACCGCAGCGCCCGCCCGCGTGGTCTTCGGCGCGGGCTCGCTGCAGCACCTCGGGCGCGAGCTCGAGGCGCTCGGCGCGCACCGCGCGCTCGTGCTCTCGACGCCTGAGCAGGAGGCGTCGGCCCGGCGCGTGGCCGAGCTGCTCGGCCCGCGCGCGGCCGGTGTGTACGCCCAGGCGCGCATGCACGTGCCGGTCGAGACGGCGCGGGGCGCCCGCGAAGAAGCGCGCCGGGTGGGGGCCGATTGCGCGGTGGCGATCGGCGGCGGCTCGACCACCGGGCTCGGCAAGGCGATCGCGCTCGAGGCCGCGGGCGGCGCGGTGCGCTTCCCGATCGTCGCGATTCCAACCACCTACGCGGGCAGCGAGATGACCCCGATCTGGGGGCTCACGGAAGGCGGCGTGAAGAAGACCGGTCGTGATCCGCGCGTGCTCCCCGCCGCCGTGATCTACGACCCGGAGCTGACGCTGACCCTGCCGCTCGACCTCACCGTGACGAGTGCGCTGAACGCGATCGCGCACGCGGCCGAGGGCCTCTACGCGCACGACGGCAATCCGGTGATGTCGCTGATGGCAGAAGAGGGAATCCGGGCCGCGGCCGCCGCCCTGGCACCGCTCCTGAAAGACGCCCACGACCTCGAAAGGCGAGAAGCGACGCGCTCTATGCCGCGTGGCTGTGCGGCACGGTGCTCGGCAACGTCGCGATGGGCCTTCACCACAAGCTCTGCCACACCCTCGGCGGCACGTTCGGCCTGCCGCATGCAGAGGTGCACACGGTGGTGCTGCCGCACGCGCTCGCCTACAACGCGGCCGCGGCGGCCGAGGCGATGGCGCGCGTGGCGCGGGCAGTTGTCAGTGCGGGCCGTCCCGCCGCGAGCGCCCCCCGCGCCGTCTTCGACCTCGCCCGCGACCACGGCGCGCCCACCGCGCTGCGCGAACTCGGCATGCCTGCCGGCGACCTCGATCGCGCCGCCGACCTCGCGGTGCAGAACCAGTACCCGAACCCGCGGCCGCTCGAACGGGCCGCGATCCGCGAGTTGCTGCAACGCGCGTACGAAGGTGCGCGCCCCGACTGATCGACCCACAACACCAACCGAGGAGACCCGCATGACGCTCACCCGCAGAACCTTCGTCCAGGCCGCTGCCGCGCTCGCTTCCATCGACGCGCCAGGACTGGTGTTCGCCGCCGACAGCGTGAAGATCGGCTACGTCTCGCCGCAGACCGGCCCGCTCGCGCCGTTCGGGGAGGCCGACAAATGGGTCATCGACCAGATGAAGAACGCCTTCAAGGGCGGCCTGGCGATCGGCGGCAAAACCTACGACGTGCAGATCCTGCTGAAGGACAGCCAGTCGAATCCGAACCGCGCCGGCGAGGTCGCGAACGACCTGATCCTCAAGGACAAGGTCGCGCTCATGCTCACCGCCGGCACGCCCGAGACCGCCAACCCGGTCTGCGATGCGTGCGAGCTGAACCAGGTGCCGTGCGTGTCGAGCGTGGTGCCGTGGCAGCCGTGGTTCTTTGGTCGCAAGGGCGATCCGGCCAAGGGCTTCGACTGGACGTACCACATCTTCTGGGGCCTCGAGGACGTGATCGCGAACTTCACGAACGGCTGGAACAGCGTGGCCACCAACAAGAAGGTCGGCGGACTGTTCCCGAACGACGGCGACGGCAACGCCTGGGGCGACCCGAACCTCGGCTTTCCCAAGCCGCTGACGGGCATGGGCTACACGCTCACCGACCCCGGCCGCTTCCAGAACGGGACCCAGGACTTCTCGGCGCAGATCGCGGCCTTCAAGACCGCCGGGTGCGAGATCGTCACCGGCGTCGTGATCCCGCCCGACGCCAAGACCTTCCTCACCCAGGCGCGCCAGCAGGGCTACCGGCCGAAGGTGATCACCCTCGGCAAGGCGCTGCTCTTCCCGGGCGCCATCGAGGCGCTCGGCGATCTCGGCGACGGCCTTACCACCGAGGTCTGGTGGAGCCCCTCGCATCCGTTCACTTCGTCGCTCACGAAGCAGAACGCAGGTGCGCTGGCCGCGGCATACGAGAGCGGCGCCAAGAAGCAGTGGACGCAGCCGATCGGCTTCGCGCACGCGCTGTTCGAGGTCGCGGCCGATGCGCTCAAGCGCAGCAAGAGCGCTGGCGCGAAGGACGTGCGCGACGCGGTGGTCGCGACCAACCTGCAGACCGTCGTCGGCCCGGTGAAGTGGGGCGGCCAGGGACCCTTCAAGAATGTCAGCAAGACGCCGCTCGTGCTCGGCCAATGGGGCAAGGGACAGCGCTACAAGATGGAGCTAACGATCGTCAACGACCAGGCGGCGCCCGCTATTCCCGTGGGCGGCAAGATGCGCCTGATGGCCTGACCGCCGGATCGAAGAGGCCATGTCCGCGCCCCTGCTCGCGCTGCGCTCGGTCGGCAAGTCGTATGGTGCGCTGCGCGTCACCGATGACATCTCGCTCGAAGTTCGCCCGGGCGAGACGCTCGGCATCCTGGGTCCCAACGGCGCGGGCAAGACGACGCTCTTCAACCTCGTGTCGGGCGACGTGCGCTGCGACCAGGGCAGCGTGCACTACGACGGCCGCGACGTCACGCAGCTGAAGCCGCATCAGCGCTGCCGCCTCGGCATCGGCCGCAGCTACCAGGTGCCGCAGCCGTTCGGCCACATGACGGTGTTCGAGAACCTCGTCACCGCCGCCTGCTTCGGCGGCGGGCAGGCCGAGCACGAGGCGTGGGAGACGGCGGCCGCGGTGCTCGAGCAGACGGGTCTGCGCGCCTACGCCAACAAGCCGGCCGGCGGGCTCACGCTCCTCAACCGCAAGCGCCTCGAGCTGGCGCGCGCGCTCGCCACGCGGCCCAAGCTCCTGCTGCTCGACGAGATCGCCGGCGGCCTCACCGACCACGAGGCGGCTGCCCTGGTCGAGGAGCTGAAGCGGATCAAGGCCGGCGGCGTGACGATGGTCTGGATCGAGCACGTGGTGCACGCGCTGCGCGCGCTGGCGGACCGCCTGTTCGTCATCAACTTCGGCTGCCGCCTCGCCGAGGGCGAGCCGCGGGCGGTGATGGCCGATGCCGAGGTGCGCCGCGTCTACATGGGGATGGAGGCGTGACGCTGCTCGGCACCCATGGGCTCACTGCGCGCTACGGCGACGCGCAGGCCCTGTTCGGCATCGACTTCCGGCTCGAGCCCGGCGAGGTGGTGGCCATCATCGGCGCGAACGGCGCCGGAAAGAGCACCTTCATGAAGGCGTTGACCGGCCTGGTGCCTGCGCCGCGCGAGCAGGTCACCTTCGAGGAGGAACCGATCGGCGGGCTGCCGCCGGCCGAGATCGTACGCCGCGGCATCGCCCTCGTGCCCGAGGGCCGACGCCTGTTCCCTAGTCTTTCGGTCGAGGAGAACCTGCGCATGGGCGCGACCGCGAAGCGCGCGGGGCCGTGGCACCTCGAGCGGGTCTACGGCCTCTTTCCGATCCTGCGCGAGAAGCGCGCCCAGCCTTCGACGGCGCTCTCGGGCGGGCAGCAGCAGATGGTGGCCATCGGCCGCGCGCTCATGGGCAACCCGAAGGTGCTGCTCTGCGACGAGCTGAGCCTCGGCCTGGCGCCGGTCGTGATCCACGAGATCTACGCCGCGGTGCCGGCGCTTTGCGCCGAAGGCATGACGATCGTCGTCGTGGAGCAGGATGTCGCGCTCGCGCAGCGCGTGTCGCAGCGCGTCTACTGCTTCCAGGAAGGGCGCGTGGCGCTCGAAGGCGAATCGGCGGCGCTCACGCGCGAGCAGATCTCGCAGGCGTACTTCGGCGTCTGAGGACGGCAGCCCGTGCGCGTCGCCATCGACATCCTCGTGCAGGGCCTGCTGCTCGGCGGCCTGTACGCGCTGTTCGCCCTCGGCCAGTCGCTGATGTTCGGCGTGATGCGCCTCACCAATACCGCCCAGGGCGACTTCATCGTCCTGGCGGCCTTCGGCGCCATCGCCGCGCTCGCGGCGCTCGGCCCGCTGATCCCGGCGCCGCAGCTCGCGGTGGTCGCGGCCGGCCTGTTGCTCCTGCCGGCCGCATTCGGCGTGGGCTACGCGCTTCAGCGCGGCGTCCTGAACGGGACGCTCGGGAACGATCCTCTGCCTTCGCTCGTCGTCACCTTCGGCCTGTCGATCGTGATCCAGAACGCCCTGCTCGAGCTGTTCTCCGCCGACCCGCGATCGATCGAGACGGGCGGGCTGAGCACCGCGAGCGTGACCCTGCCGGGCGAAGTCGCGGTGGGGCTCCTGCCGCTCGCGATCTTCGTCCTGGCCGTGGTCGCCACCGGCGGCCTGCAATGGCTGTTCGGCTCGACCGCGCTTGGCCGGTCGTTCCGCGCCGTCTCCGACGACCGCGAGATCGCGGAGCTGATGGGCCTCGACGCGAAGAAGGTGTACGCGCTCGCCACCGCGATTGCCTTCGTGCTCATCGCCGCCGCCGGCCTGCTGCAGGGCATGCGCACCACCGTCTCACCGGCCGACGGCCCGGTGCTGCTGTTGTTCGCGTTCGAGGCCGTGATCATCGGCGGCATGGGCTCTTTCTGGGGCACGCTCGCCGGTGCGCTGCTGCTCGGCGTGACCCAGCAGATCGGCTTTCGGCTCGACCCGGGCTGGGGCATCTGGTTCGGGCACCTCGTGTTCCTCGTCGTGCTGGTCCTGCGGCCGCAAGGGCTGTTCCCGAAGACGCGCTGAGACAGAGCGATGCCGCACGCCGCCGCCAAGACGATGCCCATGGACCTGCCTGGAGGCCCACGCGCTCGGGCATCGGCAAGCATTCGCGTCACGCGCGGCACGCGCGGGAGCGCTCCGGCGCTCGCCATCGGGCTGATGCTGGTCGTCGCCGCGGCGACGCTGCCCTGGTGGGCACCGGCCGGCGAGGCGTCGAGCTGGATGCGCGGCTTCGTCGAGATCGCGTGCTATTTCGTGTTCGCTCTCATGTGGAACCTGCTTGCGGGCTATGGCGGCATGGTGTCGATCGGTCAGCAGGCGTATTTCGGGCTCGGCGGCTACGCCATGCTCGTGCTGGCCAATGACTTGGGCGTGAACCCCTTTCTCGCTGTCCCGCTCGGCGCGGTGGTGGCGGCCGTGATCTCGGTGCCCGTGTCGTTCGTCGCCTTTCGCCTCGCGGGCGGCTACTTCGCCATCGGCACGTGGGTGATCGCCGAGGTCTTCCGGCTCGGCGTCGCCAACGTCTCGGCGGTTGGCGGCGGATCGGGCACGAGCCTCACCGCCTTGCGCGGAATCGAGAAGGCGACCCGGGAAACCGCCACCTACGGACTGGCCCTTGCGTGCACCGTGGTGGCCATCGCCGGCGTGTACCTGTTCCTGCGCAGCAAGCGCGGCCTGGCCCTGCTGGCTATCCGCGACAACGAGGCCGCGGCCGAGTCGCAGGGCATCGACGTGCGCGGCATGAAGCTCGCCGTCTACGTTGTCGCGGCGCTGGGCGCCGGACTGGCCGGCGCGCTCTACTTCCTGGGTAACTTGCGCATCAGCCCGGACGCCGCCTTCAGCGTCAACTGGACGGCGTTCGCGATCTTCATGGTGGTGATCGGCGGCATCGGCCGCATCGAGGGCCCGATCGTCGGCGCGCTCGTCTTCTGGGCGCTCAACAAGTTCCTCAGCGACTACGGCACGTGGTATCTGCTCGGGCTCGGGTTGCTGGCGATCCTGACCACGCTCTTCTTCAGGCAGGGGCTCTGGGGCTGGGCCCAGCAGCGCTGGGGCTGGAGCCTCTTTCCCACGCAGCGCCGTCTCGAGCCGTGAGCCGCTCTTTTTCACCACGCGCGTGGGCGCTCCCGCGCGCCACGCACGACAGGGGTTTCACCAAGATGCGCAATATCACCGAGCACAACATCACCGAGGCGGTCATCGGTCGCTTCGAGACCTGCCCCGACCCGCGCCTGAAGGAGATCCTCACCTCTCTGGTGCGCCATCTGCACGAATTCGTGAAGGAGAACCACCTCACCGAGGCGGAGTGGTTCGAAGGCATCCAGTTCCTCACCGCCACCGGCCACATCACCGACGACAAGCGCCAGGAGTTCATCCTGCTTTCCGACACGCTCGGCGTCTCGATGCTCACCGTTGCGCAGAACCATGCGCAACCGCCGGGGACCACCGAGGCCACGGTGTTCGGGCCGTTCCACGTCGAGGGCGCACCGCGTTATGCGCAGGGCGCCGACATTGCCAACGGTGCGCCGGGCGAACCGCTGTTCGTCCACGCCACGGTGCGCGGGCCCGGCGGCGAACCGGTGCCGGACGCGGTGGTCGACGTATGGCAGGCCGACGAAGACGGCTTCTACGACGTGCAGTACCGCGAGCTTCCCGAGCACCGAGCGCGCGGCGTGCTGCGCACCGATGCCGAAGGGCGTCTGCGCTTCCGCACGATTCTGCCCGTCGCCTACCCGGTGCCCACCGACGGCCCCGTTGGCCGAATGCTCGTCGCCAGCGGCCGTCACCCGTGGCGGCCGGCGCACGTGCACTTTCGCATCCAGGCGCCCGGCTACCGCACGCTCATCACCCACGTGTTCCGCGCCGGCGATCCGTATCTCAATAGCGACGTCGTGTTCGGCGTGCGCGCTTCGCTCGTCGCCGACTACGTGCCGCACGGCGCGGGCACCGGCCCGCATGCGCACGAGTCGGACCGCGACTACCACGCGCTCGACTTCGACTTCGTGCTCGCCCGCGAGGCCGTCGCCCCGTCGACCGCCGACTGGGCCCCTTTGCCCCGGTCAACTCGTTGAACAGCGAACTTAAAGCTGTCCGTCGTGATGATCAAGAACGATGCACACAGCCCCTCTCGCAAGGCCCCTGCGCCGCTCAAGGTCTTGCTGCGACCAGGAAACGTGCGATGACAGAAGCCGTCTCTTGCGCTCGTGTCAACAGGAACAGGTGGCCATCGTCGATCACATGCAGCCTGGCGTCGCGCAGCAGCCAGGCCTGCAGCCGGGCGTTGATCAGCGGCACCAGCGGGTCGTCGTTGCCGGCCAGGATCAACGTCGGGTGGCGGATGCGCCACAGCCAGGGCAGGCTGGTCCAGCCCAGCATCGCCAGCATCTGGTAGCGGTAGCCGGTGGGGTGGCCGGCGCGGGCATGGTCGGTGAAGAGCTTGATCGCCTCGGGGCGGGTGCGCAGGTCACCGCCGTAGAGCTCGGGCGCCACGCGCTTCATGTATCCCTTGTCGCGGTAGCGCTGCGGGTTGAGCATCTTCAGCAGCACGCGCGGACGGCCCGGCCACATCGCCGGCGGGCCCATTGCGGTGGCCGCCAGCACCAGGCGGCGCACGCGCTTCGGATACTGGATGGCGAACTGCTGCGCCAGCCCGCCACCCCAGGACACGCCCATCACGTCGACCTGCCCCATCCCGAGCTCGTCGAGCAGCTTGCGCGCCAGCCGCGCCAGCATGAACAGACGATAGGGAAACTTCGGCGGCGGTGACTTGCCGGCGCCGGGCACATCGAAAATCAGGGTTTCGATCGCGCCGAGCCGGGCGACCATCGGGCCCGCCAGCTCGAGGTTGGCGCCGATGCCGTTGAATATCAGCAGCGGTGGGCCGGCCGCGACCGTACCCGCCGGCAGCGGCCGGATGCCCACCCGTAGCTGCTGCTCGCCGAGGCGGATCGTGCCGATGTGCAGGCCGGACTCGGGGTCGATGCTCACGCCCTCGAGGCGGTCGACCGGGCGGCCTGTCGCCTTGGCGACGGTGCGGGTCGGTGGCGCGGCTAGCGCCGAAAGGACAGTCATCGCTCGATACTAGGCCACCATCACGTACTCGCCGGGCGCCGCGACACCCGGCGGGTGCTTGCGGCTGCCGAGCTTCTTGGGCGCCGCGACCAGCGCACCGGAGCGCTGCTGCATCCAGGCCATCCAGTGCGGCCACCAGCTGCCTTCGTTGCGCGCTGCGCCCGCGGCCCAGGCGTCAGGGTCGGGCCCGGCAACCTTGGCCGCGTAGAAGAACGACTTCGCCGCGCCCGGCGGATTCAGCAGGCTCTGCAGGTGGCCGGCATTGGCCAGGATGAACTCGCTCTTCTTGCCGTAGATGCGCGCCGTCTCGTAGCAGGCCTTCCACGGCGTGATGTGGTCGGTGATGCCGGCGACGATGTAGGCATCGACGTCGACCTGGCGCATGTCGATCGGCTGCCCCAGCACTTCCATCTTGCCGGCGTTGACATAGGGGCTGTTTTCGAAGATGCCGAGCAGGTCGGCATGGAAGGCCGCCGGCAGGCGCGTGGTGTCGGCGTTCCAGAACAGGATGTCGAAGGCCGGTGGCTTGTTGCCGAGCAAGTAGTTGTTGACCCAGTAGTTCCAGATCAGGTCGTTCGGCCGCAGCCAGGCGAAGACGCGCGCCATCTCGGAGCCCTCGACGACGCCCTTGCGCTTGACCGCCGCCTTCAGCGCCTTCAGGCCCTTGTCGCTGATCAGCAGGCCCATCGTGGTGTCCATGGTCCTGGCCGGGTCGAGAACGCACACCGGCGAGATCACGCTCGCCACCTTGCGCTGCCCGGTCGCGGCCAGCCAGCCCAGGTAGGCGGCTGCGGTCATGCCGCCCGAACAGGCGCCCCAGAGGTTGACGTCCGGGCTGCGGGTGATCTGGCGCGCCGCGTCGACCGCTTCATCCAGCGCCGCGACATAGGTCGAGAGGTTCCAGTCGCGCTGCGCCTTGGTCGGGTTGCGCCAGCTGATAGCGAAGGTCTGCAGGCCCTGGCTGGCCGCGAAGCGGATCAGGCTCTTGTCGGGCGAGAGGTCCATCGCGTAGAACTTGTTGACCTGCGGTGGGCAGATCACGAGCGGCCGCTCGTAGACCTGGTCGACCGTCGGCTTGTACTGGATCAGCTCCAGCACCTCGTTGCGGAAGACCACGCTGCCGGGCGACAGGCAGAGGTTCTTGCCGATCGCGAAGGCCGACTTGTCGACCGACGACGGCAGGCCCTTGTTGTGGCGCAGGTCGTGTGCCAGGTTCTTGACGCCTTCGAGCAGGCTGCCGCCGCCGGTGTCGATCGCGCGCTTGAGCGCCGTCGGGTTGAGCAGGCTGTTGCTGGGCGCGACGGTGTCGACGAAGATCGACGCCGCCAGGTGCGCGCGCGCCTTGTCGCGGGCGTTCAGCGAGGTGGCGTCGATGTAGCGGCCGAGCTCCTTGGCCGTCGTGGCATGGATCTGCACCATGCGCTTGAGCAGCGGGCTGCTCTGCCAGGCGGGGTCGGCAAAGCGCTTGTCCTTGGGGTCGGCCTGAAGCTCGGATCGGCCGAGCATCGCCTTGCCCAGCCCCTTCGCGTAGGCACCCAGGTGGCGGGCGGCCTTGGCAGGCTGCTTGACCGCTGCACCCACCAGCGCCTGCGCGGCGCCGCCGAGGTCGGCGACGCGGATGCCGATCAGCGGGTTGACCGCCAGCGTATTGCGCGCGGCGGTCTCGACCAGCCGCTCGCCCGCCGCAGCCTCGCGCGGCGCCGGCGCGGCAACGCGCTTTGTCGTCTTTGCCGCGGTGCGCTTTCGCGCTGAAGGGCTCTTCGAGGCGGCCGGCGCGACTGTCTTCTTCACCATGATTGTCTCCAGGGACGGCGAGGCTCAGGCGCGGCCGACCAACATCGCCAGGCTTTCCGCAATCAGTGCGGGCTTGGCCTCGCCTTCGATTTCGACCGTGTTGACCAGCTTGATCAGCTTGCGGCCCTCGCCCTTGTCGGTCACCTCGGCCAGCGTGATGCGATTGCGCACCCGCGCACCGGCCTTGACCGGCGCCAGGAAGCGTACCTTGTCGAGGCCGTAGTTGAGAGCGGCCACCGCGTCCTTGGGCACGATGCCGACGTCCATGCCGGTCGCGGCGAGCAGCGCCAGCGTCAGGTAGCCATGGGCCACCGTCCCACCGGACGGACTTTCCTGCCTCGCGCGCTCGACGTCGACGTGGATCCATTGGTGGTCGCCGGTGCAGTGCGCGAACTCGTTGATGCGCTGCTGGTCGACGGTCACCCATTTCGAGGTGCCGAGCTCCTTGCCGACCCAATCGGCGATGCTGGCGACGGAGATCTCGGTGCTCATCGCGGGTTCCCTTCGTTCACGTCACGTCGCGCAGCTCACGCCGCAGGATCTTGCCGACGGTCGACTTCGGCAGCGCGTCGACGAAGCGCACGATCCTGGGCACCTTGTAGGCGGTCATCTCCTTGCGGCAGTGGGCGAGGAGATCGGCCTCGCTCAGCGTCGCGCCGGGCGTCTTGACGACGAACAGCTTCACCGATTCGCCGGTCTTGTCGTCGGGCACGCCGACGCAGGCCGCTTCGGCCACGCCGGGGCAGGCGCTGGCGACCGCCTCGACCTCGTTCGGGAAGACGTTGAAGCCGGAAACCAGGACCATGTCCTTCTTGCGATCGACGATCTTCAGGAAACCCTCGGGCGTGAACACGCCGACGTCGCCGGTGCGGAAGTAGCCGTCGGCGGTGAAGGCCGCGGCATTCGCCGCGGGCTGGTTCCAGTAGCCGCGCATGACCTGGGGGCCTTTGGCGCAGACCTCGCCGGGCTGGCCGAGTGCCACCTCGGCGCCTTCGTCGTCGAGCAGCTTGATGTCGGTGCCCGGCAGCGGCAGGCCGGTGGTACCGCTGAAGTCGCTGATGCTGGCCGGGTTGAACGACAGCACCGGGCTGGTCTCCGACAGGCCGTAGCCCTCGCGGATGAAGTTGCCGGTGATGGCCTTCCACTTCGCGGACGTGGCGCCGACCACCGCCGCGCCGCCGCCGCCCGACAGGCGCAGGTTGGAGAAGTCGACCTCGCCGATGCGCGGGTGCATCGTCAGGCCGGCGTAGAGCGTGTTGACGCCCATGAAGACGCTGGGCCTGGCCTGCTTCATGACCTCGACGAAGCCGTCCATGTCGCGCGGATTGGCGACCAGCCAGTTGTCGGCGCCGACCGAGAAGTAGGTGATGAAGTTCACCATCAGCGCGAAGATGTGGTACAGCGGAATGGCGGTGACGATCACCTCCTGCCCGGGGCGCAGCGCGTCGGGCATCACGGCCTTGAACTGCTCGGTGTTGGCCACCAGGTTGCGGTGCGAGAGGCAGGCTCCCTTGGACAGCCCGGTCGTGCCGCCGGTGTACTGCAGGAACAGCAGGTCGTCGCCGTTCAGCTCGACCGGCGTGCGCGTCAGCCTCGCGCCCTGGGCGAGCGCGTCGGCGAAGGCGATGGCGCCACTCAGGCGCGCATCGACCGGCGGTGCGGGCAGGCTGGCTGCACTGCCGTCGCCCGGGGCGACGGTGATCACGGTCTTGACGCCGGTCCTGGCGATGGCCTCGGCCAGCGTGGGCGTCGAGCCGTTGAAGACGATGATGATCTCGCTGCCCGAATCGTTGAGCTGGTGCTCGAGCTCGCGCGGCGTGTACAGCGGGTTCACGTTCACCTGCACCGCACCGGCGCGGGCGATGCCCAGGAAGGCGATCGGGAAGGCCAGGAAGTTGGGCAGCATCACCGCGACGCGGTCGCCCTTCCTGACGCCGAGCTCCTGCTGCAACCAGGCGGCGAAGGCGGCGGACTGCCGGTCGACATCGGCATAGCTCAGCGTCCGGCCGAAGGCGCGGAACGCGGGCTTCTCCGCGAAGCGCTGCATCGCCGCGTCGAGCATGTGCACGACCGAAGGGAAAGCGTCGGCGTTGATGTCCGCCGGGATGGCGTTGTCGCGGTAGGTCGCGAGCCAGGGTTTTGTGCTCATCTTGGGTCTCCTTCGCCTGCCGGAACTAGAGCGTGACGATGTTGAAGAAGGGGTCGAAGGTTTCGACGTTGGCGAACACTGCGCCGAAGGCCTTGGAATCGCCCTCGAGCTTGACCGCGCCGGCCTGGATCACCCCGGGCAGCTTACGCCCCCAGCAGCATGCCGAGGAAGGTCGGTCGCGTCAGCGTGACGTCCGGGCATTGCGCCAGGTACCGACCTCGGCCCTGGTAGCCGAGCTGCTCCGGCGCGTCGGCCTGCCGCGCGAGCGGCTTCGCCGTGACGTGATCAAACTGGAATACCGACTCTGCGGGCGCTGTGGGCGGCCTCGCGTGTCTGGCCAGCGCCGCAATGGCGCTTTGCGCGACCGCGTCGCCGTCGGGGGCGGACGAGGCGATCATCCCGCCCGTTCGATCGAGGATGAAGGCTCGGCCGTGGGTGCCGGCGGCCTTCTTCCGCAGCAGGTGGGCGAGGCCGTCGCGATGGCCCAGAGCGGCTTGCCTCGGGGGCTCGAGCACGCTTTCCCGGAGTCTTCGACATGGCAACAGACACTCCATCGGCTATCGCTCTCGCGCGCGACGCCCATGTGTTCACCTACCGGCTGGTCATGAACTTGTCCGTGGGTCGGACGGTCCGACCCTTGAAGAGAGGACCAGGTCAAACGACGTCGCGGTGCCGAGCGACCGACTCCGAAATGCGTTGCGACCTGAGACGAGCTCGTCGCGACGGTCGAACTGATGCTGAGCAGCACCGTGTCGTCGTCGACAACGATCCGCGCCCGCTTCTGCCGGATCAGCAGACCGTCGCAGGGTCTCGCACGGATGCAGCCCGGAACTGCCAGCCTTCTCGAGCCTTGCGCACGTACGCTGTCGGTGTTTCGAGTCCGTTTTTGGACGAAAAATCTTGGCAGTAACGCCCGGAGTAACGGCCGAAGCGGCGAGCGCCCCGGTAAGGGCTAGCAAGCCTGCGGAAGCGTCGTTGGAATGAGCCCTTGGCCACCACGAATCAACGGGCTGGCTCAGATCGAGCTAACCCGTTCGATCGGACCAGGCAACATCGGTACCGAGTTGCTGGCCAAGCCGATGCGCAGCGCCGTGCTGGAACCGGCCGGAATGGTCGGCATCGACCCTCATCCGATGGCCGCGCGGCCACCTGCATCGAAGCTTGCGCCGATCCGGGTCCCCGTGGGAGTCGGCACCTGGCGTGGTCGGCCCGGCAGCGCGCCCGTAGCGCTGCGACCGCGACGTTCGACCGCCGCGACGTCATCCGGCGCGGTTGAACCCGGGGAAGCGAACGCAGCATATACGGACGACGAGCCCGATGATCGGGACGCGACCAGGAACTGCACCATGAACGCACGACGCCTCCTTACGGCCTTCTTCACCGTCATGCTGAGCACCTCGCTCGCCTTCGCCGCCGGTGGTGGCGGTGGTGGTGGTGGTGGTGGCGGCGGCGGCGGCGGCGGTGGTGGTGGCGGTGGCGGCGGTGGCGGCGGTGGCGGCGGTGGCGGCGAGGCGGTCGCGAAGGTCGATCCCGAGTACGCACAAGCGGTGAGCGATATCGAGGCCAAGCAGTACGACAAGGCCATCCCGCTGCTGCAGTCCTATCTGTCGCGCGCGAAGGACACCGACGCTTATGCCGAGAACTGGATCGCCTATTCCTATCGCAAGTCGGGCCAGCTCGATCAGGCCTTCCTTCACTACGACAAGGCGCTGAAGATCGACCCCGAGCATCGCGGCGCCCACTCCTATCTCGGCGAGGCCTATCTGATGGCGGGCAACCTGTCCAAGGCCGAGGAGCACCTGAAGGTCCTCGACAAGCTGTGCTTCCTCCCCTGCAGCGAATACACCGCGCTGAAGAAGTCGGTGGCCTACTACAAGCAGAACGGCCGGGTCGATCCCAACGGCAAGTAGGCCGGAAGGCCCATGCGCTGGGGGCTCGCAGGCGGCGCGGTCGCTGCGCTCGCGCTGGTCGCGGGACTGGGCGTCGCGTTGCCGGCCGACCTGCCGCCCCTGCGCCCCGACGAGGTCGCGAGCGTCGTCTCCCTCGGGCCCTGGCCGCCGCCGGCGGCGCGCGATGCGAGCAATCGCGTTTCGGGCAGCGCCGAGGCCGTGGCGCTCGGCGAGGCGCTGTTCCACAGCACCCGCCTGTCGACGGTCGGCGGCCTGCGCTGCGCGAGCTGCCATGCGCCGTGGCGCCGCTTCACCGACGGTCGAGCGCGCGCTCTTGGCGCCGAGGACGGGGCGCGCAACACGCCGACCCTGCTCAACGTCCGGCTGCAGCACTGGTTCGGCTGGGACGGAGCCAACGACTCGCTGTGGGCGCAAAGCATCCGGCCGATGCTCGACGCCCGCGAGATGCGCGCCGACGCCGCGCACATCGCCGGCGCGCTACGCGACGACGAGACGCTGAAGCGCCTGTACGCAGGCGCTTTCGGCCATGCGCCGCCGACCGACGACGAGACGGCGCTGGTCGATGCCGGCAAGGCGCTGGCCGCCTACCAGGAGACGCTGGCCAGCGAGCGCACACCGTTCGATGCCTTCCGCGATGCGCTGCTGCGCGGCGACGACGCTGCAGCGCAGCGCTATCCGGTGGCGGTGCAGCGCGGCTTGAGGCTGTTCGTCGGCCGCGGCCAGTGCGTCGCCTGCCATGCAGGTCCGAATTTCAGCGACGGCGAGTTCCACCGCTCGCGCATCGCTTCGAAGCTGCGCGACGGCGTCGCCGACGGCGGCCGTGCGCTCGGCCTGGAGAAGCTGCGAAACAGCGTTTATGCACGCGGCGGCCGCTTCGACGACGAGATCCGCGCCGCAGCGAAACCTGCTTCGGCGAAACCTGCCGCACCGAGACCCGAAACGCAGCAGGCCGCGGAAGCTGGCGCCTTTCGCACGCCGGGCCTGCGCGAGGTCAGCGCGACCGCGCCCTACATGCACGACGGCAGCATCGCCAACCTGTGCGAGGCGCTGCAGCCGCATGCCATGCTCCCCGAGGGCCGGGAGGCACCGGCATTGACGCTCGCCGAGCGGCGCGACCTCGTCGCCTTCCTGCGCACGCTGGGCGCTCGAGAGGCGGCGGTACTGACCGACGAAGATGCGATGACCTGCCGCTGATCGGCTGTCGGGCACGACGCTCAGGCCATTCCCGACGGTGCGCCTCCGACCGAGGCGTCGGCCGCATCTTCGACGGCGATGATCCGGGAGTCGGATGCGTGCATCCGCAACGACTTCAGCGTCGCGTACTCGGCCGAGTCATAGAAGGCCAGCAGCTTGGCCATCGACGGGAACTCGATGACCACGACGCGGCGCGCTTGCCAGGAGCCTTCGAGGACCCGGGTCTGTGCGCCGCGGACGACGAATCTCCCATCGTAGGCGGCGACGTAGGCTGGAACTCGCCGCTGATACTCCTCGTATCCCGCGGCGTCGGTCACCTCGATATCCGCGATCAGCACCGCCGGCATGACATCCTCCGAGGACGCGCCGCGGCAGCGTAGCACCGCGGGGGTCGGGAGGTCTCCAGGACGTCGGCGCGATCGGCGATTCGACCGGCGCCGGCCGTCTTGCGCCGGTCTGCTCAGCTGGCGTACAGCCCGTTGGCGATGGGCGAGCGGTCTCTGCGGCCGCGCTCATCGATTTCGCGCAGGCGCCGTTCGAGATCGCAGATGTCCACGGCACCGGCAACGTACGCGTCGTCGCGGTCCTGTTGGGACTCGATCGTGGGGCGGAGGGACTTCAGAAAGTTCAGCAGGGCGCTCATGGTCAGTCGTCGTCGGTGGGACGCGTTCGTCAAATGGTCTTGGACTCGGGTTTACCCCTACATTGTCCCACCGGGAGGCCGACGTTGCTGGAGGCCCCAGCTCTAGAATCACCGACAATGATTAGTAAAGCGAGTGCTTGCTCTCAATGCAAGGCGCGCACGACTTCCGCGAAGTTGCCGGCGAGCTCCTCCGCCACCTCGACCGGCTGGCCCAGCTGGCGCTCGATCTGCGCGCGCGAGATCACGCCGCGCACCTGCTGCGCTGCCCCCGCCGTACCGGCCTGCACCACCAGCAGGTGATTGCGGCCCAGGCTCCTGAGCGTCGCGACCAGGTTGCTCACCGTGGCGATGCGCATGCTGTCGAGGGCGATAGCGTCGAGCATCGACAACGCCGCCATCACGTCGGCGACGCGCACTTCGTCGAAGCGCAGGTGACGCGAGTGCACCAGGCTCATCTGCCGCTCGCTGTGCAGGTCGGCGCTCGTGATCAATCCTTGCAGCACCGGCATCTCGTTCACCACGAACAGCATCCGAACGCCCTGGTAGATCATCGTCTGCTCGGCCTGGCGCAGCGTCTGGTCGGGGTGGACGGTGGCCGCCTTCACCTTGGTCAGGTCGGTCATCACGTCGAGCGCCGGCGACTCCAGGGTCACCGGAGCGGTCTGCCAGGGCGAGGCCTGGGTGATCGTGGTGCCGCCTGAGAGCTGGAACGTCGGGATCACGGCGTCGCGGTGCATGAGTGCCTCCGGATCGGATGTGCCGCAAGGGTGCGGACACCAGCCTACGCCAAACGCGATTCCTTTTCGACCCCCGGGTCGACCGGGCGAAGACGCCGGGGGCGCCGCTTGCGAAAGGAAAACGGCCCTCAGGGCCGTTGCTGCGTCCAGCGCCGCCTGCGCTTATTCCTGCTGGCGGCGATCGGCGTCCGGCAGCGGCAGATCGTCCTTGCGCCGGCCATGGCGCTGCTGCATCTGCTGGTTTCGAAAGACGTCGCGGTCGGCGGCACGGACCTCGCCGCCGCAGGCGATCAGCATCGCGAGGTACTCCGGAGAGAGCACTTCGTCGGCCTCGGCCTGATGCTTGCGACGATCGTTCGGATACGACACGGCGTTCCTCCACACGGGACCAGGCCGATTCTCCTTTCTGCAGCCGGCCTCGTCTCGTAGGACAACGCCTGATGCGTCCCCCCCCGGGGGTTAAGCGGGTGCGCTCGTCGAGTTGAAGCCGCCGTCGGCCCAGTTGAAGCGCGACATGCCGACGTGGCGGTTGTTGCGCCGCGCTGCAGCCGCCCGGGTCGCTGCGACGCCGGTGCCGGCCGGCAGCGGCACGGCGATGCCGGGTCCGTGGCGCTGGGCACCATGGACGCTGTTCGCGGCGATCCACATTGAAGACGCGCTCGAGCGGTCGGCGAGCACGACCGCCATGCGCGAGCGCAGGTCCGCGAGGCTCGCCGACGACCAGTTGCGCACCAGCGCCTCGAAGTCGCGCAAGGCGCGGCGCAGGTCGGCGACCGGCAATTGCTCGATCGTGCGCAGCCCGTACTTGTCGAACTTGCGCTCGAAGCGGGCCAGGTTGCGATAGGTCTGGCGATGGCTCTCGTCGCCGTCGAGCACCCGGCCGAGCTCGGCGCGCATCGCGCGGACGGTCTCGATGCCGGCTTGCAGGGAGCGGATCGCCGGCTCGGGCCGGGTTTCCTGGGGTTCGCGTGCGGGCGGACGGACGCGCCAGGCGCCGGAGCGGCGCTTGTGCGCCGCCCACCAGAAGAGGAAGGGCCGCGCGATCGTCAGCGGCACGACGTGAACGGCCTTCAACAGGCGGGCCAGCGGAGGGGACATGCGGCGAGGTCGATCGTCCGGGATACCGGCATATCGACCGCCGTCCTGGCGGCACGAGTTTCGTTACGCCTGGTTACGTCCGGCCCGTGAAATCCGCCGCCGGTGCGATGACCGGCGGCGGACCGAGCGGGCGGGAAGGGGCGTCAGGCAGCGAGCGCGGACGCCGCGGCAGCGGCGAGGCACTTGTTGCACTTGCCCAGACCGGGCAGGCGCGAGTCGGGCTTGCCGTCGCCGGTCTTGAAGTTCGCCTGGCAGCGGCGGCAGACGTACATCTTCGAGCTCGACATCATCGGCTTGACGCCGGGCTCGCCGGCCGGGCGGGCGGCGACGTACTCGGCCTGGGTCTGGCGCAGCTTCAGGGCAGCGGTGGCGGTGGCGGTCGAGTCGCTGCCGGATATCGGCTTGGCTGCGGGGGTAGAGGGGGTTGCTTTACTGGATTTCGATGTGGATGCGGGAGCGGAAGAACGGGTTGCCATGGCGATCCTGTAAATGGCGGCCGCCGCGCCGGGGGGCGCTGCGTCGCTCGCGGGGGGGCACTATTGTCCCAGCAAACCGATCGTCTTGTTCGAAGGGTTTGCCTTGACCCCGGAACCGGTCGGTCTTGGGGGCGGTCCGGGGCGCGTGCGGGCGCCCACTCGCCTCGGACTCAGTCGCGCTTGAGCCCCTCGGCGCGCTCGAGATCGAGCTGCTGCTGGCCGACCACGACCAGCCCCGGCGCGCCGGCGCGCAGCGCGCCGACGAACCGCTCGGCCACGCCGGCGACGGCCATTCGCCGGGCGGCGGCCCCGAAATGGGCGGCCGCATAGCGCTGGACGTCGGCCGGATCGACCGCCTCGAGCGCCGCGATCCGCAGCTTCAGCTCGGCCGGCGAGCGATCGCTCGCCACCAGCGAGCGGATCGCCGACGCCAGCCCGGCCGTGGTCTCGACGCTGCGGCTGAAGCCGCCGATCAGCGACAGCTTGCGCGAGGCGAGCTCGTCGGCCGGCACCGGCGCCTGCATCACCCGGTCGATTTCGGCCTGGAGCAGCGACACGACCTCGGCTGCGGACTCGTTCTTGGTCTGCAATGCGGCCTGGAACAGCCCGCTCCGGCCGCGGGCCTCGATCCGGCTCTGGACGGAGTAGCTGAGGCCGCGCTTGATCCGGATTTCCTGGCTGAGGCGCGACGAGTAGCCGCCGCCGAGCACCGTGTCGAGGACGTCGGCCGCGGCCCGCTCGGCTCCTTGCCGAGGCGGCAGCGGCAGGGCGAGGACGACGCCGGCCTGGCCGGCGGCGGGCATGTCGACCACCGCCAACGCCGGGCCGCTGGCCGGCGTCGGCGCGGCCGGCGGCCTCGGGGGCGCGACGCCCGCGGGTGCGGCCCAGGTTCCGAAGTGGGTTCGCGCAAGGACGAGGGCCCGTTCCGGGCCGATGTCGCCGGTCAGGATCAGCACCGCGCGGTCGGGGCGGAAGGTGGCGCGGTGCAGGGCCACGAGGTCGGCCTGGCCGATCCGCGGCAGCGATGCCGGCGTGCCGCTGGCCGGGTGCCCCCAGGCACCGCTGCCGTAGGCCAGGCGTGCGGCGGTGAGGCCCGCCATCGCGCCGGGATCGGCGTAGGTCACCTTGAGCGCGTCGAGCGTCTGGTTGCGCAGCCGCTCCAGCTCGGCCGGCGCGAAGGTCGGTTCGCGTGCCACCTCGGCCACCAGTCCGAGGGCGGCGTCGAGCCGCGGTGTCGTGACCGTGATCGCGACCAGCGACTGGCCCCAGCCGGCGCCGCTCTCCAGCGAGCCGCCCAGCGCCTCGGCCGCCGCCGCGATCTCGGGCCCGGTATGGCGACGGGTGCCCTGGGTCAACAGGCTCGCCGCCATCGAGGCCAGGCCGGAGAGCTGGGGCGGATCGAGCTCGCTGCCGGAGAGCACGACCAGCATCGCCGTCACCAGCGGCACGCCCTCGCGCGGCGCGACGATGACGCGCAGGCCGTTCGGCAAGGCCTGCTCGACCGGTGCGGCGATCGCCAGCGGCCGCGGCACGGCCGGCGGCGGTGGCGTTTCGAAGGGCTGGGCCGAAACCGCTGCTGCAAGCTGCAGCGTCAGGGCGCCGGCGAGCAGACGCAACGCGCTCCCGTTCAATGCGCTGCCCCTTCCTGCAGGTAGTCGAGCGAGACGCTGCGCGCGCCGGTGACGTAGCGGCGCAGCACCCGCTGCACGTCGGCGGCACTGACCCGCAGCAGGTCGTCGAGATCGGTGTTGACCCGGTTCGGATTGCCGCCCAGCACCGCCGCCTCGCCGATCGCCGCCGCCAGGCCGAGCGGCGTCTGCCGGGTGCTGAAGGCCTGCGTCAGGAGCAGCGTCTTGATCTTGTCGAGCTCGCTGCGCGAAGCCGGCTGGTTGGCCAGCCGCTTCACTTCGGCGAGCAGCGAGGCGCGCACGGCGGCCGGCGACTTGCCGCCGGCGGCGATGGCGCTGGCGACCAGCAGGCCCGGCCCGGCCCGAAGGTCGGCGCTGAAGCTCGCCTGGGTCGCGATCTGCTGCCGATAGACCAGCGCCTGGTTGAGGCGCGACGATTCGCCGGCGGAGAGCAAGGCGGCGGCGACCTGAAGCGCCGGCGCATCGGCGTCGGTCACCGGCGGCGCCAGCCAGATCGTGGCCACCGCCGGCAGCGGCACGTTGGGCGCCTTCACCGTGATCGTCCGGTCGGCGGTCCAGGGCGGCTCTGCGGTTTCGCGCGGCGGCATCGGCGCCGCCGGGCGGGGAATCCGGGCGAAGTACTTGTCGACCCAGGCGTCGAGCTGGCGCGGGTCGAAGTCGCCGGTGACGATCAGGGTGGCGTTGTCCGGCCGGTAGTAGGTGGCATGGAAGGCGACGACGTCGGCGACCGCGGCCGCGTCGAGGTTCTCGATGCTGCCGATCACGCCGCGCCGGTAGGGATGGTGCAGATACGGCTTGGTGCTCACCTCCTCGAAGAAGCGGCCGTAGGGCGAGGCGAGGATCCTTTGCCGGTACTCCTCCTGCACGACGGCACGCTCGGAGACGAAGTTGGTCTCGTCGACCCGCAGGTTCACGAGCCGCTCGGCCTCGGCCCAGAGCAGCGTCTCGAGATGGTTCGACGGCACCACCGCCTCGTAGGCGGTGACGTCCTCGGTGGTCGAGGCGTTGTTCTCGCCGCCGACGTCTTCGGTGATGCGGTCGAACTGCTCGGCCTTCATGTACTTCGAGCCCTTGAACATCATGTGCTCGAAGAGGTGCGCGAAGCCCGACTTGCCTTCGGGATCGTCGGCGCCGCCGACGTGGTACCAGACCTGGACGCTGACGGTCGGGCTGGCGTGGCTCTCGACCGACAGCACGGTCAGGCCGTTGCCGAGCTTGCGCTCGCGGTAGGCGATGCGCGGCACCCGCAGCGCATCGGCCGCAGGGGCGGAGGCCGGCTTGGTGACGGCGCGCGCGAGCGACGGGCCCAGCGCGCCGGCGCCCAGGCCGGCCGCGAGCAGGGCGACCGCGAGCAGACGCAGGCTCACGCCGGCGAACCCGAGGCCTCGGTGACGACCGTGTAGTGCTCGACCGACGGCGGCGAGGCGAAGAACGGACCGACGATCGCTCGCCACTCGGGGAAGAGCGGGCCGCCGCGGAACTTGACAGTGTGGTCCTCGAGCGTCTCCCACCAGATCATCAGCAGGTAGCGCTCCGGCGACTCGATGCCCTTGACGACCCGGTGCCTCCGGTAGCCCTCGGCGCGCGAGATCACGGTCTCGAGGCCGCGCTTGATGGCGGCGTCGAACTCGTCGTTCTTGCCGGGCGGGATGCGGATGTCGGCGACTTCGAGAATCATGGCAGCGGGCCGGGAGTGGGCAGCCCGTCATTCTGAGCGAAGCGAAGAATCTCGGCCGCGGCGAGGAGATCCATCGCTTCGCTCAGGAAGACGGCGAGACGCTCGCGCGCGAACCGGCTAGACGCCGAGGTGCCGCGCCAGCGCCTCGCTCTCGGCCGCCAGCGCCGCCGAGTCGCCGGCCATGACCACCAGGCCCTTTTCGAGCACGACCGCGCGGTCGGTGTGGGCGAGCACCGCGCGCGCATTGCGGTCGACGATCAAGGTGGCGATGCCCGTGCCGCGGATCTCGGCGATCACACGCCAGATCTCGGCGACGATCAGCGGCGCCAGGCCCTCGGTGGCCTCGTCGAGAATCAGAAGGCGCGGGTTGGTCAGCAGTGCCCGGCCGATCGCCAGCATCTGCTGCTCGCCGCCCGAGAGCTGCTGCCCGCCGTGGGCCAGCCGCTCGGCCAGGCGCGGGAAGGTCGTGAGCACGCGCTCGAAGGTCCAGTCGCGCGCGCCCTCGGGCCCGGGCCGCGCCGTCATCACCAGGTTCTCGCGCACCGAGAGGTTGGGAAAGATGCCGCGGCCCTCGGGCACGTAGCCGATGCCGAGGCGCGCCATCCGCTCGGGCGGTGCGCCGGTGACCTTGCGACCCTGCCAGTCGACGGTGCCGCCGGCGGCGCGCACGTAGCCCATCGCGGTTCGGATCAGGGTCGTCTTGCCCATGCCGTTGCGGCCGAGCAGGCCGAGCGAGACGCCGGCCGGGATCTCGAGCGAGACGCCGCGCAGCACATGGCTGTCGCCGTAGCGGGCGTGCAGCTCGGTGAGCGTGAGCAGCGGAGCCATCCTCAGTGCTCGTCGCCGAGATAGGCCTCGCGCACCGCGGGATCGACGCGGATCTTCTCCGGCACGTCGCTGGCGATGACCCGGCCGTTGACCATCACCGTGATCCGGTCGGCGATGCGGAACACAGCGTCCATGTCATGCTCGACCAGCAGGATCGCGTGCCCGGGCTTGAGGGCGGTGAGCAGGGCCAGCATCCGCCCGCTCTCCTCGCCGCCCATGCCGGCGAGCGGCTCATCGAGGAGGAGCACTTGCGGCGCCGTCGCCAGGCACATCGCGATCTCGAGCTGGCGCTTGGCGCCGTGGCTGAGCGTGCCGGCGGTGCGCGCGGCCACCGCTGCGAGACCGGCCGCGTCCAGCGCCTGCTTCGCGGCGCTGAGGCTGGGGGTGTCGCCCGCCGCGCGCTCCCAGAAAGTCCACGGTCGCGGCGCCTGCGCCTGCGCCGCGAGCCGGCAGTTCTCGAGCACGCTGAACTCGTTGAAGATGGTGGTGCGCTGGTAGCTTCGGCCCAGCCCTGCGCGCGCCCGCCGCGGCTGCGCCCAGCGGGTGACGTCGTGGCCGGCGAAGCGCACCGAGCCGGCGGTCGGTGCGAGCTCGCCGGAGAGCATGTTGACCAGGGTCGACTTGCCGGCGCCGTTGGTGCCGATGACGGCATGGATCTCGCCGACATGCAGGTCGATCGAGACCGCGTCGACCGCAGCCAGGCCGCCGAAGCGGCGGCCGAGGCCGGTGGCGCGGAGCAGGGCGTCGTCAGCCATGGGCCTTGCCGCGCAGCAGCGCGCCCAGGCCGATCAGGCCCTTGGGCAGGAGGGCGACGAAGGCGATGATCGCCAGGCCGAGCGTCAGCTGCCAGTGCGACGCGAGCGCACCGAACAGCGCCTCCGATTGCACCAGCTCCTTCAGCAGCGTGAAGGCAGCGGCGCCGATTACCGCGCCGCGCAGGCTGCCGATGCCGCCGAGGATGATCATCAGCAGCACCGCGCCCGACTCGTGCCAGGAAAGCAGCTCGGGATTGACTGCGCCGTCCTTGATTGCCAGCAGCGCGCCCGCCAGACCGGCGAGCCCGCCGGCGATGACGAAGGCGGCGAGCTTGTACGGATAGGTCGAGAAGCCCGCGGCGCGCATCCGCTGCTCGCTGACGCGGATGCCGGCGAGCGCATGGCCGAAGCGCGAGCCGAGCAGCACCGCCAGCAGGCCGTAGGTGCCGGCGAGCGCCGCGATCACGCTGTAGTAGAGCGGCAGGCGCTCGCCGAGGTCGAGCAGGGTCTTGCCGGCGATGCCGAGCGCCGGCTTGACGTAGAGGAAGATGCCGTCGCTGCCGCCGCCGGCCTTGGTGTCGTGGACGACGAAGTAGGCCATCTGCGCGAACGCCAGCGTCACCATGATGAAGTAGACGCCGCGGGTGCGCAGGCTGAGCGCGCCGACGAAGAGGGCATAGGTCGCGGCGCCGCCGACCGCCAGCGCCAGCACGACGACGAGCGGCCCGCCGGCATCGCCCGAGCCGAGCACCACTGCATAGGCGCCGATGCCGAGGAAGGCGGCGTGGCCGAGGCTCACCAGGCCGGCGGCGCCGACCAGCAGCTCGAGGCTGAGGGCGAAGATGGCGTAGATCGCGATCCGCGCGACCAGGTCCTGCGCATACGGCGAGATCAGCGCCGGCAGCGCCGCGAGCAGCACCACCGCGGCCGCCGGCACGAGCCAGCCGCCGGGCTCGCGCCGGGCGATGTCGGGCAGGGTGCCGACCTCGGCGACGGGGCCCTCGCCGGCCAGCGGCGTCGCCTCAGTGGCCACGCTTCATCAGCCCCTCGGGCCGCCAGACCAGGACGATCGCCATCAGCAGATAGACGCCGACGCCGCTCCATTCGGCGAAGAACACCTTGCCGAAGGTGTCGACGATGCCGACCAGCAGCGAGGCGATCAGCGCGCCGGTGATCGAGCCGATGCCGCCGATGACGACGACGACGAAGCAGATGATCAGCACGCTCGAGCCCATGCCCGGATAGACCGAGGACAGCGGCGCGGCGATCATCCCGGCCAGCGCCGCCAGGGCCACGCCGCCGGCGAAGACGATCCGGTAGAGCAGACGGATGTCGACGCCGAGGCCGCGCACCATGTCGCGGTTGCTGGCGCCGGCGCGGATCATCATGCCGAGGCGGGTGCGGTTGACCACCGCGTACAGGCCGAGGGCGACGACGACGCAGGCGAGCGACGCGAACACCCGGTACCAGGGATAGGACATCAGCTCGCCGAGGCGAAAGCTGCCGGCGAGCCAGGCCGGCGCGGCGACGCCGTGCACGTCGTTGCCGACGAGGAGGCTGCGCCCTTCCTCGAACACCAGGATCAGGGCGTAGGTCATCAGCACCTGCTGCAGGTGGTCGCGCTCGTAGAGGAAGCTGAAGAAGGCCCACTCGAGCAGGTAGCCGAACACGACCGCCAGCACCACGCCGACCGCGAGCCGGGTGAAGAACCAGTCGCCGAACCAGGGAGCGAGCGCGAACGCGAGGTAGGCGCCCAGCATGTAGAAGCTGCCGTGGGCGAGGTTGATCACGCCCATGATGCCGAAGATCAGCGTCAGGCCGCTGGCGACGAGAAAGAGCAGCAGGCCGTACTGGACGGCGTTGAGGCACTGGACGAGAAAGGTGGCGAGATCCATCGGGCCACCTCAACAGCGGCAGGGCGGCGGGCAGCCGGCGGCGAGGCGCATCGCCGCGGCGGCCTGCGAAGACTCAGAGCTTGCAGCCCCGCGCCGGGTCGGACAGCGACTTGACGGCGATGCTGCGGAACTCGTTGTTGTTGCCCTTGACCTCGCGCAGGTAGATGTCCTGCACCGGGTTGCCCGCGGCAGAGATGGTGAACTTGCCGCGGGGACTGTCGACCACGGTCTTTCGCATCGCGGCGCTGAGCTGGTCGCGCTTGGCGAGGTCGCCGTTCACCGCCTTGAGGCCGGCGCCGAGGATCTGCGCCGCGTCGTAGCCCTGGACCGCGTAGACGTCGGGCTGCGCCTTGTAGGCGAGCGCGTAGGCCTTGCGGAAGGCGTTGTTCTTCGGCGTGTTCAGGTCGTCGGCGTAGTGCAGCGTCGTGAGCATGTTCTGCGCCGAGGCGCCCTGGGCCTCGAGCGTGCCGTCGGTGAGGAAGCCCGGGCCGTAGAGCGGGATCGTCTTGTTGAGGCCGGCCGCAGCGTAGTCCTTGACGAACTTGACCGCGCCGCCGCCGGCGAAGAAGGCGTAGACGGCATCGGGCTTCTGCGCCGCGATCTCGGTGAGCAGCGCCTGGAACTCGACGTTCGGGAATGGCAGGTTCAGATCCTTGATGACCTTGCCGCCGCCCTTCTCGAAGCCCTCGGTGAAGCCTTTCGTCGATTCGGCGCCCGCGGCGTAGTTCCAGGTGATCGTCATCGCCCGCTTCACGCCCTTCTGCGCCGCGACCACGCCCATCGCGTAGCCCGGCTGCCAGTTGGAGAACGAGCTGCGCACGATGTTCGCGCCGCACATCGGCCCGGTGATCGCGTCGGCACCGGCGTTGGGGATGACGAGCAGGGTGTTGTTGTCCTTGGCCGCCTTGGCCATCGCCAGGGCGACGCCGGAGTGGACCGAGCCGACCAGGACGTCGACGTTGTCGCGCTTGATCAGCTTGTTGACGTTGTCGGTCGCCTTCGACGGCTCGGACTCGTCGTCGACCTTGAAGTACTGGATCTCCCGGCCGCCGAGCTTGCCGCCCTGCTCCTGCACGTAGAGCTTGAAGCCGTTCTCGATCGCGGTGCCGATCGCCGCGTAGGTGCCCGAATACGGCAGCATCAGGCCGACCTTGAGGGGCGCGCCCTGCGCGAACGCGGAGCCGGCGAAGGCGAGGGCGAACGCGGCGAGGGCCGGGCGAAGGGAAATCTCGGGACGCATCGGGAGGCTCCTGTGCGGGGTGGTCGGGATCGGCGGCACCGGCAGGGCTGGCCGGCGAAGACAATCCGGGAGTGTGCGCGATTCGCCATGGCGGGCAAGGGGGTTTTCGCGGAATGAGAGGGCAATTCCCGAGGTGGAACGGACGTTCGCGCCGCCCCGGCCGCGCGACTTGCACGGCCTACTTCGCCCAGATACTATCCGGACAGTATGTTAGAAGGCGTCACCGCCGTCGGACGCCGCATCGGAGACTGCCTTGACCACTTTTTCCGGCATGCCGACGCTCCGGACCTGGGACACCCCTTTCTGGAACCGGGCCACCGAGACGATGCCGCGGGCCGAGCTCGATCGGCTGCACCTCGCCCGCGTCCAGGCGCTGCTGCACCATGCCTATGAAGCCAGCGCCTTCTACCGGCGAAAGCTCGACGCTGCCGGCGTGCATCCGCGCGACGTGCGCTCGCTCGAGGACCTGAAGACGAAGGTGCCCATCACCGACAAGAGCGAATTCATCGGCCTGCAGCAGGAGCGCCCTCCTTACGGCGACACCCTGGCGCTGCCGGCGGCGCTGATCTCGCACCACGCCGAGACCTCGGGCACGACCGGCGTGCCGCTGTCGATTCCTTACTCGATGGCCGACACCGTGCGCTACGGCGAATCGTGGTGCTACGGCTTCTGGGGCCTGGGCATCAGGCCGAGCGACACCTTCTACTTCGCCTTCGGTTGGGGAAACTTCGCCGGCTTCTGGAGCGCCTACTGGGGCGCGCGCCGGCTCGGCTGCCGCGTCGTCTCCGGCGGCGGGCTCGACACCAAGGGCCACGTCCAGGCGATCCTGCGCACCCGCCCGACGGTGCTGATCTCGACCCCGACCTTTGCGCTGCGCATCGCCGCGGTCGCCGCCGAGATGGGCGTCGACCTGACACAGTCGTCGGTGAAGTTCACCTACCACGCCGGCGAGCCCGGCCCGACCGCCCTGCCCGGCATGCGCGAGCAGATCGAGCGCGCCTGGGGTGCGAAGGCGGGCGAGCTTCTCGGCATCGCCGAGGTCGACGCGATCGCGCCGGGCTGCCCGAACGGCGACGGCGTGCACATCAACGAGATGAACCTGCACTCGTGGTCCATGGATCCGGAGACCGGCAGGGAAGTCGCCGCCGGCGAAATCGGCGAGAACGTCGTCACCGGCTATGCCAACACGGCGCAGCCGCTCATCAACTACCGCACCCACGATCTGGTGCGCCGGGTCGACCGCTGCGCCTGCGGCCGCACCTGGGCCAAGCTCGAGGGCTCGGTGCTCGGCCGCACCGACTTCATGGTCACGGTACGTGGCACCAACGTCTACCAGAGCGCGGTCGAGAACATCCTCGCCGAGGTGCCCGGCGTCAGCATGCACTACGAGCTGGTGCTGACGCGCAGCGACGACAACGACGTCATGACGATCCGCTTCGAGCCGGAGGCGGCGATCGGCGGCGATGCCGAGGCGGTGAGGACGGCCGCGGCCGAGGCCGGCGAGCGGATCCACCGCGCCCTGCACGTGCGCCTCGAGTGCCAGCCGGTGCCGTGCAACTCGCTGCCGCGCTTCGAGCTCAAGACCAAACGGATGATCGACCAGCGGCCGAAGGAATTCCGCCGCGCACTCGATCGCTGAACACCGCAGCCGAAGAAGGTGCCCCGCATGACCCGAGACGAACAGATCGCCGCGCTGGCGCGAGCCCGTGCCGAGGTGGGCCGTGTCATCGCCGGCTGCGACAGCCCGCAGATCGAGTCCATCGCTCGCAGCGCCGACATGGAGCTGCATTGGGCGCTGTGGAACCTGGGCGAGCCGGTGTCGCTGCGCGCCGAGATGGACGAGCCGGCGCCGGCCGGGCGCTAGAGCGCCGGCGTCGGCCCGCTCGTCGCCGCTGCCGCGGGCGCCTCGGGCGGCAACGAGGCGAGGTCGACGAAGACCTCGCCGCTTTCCACCTTCACTTCATAGCGCGAGAGATTGCAGTTCGGGCGCTCGATCCGGGTGATGTGCTTGCCGGTGTCGACCTCGAACTCCCAGAAGTGACGCTGGCAGACGATCACGCCGCTCTCGATCTGGCCCCATTCGCTGAGCGGAAACTTCTCGTGCGGGCAGGCGTCGCGGTAGGCCGAGACCCGGTCGGCATCGGTGCCTTCACCGATCCGCACCAGCACCAGGGCGGTCTCGCCGGCCCGGGCAGCGACGACCGTATCTCCCCAGACGTCGTCGAGCGCGGCGACACGGTGCCAGTCGGCCATGCGCGCTCGCTTGCCTAGCGGCCGGTGAACTGCGGTTTGCGCTTCTCGATGAAGGCGCGCGCGCCTTCCTCGTGGTCGCTGCTGCGCTTCAGGATGCTCTGGCCCAGGCGCTCGAAGTTGCGCCCGGTGTCGAGGTCGACGTCGAGGCACTTGTTGAGCACCAGCTTGCCGAGGCCGACGGCCAGCGGTGCCTTGGTCGCGAGCAGCTCGGCGAACGCCATCGCCTTCGCCAGCAGTTCCTCCGGCGGATGCAGCTCCTCGACCAGGCCGAGCGCCAGCGCCCGTTCGGCCGGCACCATCTCGCCCGTCATCACCAGCCGCTTGGCATGTGCCAGGCCGACCAGCTTCACCAGCCGCGAGCAACCGCCCGAGCCCGGGATCAGACCGACATTGTTCTCGGGGAAGCCGAGCTTGGCGGTGCTGGCGGCGAAGCGGAAGTCGCAGGAGAGCGCGAGCTCGAGGCCGCCGCCGGCGGCGACGCCGTTGATCGCCGCGATCACCGGCACCTCCATCGCCTCGATCTCGTCGAAGACGTTGTGCACCGCGCGCACCACCCGGCGAAAGCCGCGTGTGCCGATCTCCGCCAGGCCCTTCATGCCGCGCACGTCCTCGCCGGCCGAGAAGGCGCGGCCGGTGCCGGTGATGACGACGACGCGCAGCGCATCGTCGGCCACGAGCGTGGCGACGGCGTCGCGCATCTCGTCGCGCATCTGCTGGTTCCAGGCGTTGAGCGCGTCGGGGCGATTCAGCGTCAGGGTCCGGACCGGCGCCGGTTCGGTGAGCGTGAGGAACTCGTAGGCCACGGCGTCAGGCTCCGGTGAAGGCGGCCGGCCGCTTGCCGAGGAAGGCCGCCAGGCCCTCGGCGGCGTCGGCCGAGGCGAACAGCAGGCTCTGGTGAGCGCGCTCGATTGCCAGGCCTTCTGTCAGGCTGGTCTCGAGGCCGCGGTTGACGGAGAGCTTGATGTAGCCCTGCGCCATCGTCGGCCCGGCGGCGAGCTTCTTCGCCGCGGCGAAGACGTCGGCCTCGAAGCTATCGGCGGGAAGGACCTTGTCGACGATGCCGTCGGCGAGCGCCTGCTCGGGCGTCAGCATCTCGCCGGTGACCATGAGGTGCAGCGCCCGGCTCTTGGGCAGGATGCGGGCGAGCCGCTGCGTTCCGCCCATCCCGGGCGACAGGCCCAGGTTTACTTCGGCCAGGCCGAGCTTGTAGCCGCCACTGGAGGCGAAGCGGAAGTCGCAGCCGAGCGCGATCTCGAGGCCGCCGCCGATGCAGTGGCCGGCAATCGCGGCGATGAAGAGCTTGGGTGCAGCGGCGATCGCGTTGACCGCGTCCTGGGCCTGCATCAGGAAGTGGGCGAATGCGGCCGGGGTCGCGCCCTGCAGGGTGGAGATGTCGGCGCCGCTGCAGAAAAACTTCGGGCTCGCGCTCTTCACCACGACCACCCGCACCGCCGGGTCGCCGGCGGCGCGCTCGGCGGCGGCGCGGAGCTCGCCGACCATTGCCGCGTCGTAGGCGTTGGCCGGCGGCCGGTTGAGGACGATGAAGCCGACGCCGGCCTCCACGGAGTAATCGATCGCCATCGGGCACTCCTAGAGAAAGCGGCGGTTCGCCAGGTTGTCGGGGACCATCAGGCCGAGCTTGGCGATCTCGGGAATCGCCTCGGCGATGTACTTCTGTCGCAGTTCCTCGTTGGTGTGCTGCTTGATGCCCCACTTGACGTAGATCGGCGAGTTCTTCGAGGTCGAGCGGCCGAACATGTCGAGCGCCGCCGGCCACCACTTGGCGAGCCGGCCCTGCACCGCCGCCTTGCCCTCGGGCGTGGCGCAGATCTCGCGCAAGTGGCGAAAGCCCGACCGGGTGTGGAACTCCTCGTCGGCCTCGAGCTGCGGCGACACCTTGGCCAGTGGCTCGTAGGGGCTGCCGGTCCACTCGACGCCGACGTACAGGCCGACCCGGTCGATCAGGGCATGGAACCAGGCCAGGTCGACCCAGTCCTCGAGCGGGATGTGGAAGGCGTACTGCTTGATCGGCGCGCTGCCGATCGGCGCCGCGCCCAGGCCGGCGAGCAGCTCGGCGACGATCCGGCCATGCTCGACCTCCTGGCGCACGATCTCGGCCTCGATCTCCATCGCCCGGGAATGCGGCGCGAAGCGCAGCCCCGCACTGGCGATGTTGCCGAGGATCTTGCGGTACTCGGGGTTGTCGTTGTTCTCGAGATGCTCGTCGCGCAGCAGCCGGATCAGCATGTCGCGAAACTCCGCCGGCATCGCCGGATCGCCCAGCTTCCAGACCGTGGCGGGAGGCGTCGCCGTGGCCGACAGATTGCTCATCGGAAACACCTTCCTTGCAACATACTGTCCGGATAGTATCTCAACTGTCGCGGCCTCGGTCAATTGCCCGCGTCCACGACAGGCCCTAGACTCCAACGCTTTCCGGCATGCCCCCACGATGAGCACAGCGCGCGCGGTTCCGGCGAAGAAGAAGAGGCAGGTCAAGCAGAACGCCGAGCGTCGCGAAGCGAGCATGGAGCTGCTGCTTGGCGCGGCCTTGCGGCTCTTCGTCTCCCAGGGTTTCCGGGCCACCAACCTGGAGCAGATCTCGGCGGCCGCCGGGCTGACCAAGGGCGCCGTCTACTTCTATTTCGGCAGCAAGGAAGCGGTGCTGCTCGCGGTGCTCAAACGCGTGCGCGCGGTTGTAGTCGACCGCGCCCTCGAGGCGGTGGAGGCCGCAGGCGACGATCCGGTGGACCGGCTCGTTGCCTATGTCCATTACCAAGCCGGCCTCGGCATCACCCATCGCGACGAGGTCCTGCTGCTGATCCTGATGTCGCTCGAATACAAGGAGCGGCCGGGCGAGGTCAACGACTTCATCGCCTCGCTCTACCGCAAGCAGAGGAAGCTGATCGAGACGCTGGTGGCCGACGGGCAGGAGCGCGGCCGCATCCGCAAGGACGTGCCGGCGCGCGAGCTCGCGGCGATCGTCCTGGCGACCCACGACGGCACCTTCCTCGAATGGTTCCGTCGCTCCTCGACCCTGCGCGGCCGCGAGCTGACGCGAGCGCTGCGGGTGGTGCTGCTGGGCGGCGCGGCGCTGCCGGCGAAGGCGCAGAACTAGCGCGGCGCGGAGTTTGCGGCGATGAAGCGGCCGGCCGCCGCCGAAAGCACCGCCGGCTGATCGCGATGCGGCGAGTGACCGCAGTCCGGGATCTCCAGCAGCTCGGCCTGCGGCAGGCGGCGGGCGATGGCGCGGATCTGTTCCAGCGTCCCGTACTCGTCGTCCACACCCTGCACGGCCAGCACCGGGCAGGCGATCGTCTCGATCTCCCGCTCGACGTTCCAGTGCCGGAACTCGGGCGAGAGCCAGGCATCGTTCCAGCCGCGAAACGCCGAGTCCGGATCGGCGTGATGACGCGCCAGCCGCGCGCGCAGGTCCGACGACTCGAAGGCGTCGCGGGCGAGCTCGATGCTCCTGACCGACACCTCCTCGACGAACAGGTGCGGCGCGACGGCAATCACACCGGCCGCCGGATGGCTCGCGGCATGAAGCAAGGCGATCGTGCCGCCGTCGCTGTGCCCGAACAGCCACGGACGGACGATGCCGGTCGCGGCGAAGAGGGCGGGCAGCACCTCGTTCGCCTGCTGCGTCATGAAATCGACGGGCCAGCGCTCGTCGCGCGGCTTGGGCGTCGAGTTGCCGTAGCCGTAGCGCGAGAACATGAAGCCGGCGAGGCCGTGCTCGATGCAGAACTCGCGCGGGAAATCCTTCCACATCGAGATCGAGCCCAGGCCCTCGTGCAGGAAGACGACCGGCGGTGCGCTCGTGCGCGCGGCGCCGACCCATTCGTACTCGAGATGGATCTCGCGCCCGCGCCAGGGCAGGCGCGCCAGCTCGCGCCCCGGCGGCAGGGCACTCAAGGAATGACCCTGCGTGCTGCGCACTCCGCGGTGAGCGCTTGGGAGCCGCTCCGCGCGCTCATGCGGTGGCGCTGCGCTCGCGTTCGCGCTCGCGCAGGCGAAAGCGCTGGATCTTGCCGGTGGCTGTCTTCGGCAGCTCGTCGAGGAACTCGATCGCCCGCGGGTACTTGTAGGGAGCGAGCCTTTCCTTGACGAAGGCCTTGAGCTCGTCGGCGCTCGCCGCCTGGCCCGGCTTGACGACGACGAAGGCCTTGGTCTTGGTCAGGTGCTCGGCATCCTCGGTGCCGATGACCGCGCATTCGAGCACCGCCGGATGCTGCATCAGCGTCGCCTCGACCTCGAACGGCGAGACCCAGATGCCGCTCACCTTCAGCATATCGTCGCCGCGGCCGGAGTAGGTGTAGTAGCCGTCGGCGTCGCGCACGTACTTGTCGCCGCTCTTGGTCCAGCGGCCCTGGAAGGTGTCGCGCGACTTCTCCCGGTTGCCCCAGTACATCAGGGCCGCGCTCGGGCCCCTGATGTAGAGGTCGCCGACCTCGCCGTCAGCGACCGGGCGGCCGTCGTCGCCGCGCAACTCGATCTCGTAGCCCTCGACCGGCTTGCCGGTGGTGCCGTAGCGGACGTCGCCGACCCGGTTGGAGAGGAACACGTGCAGCATCTCGGTCGAGCCGATGCCGTCGACGATGGGCGCGCCGAAGTGGCGCTCGAAGCGCTGTCCAATTTCCGACGGCAGCGCCTCGCCGGCCGAGGAGCACATGCGCAGCGCCACCGCCTCGCGCGCCGGCAGGCCGGGCGAGGCGAGCATGCCGGCGAAGCCGGTCGGCGCGCCGAAGAAGACCGTCGGTCGGATCGCCGTGCCCGTGGCCTCGGCGGCGGCCGCGCCGGTCCAGCGCTTGAAGACCGCGTCCGGCGTCGGCCGTCCCGCCATCAGCAGGACGGTCGCGCCGACCGCGAGCGGAAAGCTCAGGGCGTTGCCGAGGCCGTAGGCGAAATAGAGCTTGGCGGCGGAGAAGCAGACGTCGGCTTCGGTCAGGCCGAGCACGCGCTTGCCGTACAGCTCGGTCGTCCACCAGGCGTTGGCGTGGGTGTGGACCGTGCCCTTGGGCTTGCCGGTCGAGCCCGACGAAAACAGCCAGAACGCGGGATCGTCGCCGTGGGTCGCGGCCGGCTCGGCGAGGGGCTCGCTGGCGGCGAGGAGCGAGTCGAAGGCGAGGGCGCCGGCCGGCAGCGCGTCGTCGGTACCGGCGCCGGCGACGATCAGGTGCCGGACCTCGTTCTTCGCCTGCGCCATCGCCTTTTCGAGCAGCGGCGCGAGCGAGGCCGAGACGATCGCCGCCTGGGCCCGGCTGTGCGCCAACATGTAGGCGTAGTCGTCGGTGGTGAGGAGGGTGTTCACCGCCACCGGGACGATGCCGGCGTAGAGGCAGCCGAGGAAGGAGATCGGCCACTCGTTGGCGTCGAGCATGAGCAGGAGCACCCGCTCCTCGCGCCGGATGCCGAGCCCGAGCAGGGCGGCGGCGAAGCGTCGCGACCCTTCCTCGAGCTGGCCGTAGCTCAGACCGGCACGATCGTCGACGTAGGCGATCTTGGCGGCGCGGCCGGCGTTGATCTGGAACAGATGCTGGGCAAAATTCAGCGGCTCGGGCGGTGAGATGTCCATGTCAAGCACTATACTGCATGTATGACTGCGCATGACAAGGACCCCTTTCTCCTGGCCCTCGGCGAGCGGGTGCGGCTGCTGCGCTCCCGTCGCGGCCTGACGCGCAAGTCGGTGTCGGTTGCCTCGGGCGTCTCCGAACGGCACCTCGCCAACCTCGAATACGGCATCGGCAACGCCTCGATCCTCGTCCTGCACCAGGTCGCCCACGCGCTCGACTGCTCGCTGGCCGAACTGGTGGGCGACGTCACCACCAGCTCGCCCGAGTGGCTGCTGCTGCGCGAGCTGCTGCGCGGCAAGAGCGAAGCCGAGCTGCGCCGCGCCCGCCTCGCGCTCGCCGGCGTGTTCGGCGAAGGCGGCGCGGCGGGGCCCGGCCGGCGCATCGCCCTGGTCGGTCTCCGCGGCGCCGGAAAGTCGACCCTCGGCCAGCAGCTCGCCGATGCGCTCGAGGTGCCGTTCGTCGAGCTGAGCCGCGAGATCGAGCGCATCGCCGGCTGCAGCATCCGCGAGATCCACGATCTCTACGGCACCAATGCCTACCGCCGCTACGAGCGGCGCGCCCTCGACGAGACTGTGCGCCTGCAACCCGAGGCCGTGATCGCCACGCCGGGCGGCATCGTCGCCGAGCCGGCGACCTTCAACGCGCTGCTGGAGACGTGCCGGACGATCTGGCTGCAGGCCTCGCCCGAGGAGCACATGAACCGGGTCGCGGCGCAGGGCGACACCCGGCCGATGGCGGCGAGCCGCGAGGCGATGGCCGACCTGCGCCGGATCCTTACCGGCCGTGCCGCCTTCTACGCCAAGGCCGACGCCGCGCTCGACACCTCTGGGAAGAGCGAAGACGAAAGCCTGGCCGCGCTGGTGGCGCTGGCCGGCGAGCTCCTGGGGGACCTGGCTGAACATGAACCAAAGTTCATATCCCGCTTGACGGCATGACTTTTGATGCACTATGATGCATCAAGCCTCTGGAGACCCACCGACATGGACACAGCCACCCCCGCCGTCACGCCGGCCCCCGTCGACTACCGCACCGACCCGTCCCGATACCGTCACTGGAAGCTGGCGGTCGAAGGCGCCCTGGCCCGGCTGACGCTCGACATCGCCGAAGACGCCGGTGTCCGCCCGGGATACAAGCTCAAGCTCAACAGCTACGACCTCGGCGTCGACATCGAACTCGCCGACGCCCTCAACCGGGTGCGCTTCGAGCATCCCGAAGTGCGCTCGGTGATCGTCACCAGCGGCAAGGACCGGGTCTTCTGCTCCGGCGCCAACATCTTCATGCTCGGCGTCTCGAGCCACGCCTGGAAGGTGAACTTCTGCAAGTTCACGAACGAGACCCGGAACGGCATCGAGGACAGCTCCGAGCATTCGGGAATCAAGTTCGTCGCCGCGGTCAACGGCGCCTGCGCCGGCGGCGGCTACGAGCTCGCCCTGGCCTGCGACGAGATCATCCTGGTCGACGACCGCTCGTCCTCGGTCTCGCTGCCCGAGGTGCCGCTGCTCGGAGTGCTGCCGGGCACCGGCGGCCTGACCCGCGTCACCGACAAGCGCAAGGTCCGCCACGACCTCGCCGACATTTTCTGCACCAGCGTCGAAGGCGTGCGCGGCCAGCGCGCGGTCGAGTGGCGGCTGGTCGACGCCGTCGCCAAGCCGGCGCAGTTCGCGACCGTTGTCCATGATCGCGCCGCCAAGCTGGCCGATGGCAGCCCGCGGCCCGCCGGCGCCAAGGGCGTCGCCCTGACCCGGCTCGAGCGCCAGGATTCGGCCGACGGCTTCAGCTATGCGCATGTCGCCGTGGCGATCGACCGCAGCAAGCGCGCCGCGACGATCACCGTCAAGGCGCCGACCGGCGCTCAGCCTTCGGACATCGCCGCCATCGAAGCCGCCGGCGCCGGATGGTGGCCGTTGGCGATGGCGCGCCAGCTCGACGACGCCATCCTCAACCTGCGCACCAACGAGCTCGAGATCGGCACCTGGTTGCTGAAGACCGAGGGCGACGCCGCCGCCGTGCTCGCCGCCGATGCGACGATGCTGGCGAACGAGAAGCACTGGCTGGTGCGCGAGACGCTCGGCATGCTGCGCCGCACCTTCGCCCGTCTCGACGTGTCTTCGCGCACCCTGTTCGCGCTGATCGAGCCGGGCTCGTGCTTCGCCGGCATGCTTGCCGAGCTCGCTTTCGCCGCCGACCGCGCCTACATGCTGGCCCTGCCGGACGACGCCGCACGCGCCCCGAAGCTGCAGCTCGACAGCTTCAACTTCGGCCCGCTGCCGCTGGTGACGGACCAATCGCGCCTGGCGCGCCGCTTCCACGAGGAGGAAGCGCCGCTCGTGGCCGCCCGCGCCGCGATCGGCACGGCGCTCGATGCCGACGCCGCGCTCGCGCTCGGCCTGGTCACCGCCGCGCCCGACGACATTGACTGGGAAGACGAGATAAGGATCGCGCTGGAAGAGCGCGCCGCGATGTCGCCCGATGCCCTCACCGGGCTGGAAGCGAACCTGCGCTTCTCCGGCAAGGAGAACATGGTGACGCGCATCTTCGGCCGCCTCACCGCCTGGCAGAACTGGATCTTCCAGCGGCCGAACGCGGTCGGTCCCAAGGGCGCGCTCAAGGTCTACGGCACCGGCGAGAAGGCGGGCTTCGATTTCCATCGCGTCTGAACGCGCCGACGAACACTCTCGAGACACACACACCATGGCCATCGACTACTCGCAGAAGATCCCGAACAACGTCAACCTCGCCGACGACCGCACGCTGCAGCGCGCGCTCGAGCAGTGGCAGCCAAACTTCATCCACTGGTGGGACGACGTCGGCCCCGAGGGCTCGACCAATCACGACGTCTACCTGCGCACCGCCACCAGCGTCGACCCGCAGGGCTGGGCCCACTTCGACTACGTGAAGATGCGCGACTACCGCTGGGGCATCTTCCTCAACCCGGCGGACCCCGAGCGAAAGATCGATTTCGGCGACCACAAGGGCGAGAAGGCCTGGCAGGACGTGCCCGGCGAGCACCGCGCCAACCTGCGCCGGATCATCGTCACCCAGGGCGACACCGAGCCGGCGTCGGTCGAGCAGCAGCGCCACCTCGGCCTGACCGCGCCTTCGCTCTACGACCTGAGAAACCTGTTCCAGGTCAACGTCGAGGAAGGCCGCCATCTGTGGGCGATGGTCTACCTGCTGCAGAAGTTCTTCGGCCGCGACGGCCGCGAGGAGGCCGGCGCTTTGCTCGAGCGCACCTCGGGCGACGCCAACAACCCGCGCATCCTCGGCGCCTTCAACGAGAAGACGCCCGACTGGCTGGCGTTCTTCATGTTCACCTACTTCACCGACCGCGACGGCAAGTTCCAGCTCGCCGCCCTGGCCGAAAGCGCCTTCGATCCGCTGGCGCGCACGACCAAGTTCATGCTCACCGAGGAAGCGCACCACATGTTCGTGGGCGAGAGCGGCGTCTCGCGGGTGCTGCAGCGCACCGCGCAGGTGATGAACGAGCTGAAGACCGACGACCCGGCGCTGGTGCGCGCAGCCGGCGCGATCGACCTGCCGACGATCCAGCGCTACCTCAACTTCCACTACTCGGTGACCATCGACCTGTTCGGCGCCGACCAGTCGAGCAACGCCGCCACCTTCTACTCATCGGGGCTGAAGGGCCGCTACGAGGAAGGCAAGCGCAGCGACGACCACGTGCTGAAGGGCCAGACCTACAAGGTACTCGAGGTGCAGAACGGCCAGCTGGTCGAGAAGGAAGTGCCGATGCTCAACGCCCTGAACGAGGTGCTGCGCGACGACTTCATCAAAGACTCGGTGGCCGGCGTCGGCCGCTGGAACAAGGTGCTCGAGAAGGCTGGGCTGACGCAACGCCTGGTGGTGCCGCACAAGGCCTTCAACCGCAAGATCGGCGCGCTCGCTGGCATCAAGCTGTCGCCCGAGGGGCGGGTGGTGAGCGACGAGGAGTGGAAGGCGAAGGAGAGCGAGTGGCTGCCGAGCCCGGCCGACTTCGCCTTCGTCGCCTCGCTGATGCACCCGGTGCTCGAGCCCGGCAAGTACGCCGCCTGGATCGCGCCGCCGGCGGCGGGCATCAACCGGCAGCCGGTCGACTTCGAGTACGTCCGTTTCGGGTGATGATGTGCTGATGGAAACGAGCGCGGCGGCGGCGGCGGACCCGGCGGTCATCAGGCAGCACCTGATCGACCCCGAGATCTGCATCCGCTGCAACACGTGCGAGGCCACCTGCCCGGTCGGCGCGATCACCCACGACGACCGCAACTACGTCGTCCGCGCCGACGTCTGCAACTACTGCATGGCCTGCATCGCGCCCTGCCCGACCGGATCGATCGACAACTGGCGCACCGTGCCCAAGGTGCTGGCCTACGCCATCGAGGACCAGCTCGTCTGGGACGAGCTGCCGCCAGAGCTCACGCCCGAGCAGCTCGCGGCCGAAGGGGTTTCGGCCGAGGCGGCCGCTGCGGTCGTGGCGGAGCCGGTGCTCGCGGTCCAGCCGGAGGCGGCGGCCGGCGAGGCGCCGTTCAACTCCGCGGCCTATGGCGCGACCGTGCCGCCGTGGTCGGCGGCGCATGCCTACACCAACCTGTTCGGGCCGAAGAGCCCGACCACCGCCACGGTCGTCGGCAACGTCAACTGCACCGAGGCGGGCTTCAACAGCCAGACGCACCACATCGTCCTCGACTTCGGGCCGATTCCCTTCCCGGTGCTCGAGGGCCAGTCGATCGGCATCGTCCCGCCCGGCGTCGACAGCCACGGCCGGCCGCACGTGGCGCGCCAGTACTCGGTGGCCAGCCCGCGCAACGGCGAGCGCCCCGGCTACAACAACGTCTCCCTGACGGTGAAGCGGGTCACCGAGGACCATCAGGGCCGGCCGATCCGCGGCGTCGCCTCCAACTACATGTGCGACCTCAAGGTCGGCGACGCGGTGCAGGTGATCGGCCCGTTCGGCCAGAGCTTCCTGATGCCGAACCATCCGCGCTCGCACATCGTCATGATCTGCACCGGCACCGGCAGTGCGCCGATGCGGGCGATGACCGAGTGGCGGCGGCGCCTGAGAAAGAGCGGCAAGTTCGAGAGCGGCAAGCTGATGCTGTTCTTCGGCGCCCGCACCCGCGAGGAGCTCCCCTACTTCGGGCCGCTGCAGTCGCTACCCAAGGATTTCATCGACATCAACCTGGCGTTCTCGCGCACCCCCGGCCAGCCGAAGCGCTACGTCCAGGACCTGATCCGCGAGCGCGCGGTCGATCTCTCGCTTCTGCTCGCCGATGCGAACTCGCACTTCTACGTGTGCGGGCTGAAGTCGATGGAGGAGGGCGTCGTGCTGGCGCTGCGCGATGTCGCCGAGGAGGCCCGGCTCGACTGGGCGACGCTCGGCCCGACCCTCAAGCGCGAAGGCCGACTGCATCTGGAGACCTACTGACGCCCGAACCCTGCGCGAGATCGGCGCAGAGCGCGCGTCCGAAGGCCTCGACACGCTGCCAGTCGGTGTACTCGACGACCGTGTCGGGTCGGGTGGGCCCGCCGGTCATGCGCATGATCAGGCGGATGACGAGGCGGTCGAAGACCCCGTAGCGCGGATAGTCCAGCCGTCCGGCAAACACGTCGACCCGGCGCGGACGCCACCGGGCCTGAAGCAGGAAGGCGCCGACATAGGGGTTCGTTCCGGGCCGGTCCTTGCCCGGCTTGCGGGCGACGATGTTGACCGAGAAGTACGCGCTCGGCATCGCCTCGAGCGCCGCCGCGTGCCGTCGGGCGAAGTCGATGACGCGCGCGTCGGTTCGGCCATAGCGGATTCGCGCGCCGATCACCGCCAGGTCAAAGCCGGCCGGCGAGACGTCCTCCGCGTCATCGATCATCGTCAGCGTGACCGCCGCGCCGGCGTCTTCCAGCATCCGGCGCAGGCGTTCGCAGATCCGCCGCGTCTGTCCGTCCGTGGACGAGCACAGCAGCAGCGCGCGCTTCATCGTCCGACGCCCGCCGACCGGCTACGGTGCCTTGAAGTCGAACTTCGCCTCGATCGTGCCGGGCACGCCCGGTCGGCGGATCTCGGCGGTGATGTTGTAGGCGTTGCCGCTGGAGAAGCGATAGAAGGCGCCGTAGCTCACCGTGTTGTTGGCCGCCAGCAAGCCGAGCGTGTGCGATTCGGTCGTCATGCCGTCGGACACCCGCACCGTCACGTCGGCATTGGTCACCGGCACCTGCGACTTGCTGTCGGCGAGCGAGATGTTGACGTGGTAGTAGCCCTTCCCCGAAGGGATGTCGGTCTTGTCGCTGCTCCGCGCCTCGGCGTAGGCCGCGCGCATCGACTCGGCGCGCATCATGCCGAGGTAGATCTCGGTCCCCGAGACGACCTTGTGATGCGGGTCGGCCGCGGCGACCGGCGCCGGGGGCGGCGCCGCCGGCACGCCGTAGTTGAACATGTAGACGATCGCGCTGCGGATCTCGGCGTCGCTCAGGTCGGGGAGTCCACCGCGCGAGGGCATCGGCCCGTGTCCGTGCACGGCCGAAGCCACCAGCGGGTCGAGGCCGCGCTTGAGTCTGGGGATCCAGGCCGGCCGGTCGCCGATCTTCGGCGCGCCGTCCCGCCCCGACTCGTGGCACGTCGCGCACTGCCCGCGGACGATCGCTTCGCCGCTGCGCACCACCGCCGGTGTCGCGCCGCCCAGCGGCTCGACCCAGTGGCCTCCCGACTGGTTGACCATGTAGGTGATCGCGCGCTCGATCTCGATGTCGCTGACGCCGGCATTGCCGCCGTGCGCGGGCATGTCGCGGATGCCCTTGACGGCGTTGTCGGTGAGGGCCGTCAGGCCCTGCGAGGCCCGCGGCGACCAGGCCAGGGCGTCGCCGATGCGCGGTGCGTTGTCCTTGCCCGAAAGGTGGCAGGTGCTGCAGACGGCGTCGACCACGTCCTTGCCTTGCCGCTCCTTGCGCTGGGCATGCGCCGGTGCGACGAAGATCGAGAGGGCGGCCAGCAGCGCGAACGCGGACAACGCCGCGCCTCCAGTGACGGATCGGGCGGGCGTAGGCATCGCAGGTCTCCTCGGTGTCGGGCGGGCGCCGCAGCGGCGCTGCCCGCGCAGGCATCGGCCTTGCAGCGCCTCTCGCGCCCTCGGCACATCCGCACCTGCAGTGCAGGCAACCTACTGCCGCCGCTGCGCGGCGGTATTGATCCACGTCAAGCGCACCGCTGCCGACCGATCGCGTGCGCCGCGTCGCGCCCGAGCCGTCGCATCGAATGCGTCGGGCGCGCGGCCGCGGCCGGCTACGCCGTCGGCTCGGGCCGCCGGGCCAGCAGGTCGATCTCGACCCGCGCGCCGCGCGCCAGCGCGGTGACGCCGATGCAGGTGCGCGCCGGTCGTCGGTCGGCCGGGAAGTAGCCCGCGTAGACGGCGTTCATGCGCGCATAGTCTTCCTCGAAGCGGGTCAGGTAGATGCGCGCCTGAAGCACGTGCTCGAGGCCGAGCCCGAGGCCGGCGAGCACGATCTTCAGGTTCTCCATCACCCGCACGGTCTGGCCCTCGATGTCGGGCGCGAGCGGCCGCGCGTCGTCCTCGGGGTCGGTCGGCATCTGGCCGGTGACGAAGCACCAGCCGCCGGACTCGACCGCATGGCTGAACGGCGCGACCGGCGTCGGCGCGCCGGCCACCATGCGGAACGACGGGTCGGCCATGGACGCTATTGCAACACGATCACCGGGCCGGCGAGGTCGCGGCGAGGGGCGTCTTCGACGGCCACGAAAGCGCGGGTGGCAGCCAAGAGGCGCAGGGTCGGATTTGCCCCAAGGGACAATTGACCATCGCGCACGCGATGCCATCCTTCGCCCCCGTGCACCGGCCGGGCGATGTGGAGCCATCCGGCCAAGGGTTGCTTCGACCGGGAGCGGACATGGCCAGACGAAACGACACCGTCACGAAACTGCGGACGATGCTCGCGTGCTACCTGGCAGCGCTGGGCGGCATCGCCCTCGCGCAAGCGCCATCCGCCGCCGGCGATCCCGTCCCCGTGACCGTCGACAACTTCGTGCGCGCCGAGACCGACCTCTACATGAGCGGCATGCTGAAGGACAACGGCGGCGCCCTTGGCAAGATCAACCACCGCCGCGAAGTGGCCTCGGTGGACAACCAGACCGTCATCCGCCTTAACCGGGACACGATGTATTCGGCCGCCCTGTTCGACCTCGACGCCGGGCCGGTGACCACGCTGCCCGACGCGGGCAAGCGCTTCCGCTCCATGCAGGTGATCAGTGAGGATCACTACGTGCCCCTGGTCGTCTACACGGCCGGCGCGCACACCCTGACCCGGCAGACGGTCGGCACGCGCTACGTGGCGGTCGCCATCCGCACGCTGGTGGATCCGAACGATCCCGAGGATGTGAAGAAAGTGCACGCGCTGCAGGACGCCATCAAGGTCAGCCAGAAGGGCACGGGCAAGTTCGAGGTTCCGAACTGGGACCCGGCGAGCCAGAAGAAGGTGCGCGAGGCGCTGCTCGGGCTGGCCGCCGTCATCCCGGATTTCAGGGGCGCCTTCGGGAAGAAGGGCGAGGTTGATCCGGTGCGCCGCCTGGCCGGCGCCGCCGCCGGCTGGGGCGGCAACCCGGACAAGGACGCGGTCTACCTGAGCGTCACGCCGGCGAAGAACGACGGCACGACGGTGCACAAGGTGACCGTCAGGGACGTGCCGGTCGACGCGTTCTGGTCGATCAGCGTCTACAACGCGCAGGGCTACTACGAGAAGAACCCGCTCAACGCCTACTCGGTCAACAGCATCACGGGGAAGAAGGCGGGCGACGGCACGACGACGGTCCAGTTCGGCGGCTGCGACGGCAAGGTCGCGAACTGCATTCCGATCGTGAAGGGATGGAACTACACCGTGCGCCTGTATCGCCCGCGCGCGGCCATCCTGAACGACACCTGGAAATTCCCCGAGCCGCAGGTCGCGAACTGAGAGGACGCGGGTCCCGGCGCCGATCCCCGGCGAACGGCGCATGCGATGGAGAGTGCAATGTCGATTTCCAGGGTCGTCGATGCATTTCGGGCCACCGCGCTGTTCTGCGCGACGGCCCTCGTCGCGCAGGCGCAGGCGCAACCGGTGTCGCCGGCCGAAGCCCGCGCCATTGCCAAGGAGGCCGTCATCTACGGCTTCCCGCTCGTTGACACCTATCGGGTGCAGCACTCCTACTTCGTCGATCGATCCAACCCGGAGTTCAAGGCTCCCTGGAACCAGATCGCGAACAGGGCGCGGGTCTACACGCCCGAGGACAAGGCGATCCAGACGCCGAACTCCGACACGCCGTACTCGCAGCTCGGCCTGGACCTGCGCGCGGAGCCGATCGTGCTGGGCTTTCCGGACGTCGAGAAGGGGCGCTACTACTCGGCCCAGTTCATCGACCTCTACACCTTCAACTTCGCCTATGTCGGCAGTCGCGCCACCGGGAACGGCGCCGGGCACTACCTGCTTGTCGGGCCGCGCTGGAAAGGCGAGAAGCCCAAGGGCGTCAAGGCGGTGATCCGTTCGGAAACGGACCTGGTGTTCGTTCTCTACCGGACGCAACTCTTCGACGCCGGCGACATCGAGAAGGTCAAGCGGATCCAGGCCGGGTACACCGTCCAGACCTTGTCGAGCTTCCTGGGCGCGAGCGCACCGCCCGCCGCGCCGGCCATCGACTTCGTCAAGCCCTTGAGCCCCGAAGAGGAGCGCAAGTCGCTCGAGTTCTTCAATGTCCTGAACTTCGTCCTCCGGTTCTGCCCGACCCACCCGTCCGAGCAGGCCCTGATGGCGCGCTTCGCGAAGCTTGGCATCGGCGCGGGGAAGACCTTCGATGCCCCCGCGCTGTCACCGGAGGTCCGCCAGGCGGTCGCCGAGGGCATGGCCGACGCGTGGAGGGCCTTCGAGGAACACAAGACGACCAAGGTGGACACGGGCATCGAGGCGAGCAGCGACAGCTTCGGAACACGCACCCATCTGAAGAACAACTACATGCGCCGTATGTCGGCCGCGGTGCTGGGCATCTACGGCAACTCGAAGGAAGAAGCGATCTATCCGGCCTACTTCGTCAACGCGGACAAGCAGAAGCTCGACGGCGGTCGGCGCTACCGGTTGACGTTTCCGCCCGGTCAGCTGCCGCCGGCGAACGCCTTCTGGTCCCTGACGCTCTACGAGCTGCCGTCGAGCCTGCTCTACGCCAACGCCTTGAATCGCTATCTCATCAACTCGCCGATGATCCCGAGCCTGAAGCGCGATCCGGATGGCGGCACGACGCTGTACGTGCAGAACGACTCGCCCGGCGCGGACAAGGAGGCCAACTGGCTGCCGGCGCCCAAAGGTCCCTTCTTCGCCGTCCTGCGCGTCTACTGGCCGAAAGCGGAAGCGCTGGACGGGAAGTGGAAGGCGCCGCCGCTGCGGCAGGCGCCGTAAGACCTGCTACTCGACCGAGATCGCCTTGGCCGACGGCGTGGCGTCGAAGATCAGCTTCCCGGGCCAAACGGGCCACGTGACGCCGAGCGTGGCGTTGTTCGGGTCGCCGTTGTAGGCGAACGCGCCGACGCTCTGCATCATCGCCGCCGAGAGGTCGAGCCGGCCCGGCTGGTTGGCGGTGGTGTTGACGAAGTTCGCCAGGAGCGACGGCCCGAAGTTGCCGAACAGGAACGGCAGGTCGAAGGCGTGCGCCGCGCCGTAGATCTCGTTGAACGGCGTCGGCTCCTCGTCCCACTCGAAGCGGTAGTACCAGACGTCGGGCTGCTGCGCCTTCAAGGCATTCAGCATGCTGTCGCGGCTGGCACCGAAGAAGATCTGGTTCAGCAGCTCGGTGCGCGCCGTGAAGCCGGTGACCGGCGTGTCGGTCGGCAGGTAGACGGCCGGAATCCACTGCTCGACCGTCGTCTGCGGCGCCGCGTTCGGGTCGTAGCTGAAGGCCATGGTGAACACCTGCGCGTCGGTGAGCAGCCGGCCGCTGACGCCGCCGAGCGCCGGCGAGAGCGCCAGGAAGCTCGGGAAGAGCTTGCCCTCGTCGCGGGTGTTGCCGGCCATCACCGGCACTTTCAGGTAGTTGCCGGCGCTGATCTGGGCGATCGGATCGACCGGCAGCACCGTGCCTTCGGGGATCGGCCCTGCGCCCGAGGCGCCGAGGGGCGCGAGCTTGGTCAGCACCGTCGTCAGCAACTCGTTCGGCGTCTTCGAGCGCAGGTAGGCGGCGAGCTGCGCGTCGGTCTGGGTGGCGACATAGGCCTGCGCCGCGGTCGTGTCGGCGACCGTGCCGTCGGCGACCAGCATGTTGAGCAGCAGCAGGTCGCCCTGCGCCTGGTAAGCCGATGCCGGCGCCAAGGTCGGCAGGCTCCCCGGCGGCAGCTCGGAGGCCAGCGACAGACCGCCGCTGATCGGCGCCAGGCGGTGGATCAGCGCCGGGTTCGCGTTGACGACCAGCGGCGACGTCAGCACCGCGTAGAGGTTGACCGCGCCGGCCGACTGGCCCATCAGCGTCACCCGAGCCGGGTCGCCGCCGAAGGCGGCGATGTTGCGCTGGACGAAGTTCAGCGCCTTGATGATGTCGAGCATCGCGAAGTTGCCCGAGTCGTCGTTGGCGTTGGCGCCGGTCTTCAGGTGCGTCTGGTTGAGGAAGCCGAAGATCCCCAGCCGATAGTTGACCGTGACCACGACGACGTTGGCCGTGGTCGCCAGCATCGCGCCGTCGTAGACCGGGTCGGCGGTGTAGCCGGAGATGTTGCTCCCGCCGTGCACGAACACCACCACCGGCCGCCGCCCGCCCGATCGCGCCGGCTGCCAGACGTTGAGATAGAGGCAGTCCTCCGAGCCGAGCGTCTGGCCGAGGGTGCTGCCGATGGTCGCGTCGTACTGGTTGTTCGAGCCGGGGCCGTAGAGGCGGCCCGACTGCACGCAGGCGTTGCCGAAGGTCTTCGCGTCGCGGTTCGAGGTCCAGGGATCGGGGTCGACCGGCGCCTTCCAGCGCAGGTCGCCGACGGGCGCCCTAGCAAACGGCAAGCCCTTCCAGTTGTAGGTGCCGTTGGTTTCCGAATCGTTCGTGTCGACGACGACGCCGAGCTCGGTCTTGCGCTCGACGGGCGAATGGTCGCTGCCGCCGCAGCCGGCCAGCGCGAGAACAGTCATTGCGGCGCAGGCGGCGCCGGTGCGGAATGTCCAGGTCATCGTGTCTCCTCGAGGTGTGGTCGATTACGAGGGTGGGTGACGGCAAGCGCCATCCCTCTAAGTCGCCCGGCCGGCGCTCGTCAGCAGCCGGGCGAAGGCCGTGGCCGCGGGCGAGAGGCTCCGGCCGCGGCGCCGGATGATCGCCAGGGTGCGGTTCACGACCGGCTTGTCCAGCTTGACGCCCACCACCGCCGCCGGCTTGAGCGGCAGCGTGAGCTTCGGCACCACCGCCAGCCCGAGGCCGCTTTCGACCAGGCCGATGAGCGTGGACACGTGCCGCACCTCGATCGTCGGGCGCGGCAGCGGCGGCAGCTCGGCCAGCGCCTGGTCGATGAAGAGGCGATTGCGCGAGGCATGCGAGACCCGCGCGAGCGGCTGCTGCGCCAGCTCCTCCCAGCGCACCGAGCGGCGCCGGGCCAGCGGGTGGTTGGCGGGGCAGGCGAGGACATACGGCTCCTTCAGCAGCGGCGCGAACTCGATCTCGGGATCCTGCATGCCGATGTAGTTCACCGCCAGGTCGGCCTCGCCGTGCTTGACGCTCGCCAGGACCTCGTCGGCGCCCTCCTCGATGATGCGCACCAGCACCTGCGGATGCTTCTCGCGGAACGCCCGGATCACCGGCGGCAGGAAGTGATGCACCGCGGAGAAGACGCAGCCGATCGTGACATCGCCGGCCTCGAGGTCGGCGGCGTCGCGCAGGCTGAGCACCGAGCGGTCGAGGTCCTCCACCAGGCCGCGCATCTCGCCGAGGAAGCGGCCGCCGAGCAGCGTCAGGCCGACGCTGCGCGTGGTGCGGTCGAACAGGCGCACGCCGAGCAGGTCTTCGAGGTGCGAGATGCGCCGCGACAGCGCCGGCTGCGACAGGTGCAGTGCCTTGGCCGCGGCGGCGAAGCTCTGCAGCTCGCCGACGGTGACGAAGGCGCGGAGATCGGCGATCGAGGGCTTCAACATCGTCGTCGCTCACTCATGCACGAAGTGCAATAAAACCTCAGAAACTTGCAATTTACAACAAGGATGCGTTTGCCGACCATCGCCGCATTCGAATAGGAGACAAGCGCCCATGAAGCGACGCCAACTGTTGCAGGCCGCCGCGGCGGCCATTGCCGTGCCGGCCATCGCGCGGGCGCAGACCTTTCCCGCCAAGCCGATCCGCTACATCGTGCCGGTGGCCGCCGGCGGCGGCAACGACATGATCGCCCGCGTCGTCACCGAGCGCTGGGGCAAAGCGCTCGGACAGAACTTCCTGGTCGACAACCAGAGCGGCGGCGGCGGCGTGATCGCCTGCCAGACCACGGCCCACGCTCCGGCCGACGGCTACACCCTGATGCAGGGCTACGTCGCCACTCACGGCACGACGCCGGCGACACGGCGCGTCAGCTACGACGCGGTCAAGGACTTCACGCCGATCGGCATGATCGGCGCGACGCCCAACGTCCTCGCCATCAACGACGCCGTGCCGGCGAAGACGATCAAGGAGTTCATCGACTACGTGAAACGCAACCCCGGCAAGGTGAGCTACGGCTCGGCCGGCCCGGGCTCGCTGACGCACATGACGATGGAGCTCTTCAAGCAGGAGACGGGCGCCTTCATGCTACACATCCCCTACCGCGGCATCGCCCCGGCCATCACCGATCTGCTCGGCGGCCAGACCCAGGCGATGTTCCCCGGCCTGGCGGCGGCGCTGCCGCACCTGCGCTCGGGCCGGATGCGGGCGCTGGCCGTCACCGGCGCGAAGCGCAACCCGCAGATCAAGGACGTGCCGACGATGGAGGAGGCGGGCTTCAAGGGCTTCGATGCGATGCAGTGGTACGGCTCGGTCGGGCCGGCCGGCATTCCCGCCGAGGTCGTGCGCCGCCTCAACGAGACCCAGGTCGCGGTGCTCAAGGCGCCCGACCTCGCCGAAAAGCTCGCCAGCGAAGCGGTCGAGCCGTGGCCGATGAGCCCGGAGCAGTTCGGGCAGTACATCCGCGACGAGATCACCCGCTGGACGGCACTCGCCAAGGCGCGCGGCATCCGCCTCGACGACTGATCGCCGCTTCTTCCTCTCTCTTCTTTACCTCGAAAGGTCCCCGTGGCCCGCAACACCCACGTCGCCGCCGACACCGCGGCGCCGCCGATCACCGCCCTTCTCGCCAAGTTCGTCGCCGGCCATCCGGCGCGCGGCTGGAGCGACGCGGTCGAGCACGAAGCGCATCGCACCTTCTACAACTGGCTCGGCTGCGCCATCGGCGCGGCGCGGCACGAGGCCGCCGATGCGGCGCTGGCGGCGGTGCAGATGCTCGAGCCCGCGCCGCAGGCGACGGTGCTGGGCCGCAGCGAGAAGGTCGACATCGCCAGCGCCGCGCTGCTCAACGGCATCAGCTCGCACACCTTCGACTTCGACGACACCCACCTGAAGACCATCATCCATCCGGCGGGTCCGGTGGCCTCGGCGGTGCTGGCGCTGGCCGAGCTACGCGGCGCCAACGGCCGGGACGTGATCGACGCGCTGGTGCTCGGCATCGACGTCGCCTGCCGCATCGGCAACGCGATGTACCCCGATCACTACGACCGCGGCTGGCACATCACCGGCTCGACCGGGATGCTCGGTGCCGCCGCCGGCTGCGCCCGGCTGCTCCGCCTCGACGAGCGGCAGACGGCGATGGCGCTCGGCATCGCCGCCTCGCAGCCGGTCGGCCTGCGCGAGCAGTTCGGCACCATGACCAAGCCCTTCCACCCCGGCGCCGCGGCGCGGGCGGGGCAGCTGTCGGCGCTGCTCGCGAGCCGCGGCTTCACCTCCAGCCCGCGAGCGCTGGAGGCGCCGCGCGGCTTCGTCCAGGTCGTCTCCGACAAGCGCGACTGGAGCGAGGTCACCGCCGAACTCGGCGAGCGCTTCGAGATCTCGTTCAACACCTACAAGCCGTTCGCCTGCGGCATCGTCATCCATCCGAGCATCGACGCCTGCGCGCAGCTTCGTGCCCAGGGCATCACGGCCGACCAGGTCGAGCGGATTGACCTGCGCGTCCACTCGCTGGTGCTCGAGCTCACCGGCAAGAAGGAGCCGAAAGACGGCCTGCAGGGCAAGTTCAGCGTCTATCACGGCGCGGCGGTCGGCCTGATCCACGGCCGCGCCGGCGAGCACGAGTTCTCCGACGCGGTGGTCAACGATCCCGAGGTCGTGGCCCTGCGCGCCAGGGTGCAGGCCACGGTCGACGACAGCGTCCATGAAGACGCGGTCCGGCTCACGGCGCAGCTGCGCGACGGCCGGCGGATCGAGATCACGGTCGAGCATGCGATCGGGTCGCTGCGCAATCCGCTCACCGACGCGCAGCTCGAGGCGAAGTTCGCGGCACTGGTGGCGCCGGTGCTCGGCGACGCCCGCTCGCGCGAGCTGACGGCGCAATGGCGGACGCTGGCAGCGCTCGGCGACATCCGCCCGCTGACGGCGCTGTGCCGGCCATGACGCCGCCGGAAGGATCGACCATGACAGCCTCCCCCGCCCTGCGCATCGGCATTCTCGACGGCGACGACATCGGCCAGGAGATCGTGCCCGCGTCGGTGGAGATTGCCCGCGCCGCCGCCGAGCTGCACGGCGTCTCGATCGACTGGCGGCCGCTCGCCATCGGCCGGACGGCGCTCGACAGCCACGGCCACACCCTGCCGCCGGAAACGATGGCGGCGCTCGAGACGCTCGACGGCTGGATCCTCGGGCCGATCGGCCACCGCGCCTACCCGAAGGTGGCGAACGCGATCAACCCGCACCCGATCCTGCGCAAGCGCTTCAACCTGTTCGCCAACGTCCGGCCGACGCGCTCCTATCCCGACATCGGCTGCCTGCACGACGGAGTCGACCTGGTGATCGTGCGCGAGAACAACGAGGGCTTCCAGCCCGACCGCAACATGGTGGCCGGCTCGGGCGAGTTTCGCCCGACCGACGAGGTGACTCTCTCGGTCCGCGTCATCACCCGCACCGGCAGCCGCCGGGTGGCGCGCGCCGCCTACGAGCTGGCGCGGCAGCGGAGGAAGCATCTCACCTACGTGCACAAGGACACGGTCTTCAGGCTGAGCTGCGGCATGTTCGTCGAGGAGTGCAGGAAGCTCGCCGCCGAATATCCCGACGTGCGTGTCGACGACGTGATCGTCGATACTTTCGCGATGCGCCTGGTGCGCGATCCGCAGAACTTCGACGTCGTGGTGACGACCAACATGTTCGGCGACATCCTTTCCGACGAGGCGGCCGGCCTGGTCGGCGGCCTCGGCATGGCGCCGGGCCTGTGCATCGGCGACGGCGACGTGGCGATGGCGCAGGCGACCCACGGCTCGGCGCCCGACATCGCCGGCCGAGGCATCGCCAATCCCTACGCGATGGTCGAGTCGACGCGCATGATGTTCGAGTGGCTCGGGCACAGCCGCGGCAACGACGGCGCGGTGCGCATGGCCGCGGCGATGTCGCAGGCGACCACCGCGGCCCTCGCCGACCCGAAGGCGCGCACCGGCGACATCCGCGGCAGCGGCAACACCGCCAGCTTCACCGAGGCGGTGCTGCGCGGCCTGTCGGCGTGAGCCCCGTGCGCCGAATGCCTTTCGCCTGCCGGTGACCGCCATGCAGTCCTGGTGGATGCAGATGACCGACAGCGCCACGACGCTGGAGCAGCGCGACGCGCCGGCGCCGGCGGCCGGGCCGAAGCAGTTGCTGCTGCGGATGCGTGCCGCCGCCCTCAACCGCGGCGAGTTCCTGCTCGGCCACGGCCTGCACGGCCAGCCGGGGAGCTGGAAGGCGATCGGCGGGGAGGGTGCGGGCGAGGTCGTCGCCGTCGGCGCCGAGGTGACGGGATTTCGCCCCGGCGATCGGGTCATGGGCCGCTGCGCCGGCGCCTTCTCCGAGCTCGCGCTGATGGAAGCGGCCGAGGCGATGTCGGTGCCCGAGGGGCTCTCGTGGGACGAGGCGGCGAGCATTCCCCTGACCTTCCTGGTCGCCTACGACATGCTGGTGCTGCAGGGGCGGCTGAGGGCCGGGCAATGGCTGCTGATCAACGGCGTCTCCTCCGGCGTGGGCGTGGCCTCGCTGCAGCTCGGCAAGGTGCTCGGGGCGCAGGTCATCGGCACCTCGGGCTCGTCGGAGAAGCTCGCCGCGCTCGTGCCGCTCGGCCTGGACGTCGCCCTGCGCACCCGCGCCGCGGACTTCGCCCCGGCGGTGATGGAGGCGACCGAGGGACATGGCGTCGACCTGATCGTCAACACCGTCGGCGGCTCGGTGTTCGCCGAGAACGTCCGCGCCCTCGCCTTCGAGGGTCGCCTCGCGACCGTGGGCTACGTCGACGGCGTGCTCCATGCCGACATCGATCTGGAGGCGCTGCATGCCAAGCGCCTGACGCTGTTCGGCGTCTCCAACAAGCGGCGCAGCAAGGAGCAGCGCGCCGCAGCGGTGCCGCGCTTCGTCGCCGAGGTGCTGCCGCATTTCGCCGCCGGGCGGATCCGGCCGCGCATCGACCGGGCGTTCGACTTCGCGCAGCTTCCCGAGGCCAAGGCACGCATGGAGGCGGGCGCGCACATCGGCAAGATCGTCCTCCGCTTGCCGGACGTCGCCTGACGTCGGGCGCGAACAAGGAGACGACTCGATGCGATGCAGAAGACTGATGCTGGCGCTGGCGCTGGCCGCCTCTGCCGGCACCGCCTGGCCGCAGGCGGCACCTTATCCGACGCGGCCGATCCGGCTGGTGATCGGCTTCGCGCCCGCGGGCGCCGCCGACTACGTGGCCCGCACCATGAGCGATGCCTTCGGCAAGGCGCTCGGCCAGTCGGTGGTGGTCGACAACAAGCCGGGCAACGGCTCGAGCATCGCCGCCGATCTGGTCGCCAAGTCGCCGGCCGACGGCTACACCCTGCTGATCGCCAGCCCGAGCAGCATCTCGGTCAACCCGGCGCTCAACCCGAAGCTCACGTACTCGTTGGCCGACCTCGCGCCGATCGCGAAGATCACGACCTCGCCGTTGGTGCTCGCGGTCCATCCCGCAGCCGGCATCCGCTCGGTGGCCGAGCTGATCGCGGCGGCACGCAAGGACCCGGGCAAGCTCAACTACTCGACCTCGGGCAACGGTTCGGCGCCGCACCTCGGGGCCGCGCTCTTCACCCAGCTCACCGGGGCGCAGATGACGCACGTGCCCTATCGCGGCGGCGGCCCGGCGATCCAGTCGGTGATGGCCGGCGACACGCAGCTGACCTTCGGCACCTCGCCCTCGGTGCTGCCGCAGGTCACGAGCGGCCGGCTGCGGGCGATCGCGGTCAGCACCCGGGAGCGCTCGCCGCTCGTGCCCGACCTGCCCGGCATGCGCGAGGCCGGCCTGCCGGAATACAACCTCGAGTTCTGGTACGGCGTGTTCGCGCCCGCGGGCACGCCGCCGACGATCCTGAAGAAGATCTACGACGCCACCGCGGCGGCGATGCAGGAACCTTCGGTCAAGGCGGCGCTGGCGCGGGAGGGCACCGAGGTGTCGCTGTCGCCGTCGCCGGAGAAGTTCGCCGAGTTCCTGGTCGACGA